>OQVP01000078.1_pt1 | contig 32218 bp, 17 predicted proteins | sample 1691541 | NCBI WGS metagenome assembly OQVP01 (sample SAMN03418258, study PRJEB22391) | human gut metagenome | biome: human-gut; feature: organic feature; material: feces | host: Homo sapiens | place: Tanzania | collected 2013-01 | reverse complement strand
TGCCTACACACATCAAATTCCTAACGGAATTTCATCGCATCTTCTTCGGAACAACATTGTATATCATTTCTTATTTTTTAGCACTCTCAATTAAGTGAATGGAGCACTCAGAGCACTCGGAGCACTCTGAATCTCTTGACTTCAAAAAAATCTAATTTCTAATTTCTAACCTCTAATTTCTAATCTTATTGTAGGTCGGATTCTTCGATGATGAAGAAGTAGCCTTCGAGGTCGTGGCGCTTGCCGTAAACGAAACTGTTGCCGTGGTGGTAGTCTTTGTTTACCACTTTGGAGCCGTCTTTGGTTTTGAACACCACCTTTTCGCGGTCTTCGTCAAGTTGGTAGGAGGGTAGACCGTTGATTGGTACGAAAAATGGCATTTCCACTATTTCTGATGGAGGGAAAACTGTGGTGAAATCGGGGTGCAGTTCGGAGTATTTCTGTCCACTTTGCAGATATAGCACAAGGGTGTCTTGTGTGTTGTTTTCTACGTAGGCGCGTCGGCGGTCGGCGTCGTCGCTGCATGAGGTGGCGATGATGCTGCCCATCACCATCAGCAATGCCAATCCTAATAATTTCTTCATATTGCAAATAGCTTTTTTTTGTTTGTGCAAAAGTACGTATTACCCATTAATTAATCAAGCGATTTGGGTAAAATAAAAAGGAGAGCGTCGGCGAAGATAATATTCGTCGGCGCTCTCTGAAAAAGAATTTAAAAGAGAATTTTGGCTATGTTGCCTTGTTGGACTGTATTATTTAACGAGCACTTTGTGGGTGATGCCGTCGGCTACCACGAGGTAAACACCAGCCACCACGTCGATAGTGTCGGCACCTGCGCTAATCAATGCGCCGGTGGTGCTGAACACGTTCACGCTCTTGGCTCCGCTCACCTTGATGGTGTTGCCGTTCACGCTCACTTTTGCGTTAGGGTTGATTACATCGCCAACATAAGTGCTTGCATCAACGTTGATGGTGAGGCGTACATATTGGGTCTTGCCCTTTTGTGTAGCGCTTACCACAACCACCTTCTTGGCCCCTGCTGCTGCGTTGACGCTGATTGCGTCGCCATCGATAGCGGCAGTGATGTTGCCATCGGTTGATACTTCCTCAAGTGCATATTTCACAGTTGCGCCATTGCTTTCGAGGTTGAACAGGTCGTCGAGGGCGATGTTGGAATCACCTACGCGCACGTTGCGCTCTGCTTCGGTTTCGGGACGAACGCCGCCCAGGTTGTCCATACAGAAGTAGGCTGGAGTGTTCATGCCATACTTGCCAGTGTCGCTACTTGTGAAAGTGAACGACAGGCTCTGTACCTTGCCGAGTGAACGCAAGTCGAGCCATTGCCAAGTGTTGAGGATGTAGTGGTCAGCCTCGTTTTCGCTTCTGAAGTCGCTGAGGTAGAAGTCGAGGGTGTTGGTGCCTGTAGCAGTCTTGCCCGATACGGTAAGTTTGAACCAGTCGCCCTTGGCAAACTTCTTGGCGAGATAGTCGCCTTTAGTCATGCTGCTGTAAGCGTAGGCATTGTTGGTGATAAATGCACCGCTGATGATGTCGCCATCCTCGTTGCTTGTCACGGTCACATCGGTGCCGCTTGGGTAAGCCACGCAGTAGTTGCTTGAGCCGTCCACGCCACTGCCCACAGATGAATTGAATTGGTCGTCGAGCGACTTAAATTCGGTAGAAGTGCTGTTGCTCATACCAAAGCCATACCACCAGCTGTCCATGTTGGCAACTTCGAACGAGAACGAACCGCTGTAGAACATATCGTCGTCGGTGTCGCCAGAGAAGTGAGTGTTTTCAGCGAGGTAGTTGTCGTCGAATGTGGCAGCCACGGTTTCGCCAGTCACAAGCACCTTGGTCTTGCCAGTTGCAGTCTGACCGTCGTTGCTCTTTACGGTGAGGCGGTAGCCATAGGTGTAGGCAGGAGTCACATTGAGAGTGGCTTCGGTAGAAACCACTTGGTTCATCTGATCGCGCCATTCGTAGGTGTAAGGAGCTTCACCACCTGCCACTGCGGCAGTGATGGTGGCTGTTGCACCACTGTTGATGCGCACGTTGTCGTTGTCGAATGCGAGGGTGAGAGGGTCGAAGTGGCGGAGAGTGGTAAACTCTTCAGATGTCACCACCTCGCTCTTGGCACCGTCGATAGCGCTTTCGAGCAAGAAGTAGGCCTGATATTTGCAGCCTGGTTCGAGGTCGGTGAATGAGGTGCTCACCTCTTCATCTGCGCTCACTTCCTTAGGAGTGACGGTGAGCAAGTCGTCGGCGCTAATCACCTTCTTGGCGAGGCGTGCAGCCTTGCGTGCAGGTGCAGCTTCGCTTTGTGCCACCACCTTTTCAACCTTAGCGTAGAGTTTGCCGCTCACGTTCCACTTGGTCTTCACGTCGGCAGAGGTCTCGCCGATGTTTGCCATCACAGGGTAACCCTCGGCGATTTCAGGAGTCACCACCTCGATGTCCTTGTATTCGTAGGCACCGATAGTTGGAGTCACGGCATTGCGGGGTGCGCCCTTGATGTCGGTGGTGATGCCTTCGATTGGAGCGCCAGCGCAAAGGTTGCCTGCACTCAAGAGTTGGAGGTCGGTTTCGCTCACGAAGTTGGCGGCTTCCACGAAGTTGGTTTGGTCGCCAATGAGGGTGTTAAATGCCTCGATGTCGGCATCTTTCATAATCTTGCCTTCGCCACCAAGCATAGCGTTGTGGCTGAATTTCACACGCTTCGCATAGTCCTCGTTGTAGATAAACATTGTAGGACCGGCGGTGGTGTTTTGCAGCAAGTTGTTCTTCAGCACGATATTGGTGTATGCCTCATCGCTGCTCACGCGTGCAGTGTAGTAGCAGTAGCCGTTTGTGCCGCCGATACGCACTGTGTTGTAGTAAACGTGAATGTTCTTGTTGTCGGCAGTGAGTTGAATACCCGACGAACTTGCTGAAGGAGAGTTGGTGATATTGATGCTGTTGTTGTAAACGAGGATTGGTTGATCTTCATTACCGTAGCAAGTGGTGCGGAGACAGATACCGCCACTGTAATAACTGTGGGTGTTGGTAATCTTATTGTTGCGAATCACCATATTGCCACGCACACGCATCAAGTCCATACCCCAGTAACTGGTGCGGGCTGATGTGCTTTGGAAGATAGTGTTGCCCTCGATGGTGCCGTCGTTTTCGTCGGCGAAGTAGATGCCCTTGCTGCCAGGCTCGTTGATGATGTTATTAATCACCTTAGCACCCTTTTCGTGAGTGAGTCTCACATAAGAGGTGCCGCCAATGCGGAGAGCCATGTAGCCACCGTAGAACTCACAGTTCGATACGGTGAGGTAGTCGTTGTTCTTGCCCTCTTCGTCCTTTGACTCGGTTTGCACCAAGTACATGCCGCTGTATCCAGAGGTCACAAGGTCGGCCTTCACATACACATTGTCGATGGTCACGTGACGGCTTTGGTTGTAGACGTGGATAGCGCTTGGGTAAGTTTGAGTGCAAGGCACGATAGAGAGGTTTTTAACGGTCACATAAGAAGTGCTGTCGATATAGAACAAACCTTCCTTGTGGCTGCCGTAGGCAGGCTCGCTGTAACCGCCACCTACGATAGTGACATCGGCGCGGTTGCCGCTCTTGCCTTCAAATGTGATGGTGTTGGTTTCGCTTGTGCCATCAATTTTGGTGATGCGCACATTCTCGTTGTAGGTGCCGTTTTCGATTTGCATGGTCACAGCACCTTCCACACCGTTGGCTTTCAGAGCCTCGGTAGCGGCGGCGATGGTAGGATAGTTTGCACCCTCAGAAGCACCGATGGTGTAAACGCCCTTCATACCTGCCTTGATGGTGCGGGTAGTGGCGTTGCCAGTGGTTGCCACGCTGTTGGCGTCCACATTCACGCTTGTGGCTTGTGCTGCCACCTTGTTGCCTGCTTGTGCTTCAGCGGCGATGTCGTAGGCAATCCAGAAGTAGTATGTGCCGAAATCGGTGATTTCCACATCGCTTGCGGCGGTGAATACGTTGGCTTCGGTAGCCGAAACGCTGTTGAGCGTAGCAATGCAGTTGTCGGTGCTGAATGCGTTGGCAGTGCCAGTGTAGTAGAGGCGTGCGGTGGTGATGTCGGCCACGTTGGTGGTGCCTTCAGCCTTGAATGTGATGTTGTTGAGCTTGAGTGTGCCACGGTCGCCACCCACGTTCACAGCAATCTTCTGCATTGGAGCGTTGCTTGCGCCACGTGTCACGTCGTCGGTGCGTGGAGCGGAAGCCTCGATGCCATCGACCACGAATGGAGTGAGTTCGTGGAGTGAAACTTGTATTTCAAAGCCATCGTACTTGGTGTAGGTGGATGTAGGACCGTCGAACTTGATGGTCAAAGCACCGTCGGCAGCCTTAGAGATGTAGGTTGGAGGTGCGCCCACATAATTGTATGAGCCTACGAGGTTGTCAGCGTTAACGCCCTCGCCATTGTAGATGTAGAATTTACCGCTACCAGTAGAGAACTTGATAGGTTCAATCTTGATAGCGCAATTTTCCTTGCCAGGTTTGAAGATGGTCACGCCCTTGAACTTCACGGTCACAGGGTTGTCCTTTCCACCATCGTCGTAGAACATGGTTGGGTTCATAACGGTGATAACGGTGGTGTCGGGAGCCATGTTCACGATGTTTTGTGCCTCGCGTGCGCCTTCAGGGTCGCCGTCGGTTACTGCCAAGGTGTTGCCGTCGGTGGTTTTGAGGCTCACGAGTTTCGCGTCGAGCAGGGTGCCCGATGCGGCATCGTTTTTCACGTCGTATCTTACCCAGAAGTAGTTAGCGCCTTCCACCAGTTCGCGTTCGCCGCTCACGGTAGCGGTGGCGGCAGGATTTTCAATAGTGCCAAATGCCACAGCGGTGGCAGCGTCGTTTTCGGTGTTGTAATACACGCTCACCTTGCTCACTGCTTGTTCGCAGCCCTTGAGGTCAAGGTTGATTTCGCTCATGGTCGATTTGGTGAGAGTGCCAGAGGTGGTCAATTCAAAGTCGATGATACCAGCGTCGGCAGAGCCCACAGGCACGATGTCGGTGCTTGTTTGGTTCACTGTCACCTTGTCGATGGTCATGTCGTGATTCTTGAATGGAGTCACGGTGGCTTCCCAACCGGTGCCGGTGTAGCCGCTGGTCATTGTGTTGGGGTTGAACTTGATGGTGATTGAGCCATCGGCTGCTGTAGAGCGGAGAGTCTTACCAGGACCCTTGTCGGAGTTCTTGGCGTCGTCAAGTTTCCAGAGCAGGTTTTCGGCAGCAGTGCTGGTGCCGCTGTAAACCTCAAACACGGCTTTCACACCGTAACTGCCTGAACTGTAGTAAATGTCGAATTTGCTGAAATCGAGTTGAGCCACAGTACCTTCTTCGGCAGGGGTGAAAGTCACGATGTAGTCGGCATTCTCGGCTTCGTATTTTGAAGGGTAGATGGTCGATTTGGTGTCGCTGAACTTCCAAGTGTCGTAGATGATGTGGCTGTGGCTGCCCTTAGTGGCGCGGCACACGTTGGCGATGGTGCGTTGAGCCACATTCTCAGCCACGGTTTTGCTTTCGCCAGCCACAGTTGCGCCAGCGAGGCTCAAAGCGATGGTTTCGCCATTCTTTGCGTCGGGCTTCACTTGTGCCACCACAGCAAAGTAGTTGTGGCCTTCAATCAAGTTGAGGTTGCCGTTCACGGCAATGTTGCCGCTTTCCACTGTGGCTTCGCCAAATGGGGTAGAGGTCTTAAATTCGGCATTGTCGCCAAGGCTGTAAACACTCACCTTCTCGATGTTTTTCACATCGCTTGAAGTGAGGTTGAAGTTGGTTACCGATAGAGGGTTGCTTTGGTTGTCGGTCAGCACGTCCACGATAAGCATTTGCGCGGCTTTTTCGCCCGCAGTCACGGTTTCGGTGCTTGCGGCTGTTGCGCTCACGCTCTTGAATACCATGTTGCCTGGCAGGAATTGTGATACCACCGCTTCCCAACCGTCGGCTGGCACGCCAGTGGTGCTGCTCAGGGTGATGGTCATTGCGCCGTCGTCGGCTGAAGATTTCACCACCTTAGCCTCCTTCAAAAGGGTGGTGATGAGGTTGGTGTCGTCGGCTGTGCGGCCGTTGTAGAACTTGAATACATCGTTATAGCCCACAGATGAGGTGTTGAAGATAGCGAGTTTCGAGAAATCCACTTTAATCTTCTGTCCTGCTGTGGCAGGCACGAAAGTGATGGTGCCGTTGAACTTTTCAGAGATTTTGCCGTCTTTGCCACCATCGTCGTAGAAGTTGGCGTCGTCGCTAATGGTGAAAGTGGTGTGGTCGGCAGTCATCAGAATGTCGTTGCTCACAGCCACAGGTGCTGAGGTGCTGTTTTCGAGCGTTTGCGCAGCGCCGTTCACCTTGATGCTGGTCACGCTGATGCCGGGAATGGAGCCCTTTGCATCGGGGAGAATGTCGGCTACAACCGAGAAGATGTTGTGGCCGCTCTTCAATGCCACATTAGTGGCCACGAGTTCATCGCCAAGTGCAGCGGCAGTAGCCAAAGCGCCATCGGCGGTGATTTTTGTGCCATTGTAGAGGCGCACGTTGCTCACCTGGTTGGTGCCGCTGAGTGCGCTGGTGGCGATTTTCAGTTCATCAACGTTGAACGCGTTCTTACCGCCTTCGGTAAGCACGTCGAGCGTCATGAGCATCTGGTTTTTCGCACCGCGGTACACGGCAGCCTCATTGCTTGCGAGGCTTACGCCCTTCAATTCCATGTCCTTTGAAGGGAGGGCGGTGACGGTGATGTTGAAGCCCGTGTTGGAGGCCGGACTGTCGCTGTGGAAACCAAACGAGATTTTGCCGTCTTCGGCGGTAGAGGTGTAGGTGTCGCCGTCGGAGCCGGTCACATACTTCTTCACCCAGCCGCTTGGCAGGTAATTCGATTGTTTGCCATCAGATGATGCGCCACGGCCGATTTTTTCAATCGCGCCATCGTACATCAGCAGATAGTTGGTACCGCTGAGGTCCACACTGTTCACTGTGATTTGAATCTTGTCGCCTTCATTCTTTGGTGCGAACACCACGCCGCAGTCGCGATAGCCAGGAATGGTCTTGCCATCTGCCACTGCTTTGAAGGTGATGGTTCCGTCCACTTCGTAGGTCTCAAGACCGTCGGAAGTCTTTAGGTAGAACGCGCCATCGGCAGCACTCCACGCCTTCCTCTTGCCTTCAGCCTGAGCAGTGGGAGCCACAACGCCGCCAAGCAGCATCATGGTCAGAACACAAATCAGTTGAAAATTTAAAAAACGTCTCATAAAAAATTAATATTAAGAAATATATAATCCTAACATAATGAGACCATCGGGGCATAGCCATTCATGGGGCACCAGCTTCACCGAGGTCGGCGAAAACAGAAGCCACAGCCACATCAGCGAGCAATGGGGCACAACGATAGCATTTTAGCGGAAGTGCTGATAAAAAAAGCAATAAATGGTGGGAATAAGCTACACCACATCATCACATTCTATTATGTAATGTTTGCACTACGGTTCAAATGCCACGTGAACCTGCTCTGCGCCGAATAGGGGCACTGATGCCTCTCGGCAGCTGTAGGCTTGCAATGTGGGCAGGTCTTCTGACTCGTCCCCATCGTGCTCACGCCTTCCCGGATAATGTGATGTAGCCTTTGTAAGAGAGATACAACCAGTGGCAATGTGTGAGCCGATGCGTCGGATTTTGTGTGGGACTTACAGCAGCGGGTACTGTTCAGGATTCGCACCTGATTCCCTTTTAATTCTGCACCTTGAGGCACAGAAACCCTATGCAAAAGTTTTCAATACAGCAAAGTTATCACTTTTTTATGAATCTCCCAAAAAATCCCAAAAAATCCATCCGCCACCAACCAAAGGGACGGTTCTTTCGGTCGCTGTGTTTTTCTCGTGCAATTATTTGTGAGTTTGTGTGATGGCAATAAGTGGTTGTGAAGAACAATTCGGCAAACACTGACCAAAACAAACCAAAAGAACCGTCCCTTTGGTTTGTTGTGGTGATTTTTTTGTATATAAATGGTTGTGAAAGAGTGAGATATGATAAAACACCATCAAAGGGACGGTTCTTTTGATGGTGTTCTTTTGATGGTGTTTTTTGGGGGTGGGGATTATTTGGTGGGGGATTTGGAGGAGCCGCCTACCATGTCGGTGTTTTGGATGGTGGTGTTGGTTTTTTTCACTTGGGCTTTGAGCGAGCCGAAGCGGTAGGAGATGTTGATGCCGTAATCGCGGTTGTAGAAGCGTGAGTTGCTGTTGCCGCTGAAGTTGCCGTTGATGGTGCGTTGGCTCCAAGTGCCGTATTTCTTGAATGGGCTGTTGGCGTGGATGGAGATGGTCAGGCGGTCTTCCTTGAGGAATGAGCGTTGGAGGCTGAATCCGTGGAACCATGCGCGGCTGCTTTTGCTGTAGAGTCCTTCAGGGTTGCCGCCGTAGCAGCCCACGTTCACGCCCAGGCGAATGTTGCCTGGCAGGCGTTGTGTGATGTAGGTGTAGAAGTTGATCACGGTGCCATAGTTGCGAATGCCCAGATCGTCGCTTTTGTAGTAGTCGTAGCCGATGCCACCGTTCACCATCACGCTTGTGCCGAGTTTCACATTATTATATTGGCAGTAGCCAAAGATGCCTACCCAGCGCTTAAACAAACCATTCACATAGGTGGTGTTGGCCACGTTGCCCTCTGCCCACTGCTTGGTGGTGATACCGTTGGTGCTGATGTCGAAGTTGGGCGTAACGCTGAATGTGAACGCTTGCCCGATGTGCATATAGTTGAGTTGCCAAGCGTAGTTGTGCACGCTTTTGAGGGCACTGTTGCCGAACGTCTTTGTTTCGGGGGTTACCACCACGGCAGGGTTGAGGTATGAGATGCCGGGGCGGTTGATGGTGGTGCTGAACGAGAGTTTCAGCGTGTTGAACGTGTTGAACTGGTATTGCAGACTTGCCGAAGGCACCCAGTCGCTGAGGTCGCTGCCGAAGTTCTTCTGGTCGCCGTCGGGGAATTTGGCGCTCAGGTGGCTGAACTCGTAGCGAAGTCCGGCGCGTGCAGCCCAGTTGCCGCGGTGGAAGGTGTAGCTAAAGTAGGCGGCAGCCACTTGTGTGAGATGGTTGAAGCGGTTGTCGCTATTGCCCTCAGGGTAGCCAGTGTACTCGAAAATGGAGTGACTCTTATTGCTGCGGTTGATGTATTTCAAACCCGTTTCAAATTTGTGGTATTTGGCGAAAGGCCGAGTCCAGTCGAATTGGACGGTTTGCTCCAGGAAGTTTTGTGTCACGTCGTTGTTCGACTCCGTGTAGGGGAAAGTGGTGCCCACCATGTTGGAGTATGTGGTGATTTGGTTGTTCTTATTGTGGTTGGTGGAAATCAGATACGAGAGCGTGAGCGTTTCGTCGGGGCGATGCGTCTTGTGCTGATAGTCGAGGCGGCCGTTGAACGAGAATGCATCGTTGCCGGGATATAGCCCAGAGCGGTCGTAGCTGTAGAGCGTTTTGCCGGCCGCATCGCGCATGATGCTTTGTGCTGCACCGTCGGCGCTGTAACTGTAGTAGTAGCCGCCGAACGAGAGCGAGAGCAGGTTGAGCGTGTCGGGCTCGTAGCTGGCATCAATGTTGCCGTAATGCACATTCATGCTATTTCTGCCAAAGGTTTTGTCATGCAGTTCGTTGCCAGTGTCGGTGTATCGCGTCAGTGTTTCGCTCATTTGCGAATCGTTGTGCTTGCTTTGGTGGTTGTAGCCGTAGTTGACGCTCGTCACCACCTTGCCGATTTGCGAAGTGACATAAGCCGAGCCCATTAGGACACCACGGCTGGTGATGCCTGTCGATACCGTGCCGGTGGCACCGCTGGTGCTTGCGCTGCCAGCGTCGAGGGTGACGATGTTGAGAATGGCGGTCACGCCCTCGGCATCGTACTTCGCTCCAGGGTCGGTGATTACCTCGATACGCTTAATCATACTTGCCGGAATGGCTTTCAGCACATCTTTAGCGTTGTTCGACATGGCGGGGTCGGGGTGTCCGTTTTTGTAAATCTTGAAACTGCCGCTGCCCTTCACCTTGATATTCTCTTGCGCATCAACGGTCACTAATGGCACCTTGCGGAGCATATCGAGCACGGTGCGCGTTTTCGAGTCGTCGTCGTTTTGCACATTATATGTAATGCGGTCGATTTCGCTTTTCACCACTGGCGCGCTGGCTGTCACGGTCACGCCCGTGAGCACATTGGCAGAGGCGGCAAGCACGATGGTGCCGAGGTCGGCAGTGGGGTGCTTGGCATCGACGTTAAACTCCTTTTCGGCGCTCACCTTGCCCACGGCGGAGATTTCCACCTTGTAGGTGCCAGCCGAGGCTAATGATTGGTCGAAAGTGCCGTTGAGTGTGGTAACGCCAGTGGAAATCACTTTGCGTGTGTTGGTGGCGGCGTAGAGCCTTACGGTGGCAAAGGCCTCGCCTTCGCCTGTTGAGTCGTTGACTTGGAAATGCACTTTATATTGTGCAATGGCGTTGATGCTCATCAGGGCGGTCATTACCGCCATTAATACTAACTTCTTCATTCGTTTGTTCGATAGGTAATATATATGGATTGTTAAAAAAGGGGCGACACCGCTAAAGGCTGTGCACTGCGCGTTTGTGGTGCCGTTCCATATATTAGACGCAAAGTAAGGAAAAAAGTTGCAAGGAGGAAGAAAAAAAGTGGAAAAAAAGTCAACGAGTCAACAGGTCAACGAGTCGACGAGTTTTTTTTGGGGGGGGCTGATGGGGAACTGAAAGCCGATTTTATCCATTAAAATCCATTATCACCGATTTTTTTTATTATTTATTAGGTGTAAATAGGGTTTAATGGATTAAATGGGTGTTTTGTTTTCGGACCCTTCGGACCCATCTCTTGTCTGACCTGTCTGACTCGTCTGACTTGTCTGACTTCAACTCGTTGACTCGTTGGCTCGTTGGCTTCCCCTCTTGCCTTGGTAGCAAAAATTAATGAATGAGGGGGAGATGGTGAATTTTTTTTAAAAAAAATCGCAAAAAACTTGCGTATGTTTAAAATATTGGTAATATTTGCATTGGCAAAGTATTTGCACTTTACCATAAACATTGTTTTTTTAAGAGATAATTCACTTTAATACTATCAACAATCTAACTAACTAAGAACGAATGCGTATGAAGAAACAATTCGTATTGCTGGCTTCGCTCATGATTGCTTGTGGCGCACCTATGGCTTTGACCTCAAATCAAAACCTTAGTGGCTTCACTGCTATTGCGCAAAGCAACAGTAAAGTTACTGGTACCGTTACCGATCTTAATGGTGAGCCATTAATCGGAGCCACCGTAATGGTGAAAGGTACTAAGATGGGTACTGCCACCGATGTGGAAGGCAAGTTCTCTATCAAGGCTGCACAAGGCAGCACATTAGTGGTCACTTACATTGGCTCAAAGCCTACTGAAGTGCAAGTCACAGGCTCTGTAGTGAATGTGAAAGTTGCTGATGGCACCACCAACCTTGATGAGGTGGTTGTAACCGCTCTCGGTATCAAGAAAGACAAAAAATCGCTCGGCTATGCTGTTGACGACCTTAGCAGCGAAGAACTGATGCGTAACAAGAGCACCAACGCCATCAACTCACTTTCAGGTAAAATTGCGGGTGTTAACATCACCCAATCCTCTGGTGCAGCTGGTGCTGGCTCACAAATCATTCTCCGTGGTGGTACATCAGGTTCTGAAAACCGCGACAACCAACCTCTCTTCGTAGTTGACGGTATCATTTACGATAACTCTTCTACCGTGGTTGGTAATTCTGCATTCGATGGTTCGATGGCTTCTGCTACCACTTCTTCTAACCGTGTGATGGATATCAACCCTGAAGATATCGAGAACATGTCGGTGCTGAAAGGTCCTGCCGCTTCTGCACTTTACGGCTCTCGCGCTGCTAACGGTGTGGTAATCATCACCACCAAGAAAGGTAAAGAAGGCACTGTGGAGGTAAACCTCAGCGCTAAGTACATCAGCTCATGGTGCAAAGACCTTCCTGAAACCCAAAAGATTTTCCGTCGTGGTTACATGGAAGAAATTCGCACCGATGGCAATTACAAGCGTTCCTTCAACGAATTCTCTTACAACTCTTGGGGCGAACAATACGGCTCTGATGTTGCCACTTACGACAACATCGGCAACTTCTTCCAGACCGGTGGCGTGTGGGACACCAACCTTAGCGTTTCGGGTGGTACAAAGAACGGCTCATTCTACTTGAGCGGTTCTTACTACGACCAAGACGGTGTGGTTCCAACCACAGGTTACACCAAGACCACTTTCCGCTTCAATGGCGAACAAAAGTTCAAGATGTTCACATTCGGTGCCAACGCTGCTTACAGTAGCGCACGCACTACCCGTACCCTTACTGGTGCAGCTCTCTATGGCTCAAGCGGTACAGGTGCCCTCTATGGTGTGTACAACTGGTCACCAACCGACGACATGACCCACTATCTGAATGAAGATGGCACACGTTATCGTATGTTTGGCGACCGCCTCGACCCATGGGACGAACGCGACAACCCATACTGGATTGTGAACAAGAACAAGATGACCGATAACACCGACCGCTTCACTGGCAACTTCAGCGTGAAGGCCGACATCACCGACTGGTGGTGGGTAAGCTATCGCATGGGTGTGGACACTTACACTCAGGAAGCTTCTAACCGTATCGCTCCTAACGGTGCTATCAAGCTAGTGTGGCAAAAGGGTATGATGAGCGACAACGACCTCCGTTACCGCTACCTCTCAACCAACTTGATGACCAACATCAACAAGCAATTCGGTGACTTCAACCTCAACTTGATGCTCGGTACTTCAACCGACTACACAAAAATTAAGCGCAACTATAAGATTGCCTACAACTTCGCAGTTCCTGAATTCTACTCTAACGACAACGTAAGCAACACCAACCGCAACTTCTCTTACTCCATGTCGAAGAAGCGCCTCGTGGGTGTGTTTGGTGAATTCCGTGCCGACTGGCGTAACGCAATCTTCTTCACCGTTACCGGCCGTAACGACTGGACTTCAACCCTTCCTCTCGACAACCGTTCTTACTTCTATCCATCAGTGAGTGGTGCTATCGCATTCACCGAACTTATGGGTGAGGCTCGTCCTGAATGGCTGAGCTTCGGTAAGGTGCGTGCAAGCTGGGCTGAAGTAGGTAAGGATACCGGTGCTTATGAAACCAACACCGAACTCTGGCCAGTTCACACTTATCTCAACGATGCAGTGTCGGTAGGTAACAGCTGGACTCGTGGTAACCCAGTTCTTAAACCAGAAAAATCTCGCTCATGGGAAGTTGGTTTGGAATTGCGCTTTATCCAAAACCGCTTGAAATTCGACATCGCTTACTACCAAAACAACTCATTCAACCAGATTCTTAGCCCACGTGGACCTCAATCTACTGGCTACATCTTCTGCTCAATCAACGCAGGTAACGTTTACAACAAGGGTCTTGAAATCAGCCTCAGCGGCACTCCTATCAAGACTGGTGACTTCACTTGGGAAACTGGCATCAACGTAGCCGGCAACCGTGGTACAATGGACGGACTTCCTAAGGGTATGGAATTCATGTACGTGACCGATGTTCAATATGCAGGTGCTAAGGCTTGCTCTATCTCTGGCGGCAACTTCATGGCAATCTCTGGTACTGAATGGAAGCGTAACGACGAGGGTAAGCTCGTTCTCGACAAGAATGGTTTCCCAACCGACGCTAAGACCACTCTCGAAGTTGGTAACCGTGAAGCTAAATTCACTGGTGGTTGGAACAACACCTTCACTTACAAGAACTTTACCCTCAACATGCTTTGGGAATTCCGCGTAGGTGGTGATGTGTTCAACGGCACCAAGTATGCAATGACAATGAGCGGTGTAAGCAAGTGGTCAGGCGAATTCCGTCAGCAACCTCTCACCATCTCAGGTGTTGACGCTGATGGCAAGGATGTGACTCACACTTGGGAACCAGGTAAGATCTACACCTTCAACGACCTCCCAACCGACGGTGCTTCAATCATCGAAAGCTACTACACTGGCGCTTACAACTACGAGACCCGCAACTGGATCACTAAGGTGAACAGCCTCCGTCTGCGCACCATCTCTCTTGGCTACGATGTGCCAAAGGATTGGCTCGTTAAGAACATCAAGTTCGTGAAGCGTGCAACCTTCACCTTCACCGCCAACAACCTCCTTCTCTTCACCAACTACGACGGTGACCCAGAAGTGGCTGCTGCTGGTGCTGGTCGTGGTGGTTCTTCTTCAGTTGGTTTCGACTACTGCGGTGTACCTGCCACTTCAAGCGTAGCATTCGGTGTGAACTTGACTTTCTAAACAATTTAAGAAAAACCTATAATTGTTAAACCCCAATATAAACCATATATAATATGAAATTAATCAAATCTATTATACTGTGTGGTATGGGTGCTGCGGCATTGGGATTGACCTCTTGCAACGACTGGCTTGATGTGAATACCAACCCAAACATCCCAACTGCAGAAGCTGCAAAATACGAACAGCGTCTCGCCCACATCCAGTTCTATACTAATGACGCTTACATGTTTGCAAGCTGGCGTAGCAATATGGCTTGCGGTGACTGGACTCGCAACGTAGGCGGCGGTACCTACTTCAACATGTCGGTATGGTACCCAACAAATGGTATCGTGACCACTTCTTACCAATGGTGGTTCGTAGGTGCTTATGCTAATGTGCCCGATATGATTGCCAAGGCCAACGCTGCCGGCAACAAGCAATTCGAAGGTGCTGGCTACCTCATCAAGGCTTACGGCAACATGCTGATGACCGACCTTTATGGTGAAATGCCTTACACCGAAGCTGTAGGTGCTAACGCACTTCCTAAGTACGACACAGGCAAGACCATCTTCATGGGCTGCTTGGCCGACATCGACAAGGCTATCGAACTGCTCGAAGCTGGTAGAAACCAAGCTGCAGAGCACCCAACTCTCCCAACCCTCGCTGCTAACGACTCTTGGAACAATGGCGACATCGACAAGTGGATTAAGCTCGCTCACTTGCTCAAGGCTCGCTTCATGCTCCACCTCAGCAAGAAGGCTTCTGGTAGCTACCTCGATGGCAAATACGATGCTGAAGGCATTCTCGCCGAACTCGACAAGGCTATGCAAAGCAATGCCGACAACACCGTTATCAACCACACCGACAACAACTCTACCAGCCACGACGTGCTTGGTTGGGACGAACCAGTTGACTACAGTGGTCTCTACTCAGTATCAGGTATGAACTCTGGCTACATGATTACCAAGATGTACTACGACAACCTCACCAACTTCGCAGGTTGCGGCATCGAAGATCCACGTGCCGATAAGATCATTCCATGGGCTGTTTCAAGAAAGTCGGCCGACACTCCTGCTGAAATCAAGTGGCAAGGTGAATGGCGCCGTTCTTTGGGTCTCGACCTCGCTTCTAACATCAACAGCGAAGGTGGTCCAATCCGTCCATCTTGGGATAAGGAAAAACAAGGCTTCTACATCGACAGCGACAACGCTGCTCGCTTGGGCGACACCGTTTACGTAGAGCAAACCAGCTCTTCAAAGGGTTATGCTAAGAATCCAGACCTCTACTACTATCGTGGTGGCGTTACTCAACCTAACTCTCGCGAATCAGGCACATTCTACACCCGCGTATCTTCTCCAACCTACGTAGGTACGTATGCAGAAGTTTGCTTCATCCGCGCGGAAGTGCTCTTCAACCTTGGCAGAAAAGCTGAAGCTTACGACGCTTACAAGAAGGGCGTGAAGGCAAGCATGGAACTCATGAACGAAAAGCTCGCTAAATGGTGCAGCGAAGATGAAAACCTCAAAAAGTGCCCATCTTTCACTGTAATCCCTGCTGCTGACATCGACAACTACGTGAACAACGCTCTCGGCACAGCCGGCGACATCACCCTCGGCAAGATTATGACTCAAAAGCGTATCGCTATGTTCTTCTCAGTGGAAACTTGGAACGACATGCGCCGTTACGACTACAATCCAGAAATCTTCCTCGGATGGAAAATGCCTGCTTATCACAAGACTCTCGTAGATGCTATGAAGGCTATTCCTGAAGGCAAGCAATTCCGCCGCTGGCGTCAATGCTCACACGAGCTCAACTACAATGCTGACAACCTCCAGGCAATTGGTTCACAAGTGCCAGGTGCCGACATGTCGCTCGCAGGTGGCTGGAACAAGGCCGACGACGTTTGGACAATCCCAGTATGGTGGGATAGCGACCAAGAATAAAACATTCTGACACTCAATGATAATTAGCGCCGGGGCATCAAGCCTCGGCGCTTTTTTCGTGGCCTCCATCCTCATATCCATGTGGCTGTGTGGCAATTTTTTAAAACGCTATAGCATGGGGAGGTGGCTTTCTTTTGGTGGCGAGGGTGCGTTAAATTTGTTTAATGGAGGGAGGGGGGAATTGGGCGATTTTGGGTGATTTTGGAATAAAATTTGGGGAAAGTTTAAAAATAATTAGTAAAAAATTTGCGTATGTGTAAAAAAAATTAAAAATTTGCATCGGCAAAGTTATGCTATGCCATAGAGTGAATTATCGAGATTTATTAACTATACTATTAACTACCAACTTACTAAAAGACATTAGCGTATGAAAAAGCAATGTGTATTGTTGACAGCGTTAGTATTAGCATGTGGCGTTCCTGCATCTTTCTCTACAGGAAGTAGCGTGGGCTTTACAGCTATGGCGCAGAGCAACGGTAAAGTTTCTGGTGTCGTGAAAGACGCCGATGGTGAACCGCTTATTGGCGTTACTGTAAGAGTGAAAGGCACTCAACGTGGTACAGTGACCGATATTAACGGTAACTATTCTATTCAAGCATCAAAGAATCAGACTTTGGTGTTTTCTTATGTGGGCTTCAAAGCAACTGAAGTTTCGGCTGCCAATGCTGCCAACGTGGTGATGAACAACGACGGCTTAAAGCTCGACGAAGTGGTGATCACCGGTGAATTTGGTATGAAGCGTGTGGCTCGCGCAGTAGGTTCTTCTGCTCAGAATGTGAAAGCAGTCGATATTACTGAATCTGGCCGTACCGACTTCATCTCAGCTCTTCAAGGTCGTGTGTCGGGTATGACCGTGACCTCTTCAGGTGGTGCTCCAGGTGCTTCTACTTCAGTAGTGCTCCGTAGTGCAACCTCTCTTTCTGGTAACAACCAACCACTTTATGTGATCGACGGTGTGCCAATGAACAACAGCTCATTCAACGCAACCAGCATCCTCGCTGGTGGTGAAGACTTCACTGGCTTGAACGTTCGCTCTACCGACTACTCTTCTCGTGGTAACGACTTCAACCCAGAAGATATCGAAAGCATGACCGTGCTGAAGGGTGCTGCTGCTGCCGCTCTTTATGGTTCTGACGCATCAAACGGTGCGATTATCATTACCACTAAGAAAGGTCGCAACGGTAAGGCTCGCGTCACTTACAGCAACCAGCTCTCATGGTCGAAGGCTTACGGTTGGCCAAAAATCCAACAAAAGTATGCCAACGGTTCATGCGGCACAACCAACTACTACTACACTTCACAAAACGGTGCTGAATACGATGGCTCAATCCCAACTTACGACAACGCCGCTGCTCTGCTTCAAACTGGTTTCATGCACAAGCACAACCTGTCTGTGGAAGCTGGTAACGAAAAGATGTCGGTTCGCGCCAGTGCTTCATTCTTCGACCAGACCGGTGTGATCAAGACTACCGACCTGAAGCGTACCAACCTCTCTCTCGCCGGTAAGGCAGAAGTGGCTAAGTGGCTCAAATTCGAAGGTAGCATTCAATATGTGAACCAAAAGAACCACAAGGCACTCCGTGGTTTGAACGGTCCTATCCGTCAGGCTTACAAGTGGCTCCAGGTTGACGATATGTCGAACTACATGGCAGAAGACGGTTCGCACATGCGTTATCCTAACTATTACACCGATACAGACCACTTGAACCCATTGTTCGGCCTTTACAAGAACCTCAACTACGACGTGACTGACCGCTTTATCAGCGCATTCTCTGTCAACATCGTGCCATTCGAACACACATTCGTTCGCGCACAATTTGGTTGGGACGTTTCTACTTCTGCTTACGAATATGGTTCTCACCCTTACTACAGGTCAAGAAACCAAGAAGTGAACGACGCATCTAACTCAGGTGTATATTCACTTTCTAAATACAACACCAACGACCCAACTATCAACGTGCTCGCTGGCTACAACAACGACTTCCTTGATGGCAAGTTCACCGTGGGTGCTCAACTTGGTTACCACCAACTTGAAAATGGTGTATCTTCACTCTCATCTTCTGGTAGCAACTTCAAGGTGATTGAATTCTACTCAATCAACAACTGTACTGAATCTACCGTAAAGAGCTCTAAGCGCACCACCAAGCGTCGCCTCCAAGCAGTGTCAGGTCAATTGGAACTTGGCTGGAACAACATGGCGTTCCTTACCGGACGTTTCCGTAACGACTGGTCGTCAACCCTTCCAACCGACAACAACTCATTCTTCTATCCAGCAGTGGAAGCCTCTGTAGTGCTCACCGAAATCGGTGGTTTGAAGAATCTCGGTTGGATGAACTACTTGAAGCTCCGTGGCGCTATCGCACAGGTAGGTAAGGATGCTCCTGCTCTCTCTATCGACCCAGAACTTGAACCAACCAACCTCGTGGGTGGTGGTTACAAGTATGGCTACACCGGTCCTAACAAGAACTTGAAGCCTGAAATGACCACTTCTTATGAAATTGGTTTGGAAGGCCGCTTCTGGGACGACCGCGTGAACGCCGACTTCACAATGTTCCGCACTCACTGTGCCGACCAGATTGTGACCGGCTTCCGTATGTCGTATGCTACTGGTTTCGTGCTCAACAACATGAACGTTGGTACATTCAACACTTGGGGTTGGGAAGGTCACGTCGATGTTGACGTGCTCAAGGGCAAGGATTTCCGCTGGAACGTGGGTGTGAACCTCTCACACACTGGCTCTGAAATCGTTAAACTTCCTGAAAACTTGAAGGAATACTACAACGCTTACACTTGGAACTCTGGTAACATCCGTAACGGTGTGATGATGGGTCACCCAATCACCACCGTAACTGGCCGTGGTTACGACCGCAACAAAAATGGCGACATCCTTATCAGCCCAACCTCTGGTCTGCCTCTCACAAGCGACGACTGGAGCGTGCTCGGTAACCGTGAACCTAAGATCCGCTTCGGTCTCACCACCAGCCTCAGTTATAAGAACTTCCGCCTCAACGCTATGTTCCAAGGCCGCTACCACGCCGACGTAGTGAACGCTACTATCCGCGAAATGACAGGCAATGGCTTGAGCGAATTCTCAGTTGCTAACCGAGAAAGTGGTTCACACGTGTTCAAGGGCGTGCTTAAGGACGGTAATGAAGACTCCGACCACCCAACAATCAACACTATCGCTGTTGACTTCGACAAGGTGCGCTACGCTGGTGGTGATGAAGACTGGATTCAACACAAGATCAACTATATCCGTTGCCAAGAATTGCGTTTGGCTTACATCGTGCCTTCTGCATGGTTGGCTAAGATCACTAACAACACTATTAGCAACGCCACTATCTATGTGTCGGGCAACGACTTGTTCACAATCACTAACTACACTGGTATCGACGTGGCTGGAAACACCATGAGTGCAGCTGCTGGTGGTACAGGTGGTGAAGGTTACGACTGCTGGTCACTCCCAAGCCCTCGTACTTATACTGTAGGTTTGAGCGTAACATTCTAATTTCTTAGTGAACATTAATAAAACTCACCAATTATGAAAAAGAATAAATTTTTATATATCATTGCCACTATCATGATGGCGCTCTCAACCACAAGTTGTGATGATTTTCTTGATGTGAACAAGAATACCGATGCGCCTGACTATGTGGAAGGATACCTCTACCTTGCAGGTATTCAACAAGCGTACTACGGCATCTACTACGACCTTCGTGCGCTCTGCCCACTCACTCAAATGATGGGTACATCATCTTACGTCAATTTCGCCAACAACTACTACACCGCGGCAAGCGATGCCGGTGGTGAAGCATGGCGTATGGTGTACTGGAACCAAGGTATGAACCTTGAAAACATGATCAATCAGAGCGAAGCTGCTGAAAACTGGACCCTCGCCGGTATCGGTTACGCTATCAAGGCTTACTCTTGGGACTTCCTCACCAAGGTGAACGGTGAAGCTCCTATGAAGCAGGCTTTCGTGCCTGGTTTGCTCTCTCACGAATACGACTATCAAGATGCTATCTACGACCAAGTGCGTGTTTGGGCTAAGAAGGCTATTGAATGTCTGGAAAAGGAAGACAAGACCAACTATGGTACCCGTATCTCGCAAAACGACTACATCTACGGTGGCGACAAGGCTAAGTGGATTAAATTCGCTTACGCAGTGATTGCCCGTAACCTCGCTTCTCTCACCAACAAGAACGACTTCAAGCAAAAATACTACGATGAATTCATCGACGCTTGCAACAAGGCGTTCGCCAGCAACGACGACAACGCTCTCTTGAAAATCACTGGTGGAGGTGCTGATGCTGCTCAAAGCTCTTACAACAACTTCTGGGGCCCATATCGTGGCAACCTCTCAAACAGCTACTGGCAGCACGACTTCGCTGTGCAGACTATGACTGGTACAATGCCAATCTACAACGAAGAAGGCAACAAGATCACTCACACCATCATCGTGAAGAACGATAAGGGCGAAGATGTGGAACAAACTCACCCACGCTTCCCTTACGAGCTTGCTGAAAAGCAAATCATTTGCGACACATTGGAAGAAGTAGGTCACTTCGACCCACGTCCATTGTTGAAGCTCGGTACTGCAAGCGGTAACGACACAACTGGCGTGAAGGATCCAAAATTGTTCCGCAAATACTATTTCAAGGGCTCAGGCTTCACTGGCGCAACTGGTCCTATCGGTCAAGCTGAAAACTTCTGGGGCCGTACCGAGGCTATCACTGATGCTAAGGACGGTGAAGGCCGCTGGCTCTACAGCAACGGTGCTCCTTACGTGCTCACCACTTATGCTGAACTGCTCTTCGACCTCGCTGAAGTGCAATTCAAGTATGGCAGCAAGGCCGACGCATTCGAAACTTGGAAGAAGGCTATCGCAGCCGATATGGAATTCTCTGCTAAGTACATTCAGAAAGAGTCTCTCGTGACTGTAGGTGGCAAGGTTTATCACCAAGGCGACAAGGTGGATCAAGCCACATTCAAGGCTATGGCTCAAGAATACCTTAACGGTCCATTCGTGGCAGGTCTTCCAATGAGCGAATTCAGCCTCTCACACATCATGATGCAGAAGTACATCGCCCTCTTCCCATGGGGCGCTTCTGAAGTGTGGGTTGACCTCCGTAAGTATCACTTCGACATTGCTTACACTGGCGACGTGCCAAGCTTCGGCAATGGTTGGGACAAGACCCTCATCAACCAAAAGCGCGATGAAGACGCTACAAAGGTTTACAAGGGCTTCTACCTCGCTCCTGCTAATGTACAGAATCGCCGCAGCGCTTACAATGAGAAGAACAACGGTGCTCCTTGCTACCGTCTGCGTCCACGCTACAACTCAGAGTATATGTGGAACCTCAACAACCTGAAGGCTTTGAAGCCAATCCCAGGCGATGCCGACGATTACCAGTGCTCAATTCCTTGGTTTGCATACCCAGGCGATATGCCTAAATAATTTTAAACCCACTTTTTAATTATTTGAATTATGAAATTTTTAAAATATATCAGCATCTGTCTGCTCGCAGTGATTGCCGCATCATGCAGCAAGGAAGACATCAAATATCCAATTGAAGATGTCGATCCAAGCCAGGCTCAAATCCAAGTGGCATATATGTGCCCCAAGGCTGCGATTACAGCAAATTACATCTATACCGTGGTGATCAACGGTCAGAAGTACTCAAACAATGGTTCTTCTTTCCTCGCCACTTACAACTATGTGCCAAGCGCTTCTGCTGGTTTGTTCTACGTGGTTAAGGCTGGTGAAGTTTCTATCCAGTTCCTTGACAAAGATAACAAAGAGGTGTATAACCAAAAAGTGACCGTGGCAGAAGGCTCACGCCAGATGGTAGTGGTTTATGACTTCGCTAAGGCTCCAGCAGTGGTTCCAACTAAAGACCCTCTGAAGTTCCCAGGCGTTAGCGCTACTGGCGACAAGTGCAGCGTTCGTCTTTACAACTTCTTGTTCGAATCTGAAGGCGTGCCTATGACCGACAAGATTCAATACGGTATTCAAAACATCGAAACTAAGGTTTACGAACCAGTGGGCACCCCAATCGCATTTGGTGAGGCTACTGATTTCATTCCTGTTGATATCGACAAAGAGGGCCCTGGAGGTTCAGGCTTCAATACTTCCGGTAGCCAACGCCGCGATGTATGCTTCTTCCGCATCGACGCTCAAACTGGCGAAAACAAGGGTCAACTCCAATACACCAATGCTAAGGGCAAGGTTGGCACATTTACCGACTATTGGAACTGGGCAATCGGCCGTGGCTACCTCGACTTCGCTCGTGGCGTGCTCGACAGCAAGACCTATGTAGTTGCTATCAAACAGTTCGTCGCTAACTAATCCTCAAGATTTAGTTATTTAAAACTATAATCCCCACAGGGGCTCAGCATCACCGCTGAGCCCCTTTTTTTGCCACCCCCCACCAAAGCCGAAGTGGGGATTTTGGTGGGGAAATTAGAATTTGTGGTGGGTGCCATCAAAGGGACGGTTTTTCTGATAACCCCATCAAAGGGGCGGTTCTTCTGATGGCGTTTTCTTTAATTGCTTGTGCTATAGCTGAATATTGCCTTCTGTAAGCACTAAAAATAATTATTGCTGTCCGGTAAAACTTATATTATCTCTACATATTTAATCCTTACTATAGTGTGGAAAACATTTGCAATGTTTTCCACTTAAAATAAGTTAATTTAATATTAATCCATTTCCGCATACAATTAGATTTGAGTACTTTTGTGGTACAACGTACCATCAAAGGGACGGTTCTTCTGATGGCGTTTTCTTTAATTGCTTGTGCTATAGTTGGATATTGCCTTCTGTAAGTGCCAAAAATAATACATTTTTTACCATAACCGACCCTCTACGATGCCCGACCTGGTGTATTTCAGATTTGGCACACCTTCTGGTTTCAGAAATAGTTGCTAATTTCTGAGCTCTAATTTCTTATTTCTCCGTAAAAATCACTAATTTTGCCTTATGATGGATACTTTGTCTACAAATTCGCTGATTATAGTGCTTGTCACTATGCTGCTGTCGGCTTTCTTTTCTGGCACGGAACTCGCTTTTGTGTCGGCAAATAAGGTGCGGCTTGAAATCGACACCCAAAAGGGAGGATTGGTCAACCGCATTATCAATATGTTTTACAATAATAGTGAGGTGTTTATCTCCACTATGCTTGTGGGCAATAATGTGGTGAATGTGGTGTATAGTATGGCTATGGCGAGCCTGATTGGTGCGCCTATTTACGAGATGCTCGGTGAAAACGAGTTCCTGCAACTGCTGGTGCTCACCATCATCAGCACCGTGATTATCCTTATCACCGGCGAATTTTTGCCAAAGACGCTGTTTCGCATCAATCCCAATGCGTCGTTGCGCATGGTGTCGCTGCCGCTGTTTCTGTTCTACTGCATTCTTTATCCGCTCTCTCGCTTCACCGAAATGCTCTCGCAACTGCTGATGCGAATGTTTGGCGTGAAAATCGACAAAGAGAAGATGGACCGCCTCACGGTGGAAGAACTTGATGCGTATCTGCAAGAGACCATCGACAAGCGCGAGGATGAGAACGTGGAGGTGGAGCGCGAGGTGAAAATCTTTGAAAATGCCCTCGACTTCAGCGACACCCACTTGCGCGACTGTATGGTGCCACGCAACGAGATTGTGGCGGTGGACATCAACGAGACCGACCGCGACGGGCTGGTGGAGATTTTCTCAAAGACCGGTTTGAGCAAGCTTGTGGTGTATCACGATGACATCGACAATGTGCTCGGCTTCATTTCGGTGAGCGAACTTTTCGTGACCGATGTGAACTGGAAGGAGCAGATGAAGCCGGTGCTGTTCGCCCCCGAAACCATGCTTGCGAAGAATATGATGCAGAGCCTGCTCAAAGAGCGTCGCTCGATGGCGATTGTGGTAGATGAGTTTGGCGGCACCAGCGGTATGGTGACGCTGGAGGACTTGGTGGAGGAAATCTTCGGCGACATTCAAGACGAGCACGACCACAACAAACTTGTGGCGCGCAAGGTGAATGAGAGCACTTTCGAGTTCTCTGGGCGTATGGAGATTGAGGAAATCAACGAGGCGTATCACCTCGACATTCCCGAAAGCGACGACTATCAGACCATAGCCGGACTGCTGCTCAACCACCTCGGAGCTATCCCCAACGAGGGCGACACCATTGACTTCGGCGCATTCAAAGTGTCGGTGCTCAAGAAGAGTGGCGCACGCGTGGAACTGGTGCGTGTGGTGGTTACCAATGTTGAAAAAGAATAACTATAATCAAAAGTATATATGCAGAAAATTGTATTGCTCAACACGCTCCCTGCTGTGTTTGCCGGCCGAGAGGAAGACCACAGCGAGGTGTGGCTCCGCAATGTGGAGTTTGAGCGTGGCAAGCACTATCTCATATCCGCCGAGAGCGGAACAGGTAAGTCGAGTCTTTGTAGTTACATCTACGGCTACCGCATCGACTATTCGGGCGTGATGCAGTTCGACGGCACCGACATTCGCACCCTCAGCGTGGAGCAATGGTGCGATGTGCGCAAAAATCACATTGCCTATCTGCCGCAGGATTTGCGACTTTTCCCTGAACTTACAGCAATCGAAAACATTCAACTCAAAAATAGGTTGACCAATTTCAAGACCGAGAAAGAGATTATATCCTACTTCGAGCGACTGGGCATACCAGAAAAGGTGAACAGCCCCGTGGGCAAACTCTCGATAGGGCAGCAGCAGCGTGTGGCTATTATCCGTGCGCTGTGCCAGCCTGCTGACTTCATCTTGCTCGATGAGCCGGTGAGCCACCTCGACGAGGCCAACAATGCCATCGTGGCGCAGATGGTGACCGAGGAGGCGGCACGCCAAGGCGCTGGCGTGATCAGCACCAGCGTGGGAAATAATGTGAAAATCAGCGTGGATAAGGAGTTGAAGTTATGAAAAAAGGATTGATGTGGAAATTGTTGCGTCAGCATATCAGCAAGATGCAACTTGTGGGCTTCTCGGTGGCAAACCTTGTGGGGCTCACTATCGTGATACTCGCCGTGCAGTTTTACAGCGATGTGCTGCCGGTGTTCAACGACCAGGAGAGCTTTATCAGCAAGGACTATCTGATTATTTCGCGCAACCTCACCAGCGCAGGCGCGCTGATGGGCGGCACCTCTGAATTTTCCGACGACGACATCGCCGACATCAAGGCGCAGCCGTGGTGCCGCAAGGTGGCTCCGTTTGTGAACAGTGAGTTTGGTATCACCGCCAGCATCGGAGTTGACGCCACCCACGCCATGCGCACGCAGTTCTTCTTCGAGAGCATCCCTAATGAATTTATCGATGTTGACCCTTCGTGGAAGTTCGACCCCGCCAATCCCACCGTGCCGGTGATTATGAGCCGCGACTACCTGTCGCTCTACAATTTCGGTTTTGCCGCAGCGCAGGGAATGCCGAAAATCAGCGAGGGCGAGGCATCGAGCGTGCCGCTCATGTTCAATCTGTCGGGCAACGGCTTCCGCGACGATGTGCGAGGCCGCATCGTGGGCTTTAGCAACCGCCTGAACACGATAATCGTGCCAGAGGAGTTCATGACTTGGGCTAACAAGAAATACGGCCAGGGCGGCGCTTTGAAGCCTCTACGCTTAATTATAGAGGTGAACAGACCGGGCGACCCGAAAATTCAGCAATATATGGACGAACACAACTACAACATAGCGGGCGACAAGACCAATTCGGGCAAAACCTACTATTTCCTCACTGTGATTGTGTCGATTGTGGTGATTGTGGGTGTGCTCATCAGTCTGCTGTCGTTCTTCGTGCTGATGCTCAGTATCTACCTGCTCTTGCAGAAAAACACCAAGAAACTGCAAGACCTGCTCATGCTCGGTTATTCGCCAGCCGAAGTGTCGAAGCCCTATATCAAGATGGTGCTGTTTATCAATGCCGCGGTGCTCGTCGCCTCGCTCGTACTCATGTTCATTGCCCGCGCTTCCTATATGGTCATGCTCAGCGGTTTAGGCACCAAGGGTGGCACTATAGTGGCATCAATCGTGGTGGCAGTGCTCATCATGGGCACCATCACTACCGGCAATATCATCGCTATCCGCCGCAAAATCCAATCCCTCTGGATCCAATCCTAACCCCCGCTACAGCCGGGGGCACCAAAGGTGAAAGCATGTGCCGTGTACAAATCACCGTATAACGTAGGGACATGCCTTCGGCATGTTTCGATACAATTTGCATAGTATCAACGCCTTGGGTGTATGCCATTTTTGCACACACCCAAGGTGTTGTCGTGTTATAAAGATTTTACACGCCCTTTATTTCACTTACCCAAACAAAATCACCTCACTATTTATACGGAACGATTCCATATAATACAAAAATCCGCATTGCAACGACAGCGTAACCACTACAATATCAGATATTAAGTCAGGTTGTAACCAAAAGAACCGTCCCTTTGGTTTGTGGTTTGTGGGTGTGTGCGTTTGGTTTAGATGATGGTTAGTAGTCTGATTTCGGCATTTGTGAAGGAGGGGATTTCGTGGTAGTCGCATTTGAGGTGGTGGGCGAACATGTTTCTGGCAAACTGGCCGTGGGTGACTACGATGATGGTGTCGGTGGCGTATTTTTCGGCGAGATGACGTAGGGCGTTGCCGGCGCGCTGGAGGATTCCCTTGTCGGTCTCTGCGCTGCTGTCGGGGAAACGCCATATACCGTCAATCTTGTACTTCTCGGCTGCCTCCGCGACCGCCATGCCCGTGTAGATGCCCCAGTCGCGCTCGCGCAGTTCTTTCATGGGGGTGATGGGGAGGTGCAGACGCTCTGCGATGATGTGGGCGGAATCCATGGCACGCTTTAGGTCGCTCGAAACGATGCACCTGAACTCCACGCCAGTCTCCGCCAGACGCTCTGCCGCTTTCCGCACTTGCTCCTTGCCCAGCTCGGTGAGGTTTCCGGGCAGATGCCCTTGCAAAATGGCTTGCATATTTTCTTCCGTTTGTCCGTGTCTTACGATGTAAAGTGTCATATTAATCTATTTCTGTGAATCGGTTGAATGTTTTGCCGTCTCTCGTCACTTTCCCGAAAAACATCTTTTCGGGCCGCACCCAGTAGGCCTCGTCGCCATAGAGGGCTTGATAAACCACCATGCGCTCCAGTGTTTCGGAATCGAAGGCGGAGCGCACGAACCTGTATTTTCCGCCTTTGAAGTGCTGGAACAGCCTTTCTTCCTTCTTTGGATATGCCTTCATGAGTTTCTCTGCCAATGGCGCATACCATGTCTTCACCTCCGCTGGCGTGGGTGTGTGGCCGCCAGGAAAGTGGAAGATGTGGCTGTAATGCTCCGCGAAAAGAGGGGAGAAGTGGGCAATGGGGTCGTTGTCGCCAAAAAGTCCCCAAACGCGCTCCCTGTAATATGGAGAGCAGCAGTCGAACTGTACGGCTTCAAGTTCGGCAAACTCATTGATCAACGCCTCGTCGATCACCAGCCGCTGATTGCCGTCCGTTCGGGGAGCCTTGTATTGATGCTCGCCGACGCGCTCCTTCAGAAACTCCGTCATCTTGAAATACGGATTGCCCAGTAGGGCAGGCACGCCCACCACAGGAGCCAACATCTGTGCAAGAAACGCACCGCAACTATTGCCAATCAGCAAGTCGGGCTGCTCCTTGTCGATAATCTTCCGGACCAACTTCAGTGCCTCCTTCGGGTGGCGAGGCAAATCGGGAGTCAGCACCACCGCCTTCCCTTCAAAAGCCTCGCGCAAAGCCACCGCCATAGCGCAACTCCCCGAAGCAAAAAAACCATGCAAAAAAACGATCCTCTCCATCATCCTTCCAAATATGTGTTTCAATCAAAATCTCAAACTTCCCCACAAAGTTACAAAATCCCCCCACCAAACCCAACAAAAAAGGCAATCCTTTGATAGATGGCAGCAATTCGCAGGAAAAATAGTAGAATTTTGAAATTTTTTAGGGAGGTGTGCAGATTGGTTGCACAGATGTGTTGTAAATTTGCACTTGAAATAGAATTTTAGGTGCATCGAGAGTACCCCGTGGATGAACGGGGGATGCCAACCGAGCCTGCACACATAGAGCCGCGGTGGAAAAGGAAAGATGCGAATGTTTAATCATTAAAATATTAGAAGTTATGTGTAAATCTCAGTTTTCAATTAGTCTTTTGAATGGTAACGAACTGGTTTGTTACCCTAAGAGTGTTCAACCACAATCAATCCAAGCCGATGGTCTTGAAATCGACACCACTGGCAAGTATTTTGGCACCACTAAGCCGCATGATGTGCAGCCGCAGGTGGAGAGCGACGCAGAGGAGGCCGATCGGGAGTTTTTCCTGGAGCACGCTTTTTTCTTTTTCAGGAATGCCGAGAAGATTATGAGCGATAGCCGAATGTTTCTCGCGCCTGTGCCTATTGTGAATGGCATTGCCTACTCTGGGACCGCAGGATTCACGAATCCCACTTTGGGCGTGTTTGTTGAGTGGTGGCTCAACTGCGAGACCGACGTTACGCATGACCATAGTGGGAAAGAGGCGTTGTGCTACGCCATTGCCGGCAGTCCGCTGACGGGAATTAACGGGTGTGGTTGCGTATATCCCGATGGCACCACGGAGAGGATCGTGTTCGCTAAGTTCTCGAATGTGTGGCGCACTTTTGTGCAAATCAACCAGCGCTACACCGAAGTTAAGCAAATTGCTGAGGCTTATTCTTTGCAGGAGGTGTATGATAAGTTGAAATGACGCTGTGGTTTAACCCAAATCGGTCATTAGACCGTGTATGGATTTTTTATATTACTTCTTGCGGTCTTTCGGCTTTTATAAGATGCCTTTCGCTTGTTTTTAATTCGTAATAGCTCGCTATCACTCATTAAAAGACAAGCAAAATTCATTCTTCTAAAACTCCGAAATACCACAAACCCTAATGACCGATTTGGGTTAATTGTGGGGTGGGGTGGAATGAACCGTCGGGGGTGATGGTGATGGACAGGTAACCGGTGGGGGAACCGTAGAGTGGGTAACTGGAGGCTACGGTGGTGAATACAGGTATGCCGTCGATTTCTGTGGTTTCGCCGTAGTGGGTGTGTCCTGCGAATATGCCCTTCACGCCGTGCTGCTTCATGAGGCGCACATATTGTGTGCGGTAAGGCTCGTTCCACTCCGATTTGTGTTTCACTGGGCTACCTTTCGCCAGCACTGGTGGGTGGTGGGCAAATATGAATGTGCCCTTCAAATGGTCGTATTTCTTCAGTTCGCCATACATCCACTCCAGTTGCTCGGCAGCGTCGATGTAGGCAGGGAGGGTGTCGCACACGAGGGCGTTGGAGTTGATGCCGATAAATCCGTAGCCACCGTATTCAAAGGAGAAACGCTCGTAGCCGAAGTTGTCGAGATACTGCTTGCGTGGAGCATCGGCATATTTGGGCATGTCGTGATTGCCGGGGATGTGAAACACAGGTATATCCTTATCCACCATGGCAATAACGCTGCGATAAGCCTCCACCTGATTTTTTTTGTAATGGCGGTGAATCATGTCGCCTGTGATAATCACAAAGGCAGGGTGTTCGCGATTGATGATGCTCACCATCGCTTTCAAGTTGTCGATGGTCCATTGCAAATTCTTGTCTTTGCTGTGGAAACCGAGTTGAGGGTCGGTGACTTGGAAGAAGGTGAAGCCTTCTTTACTTTCGCATTTGCCAATGGCAGGCTGCTGTGCCCAAGCCATAGCGGTGATGGCAAAGAGCACAGAAATGAGGATAAAGCGTTTCATATTGAGATAGGTTTTAGTTGACGAAATTCACGCTCACGCCGAATTGGAATCGGGCAGGGTTGAGGGGATAATGTGGAGTGGAGAAATAGTTGTCGCCACCGAATAGCCCTTTGTTGGCGTGGGTGTACGACACATAGAAGCGTGCTTGCTTCATGCGGAAATTGGCATACACGTTCACGAATGCGAAATTACCGCACTTCACCTCGCTTTGGTTGTGGAAGTTCATCAACGCAGGGTTGTAGGCTGGGGCGTAGTAACTGGTGTAGTAGTTGCCATCGGCACCCAATTGCACCTTCAGCACTTTAGCCACGGTAAATTTGATGAACAGATTGCTGTAAACGGCAAACTTAGGCAGCGGCAGCACTTGCTCGTTGCTGCTCGTCTGATAGGTGAGTTCGTTGTCCCAAGTGAGAATGCCGAAGCGAAGATGCTGCCTCAATGTGGCACTCAACACATGGATAGGCGATGAGCACTGTGCTGGCGTTCCGTTTTCGCCGAAATAGAGATAGTTTTTCAGCGTTTCGTAGCCCACATTCACGTTGGTGCCAGAGAAAGGGATGTTGAGTTCGCCACCCACACGGAAGCGTGTCTCTTTCGAGAAGTCGTTGCTCCATGCGTAGTGGTTGCTGATGAAGTGCTTCATCAGGTATGGCGCTTCCGTGTTCTTGAAATAGCCATAGCCACGGATAGTGACCGTGTCGCCAAAGAGGTGCAGACGCGTTTTCACATCGCCGTTGGCTTCCACATCGCCAGCCACATCGCCGAGCACGCCGAACTTCGCCATCGCATCGTAGGTGAGGATAGAACCGTGCTGCTTGGTGAGTTGTCCGCCCACATACATCAAATTCTCCGTGGTGCGGTGCGCCACATCGCAGGGCAGCGCATCAAGCCCTTCGGGGAGTGTGGCTAAGCCCGAAATCGAGTCCACCACTTGCGTGTAGCGGCGAATTTCGTGCTGTGCATACACGGCAAAACCGAATTTCGCATATTTGTTGAATCCCTCAAGCAGCGAAATGCCGAGCGTGTTGCGCAGGTGCCAATAGCGGTTAAACTCGTTGGTGCCGGCGGCATTGAGGTAGGTGTTGGGGAAAAAGTCCTTACCTTGCGTGCCCGATTCGTTGATAAACTTGTGGGAATTGATTTTATAGTCGAAGTTCCAAATAAAGCTGGTGACAGGGATATAGGTTTTGCCAATAATGGTGTCGGCCACCGAGTCGCGCTGATATTTGTAGTAGCCCACCTTGTAGCGGTGATTCATCACAATTTGATGGCCGCTCAGCCCCGATTGCGCAGCGGTGAGGCGAGTGAGAATGTCTTTCGGATTCACGCTCGTTTCGCCACCTTGCACCTCGGCAGGGTCGGTGATATAGCGGTCGTCAACTATACCACCGTTTTCCTTGTTGGTGTGGTCGAAATTCATCGCCACAGCCTGCAACTCGTATCTGTCGCCCAAGTATGATGCAAAACCCTTCCACATAAAATTCTTTTGCGCCTGATTCTCGTAACTGCCCTTGCTGTAGATGTAGTCGAGCGATGCACCTGCGGCAAGACGCTTGTTCACATTGCCGCTAAACTCCATGGTGGTGCGGTCTTGTGTGCTGTATTTGTCGCCGCCTGTGGTGTGCGAGAGCAGCGTCATCGGTATTCTGGAATTGTAGAAACGATGGTTTTCCACCGATGGCAACCAAGTGTCGAGCGCATCGGTGTGGAAGAAGGCACTTGTGGGCTTGCGGTCGAAGAAAATTTGGTCTTGTCCAGCGTTGCCATAGTTGCCCGTGGTGGCAAAAGCCCTACTGCGAAACGACGGAATGGCGTTGTCGTGATAGTTTTCGTAAAGCGTGTCGATTCCGGCAGGGTATTGCAGCCCAAGAGGGTCGCTCATCGTCCATGCGTAGGAATGATCCACCTTCACTTTTTCCTTCTTTTTTGCCTGAGTGCCGAAAGCCATCATGACTATCAGCGCCACTATGCAATATTTTATGAATGAGTTGTGCAACATTGAAATATTTCTACTTTAGCCTACAAAGTTACGCAAAAAAATCTATAATCATAAAACCTGCTTTTGAAAACGGTGCGCAAATCGGCACATTTTGGGCTCAGTGGAGAAATACTGGGGGACAGAAACGAAAACATAAAAAACAGCCTTTTGGCGATGCCAGTGCTTCGCACCTGTCGTTAGTG
>OQVP01000076.1_pt1 | contig 32444 bp, 24 predicted proteins | sample 1691541 | NCBI WGS metagenome assembly OQVP01 (sample SAMN03418258, study PRJEB22391) | human gut metagenome | biome: human-gut; feature: organic feature; material: feces | host: Homo sapiens | place: Tanzania | collected 2013-01 | reverse complement strand
ATGAGCCCGACGAGCTACCAACTGCTCTACCCCGCGATGTTGGACTACAAAGGTAAGAATATTTTTCTGGAATGCAAAACTATTTCAAAAAAACATGTGTAAATATGTGCAAAGAGTGTAAAATGATCTATGCATATAAAATATGTTCGGTTCTGAATTACTCAGCCGGAAGTCTCCTTCTGAAATTTTGGTAACGTGCAAAATTTCAGAAGGAGACTTCCGGCTGATGAATGCTTTACGGTTCCTCTTCCTGTATATTCATAAACTCCTTCATTCCTGAGATGTCGGCCTTGGCGAAGGACTTCTGTTCGCCGGTGGTGAGGTTCTTGAGCTGGACGGTGCCGGCCTCAACCTCGTTGCCGCCGTTGATTGAGAGGAACGGGATGGACTTCTTCCCGGCGTAGTCGAATTGCTTCTTCAACTTGGACGGCTCCGGATAAACCTCGACGGAAACGCCCTCGGAACGCAGAGCGGCGGCGACCGGGAGAACATAGCGAAGCTCATCGGCACCCATACAGGCAAACAGAAGCGTGGTGCTGGAGGCCAATGACTCAGGGAACTTATCCAAGCCTTTGAGAACATCGTAGATCCTGTCGGCGCCGAAGCTGATGCCGACTCCTGACATATCAGGAAGACCGAAGATTCCGGTAAGATTGTCGTAACGACCGCCTCCGCAGATGCTTCCGATCTGGAAGTCAAGAGCTTTGACCTCGAAGATCGCACCCGTATAGTAATTCAGGCCACGGGCCAGGGAAAGGTCAATCTCAACAGGACACTTCACTCCGGCCGCCTCTATCAGGCCGAACAGTTCCTCAAGTTCGTCAAGACCTTTGAGACCGGTCTCGGAGACGAGTCCGGAAGCGGAACCACCGTCCATCAAGGAACGCATCAAAGCCAGTTTCCCGGAAGTTGAGCCGGACAGTCTGAGGATCTGCTCTATAACGGCGATCGCGTCATCGGTCAGGCCCTTCTCACGCATCTCCTCCTCGACGCTCTCAAGGCCGATCTTGTCCAGTTTGTCGATCGCGACCGTTATGTCCACGACCTTGTCCGGGAATCCGCAGATCTCGGCGAAGCCGGTCAGAACCTTCCTGTTGTTGATCTTGACCAAAACATTCACGTCCAGAAGACTGAACACCTTGTCCACAATCTGCACAAGCTCAAGTTCATTGACCTGGGACTTGCTTCCGATCACATCCACGTCGCACTGGTAGAACTCGCGGTAGCGTCCTTTCTGCGGCCTGTCAGCCCTCCAGACCGGCTGGATCTGGAAACGCTTGAACGGGAAGGAAATCTCGTTCTGGTGCTGAACCACGAAACGGGCAAAAGGTACGGTCAGGTCGTAACGGAGACCTTTCTCGCAAACTTCCTTGGAAAGAGCGACACTGTTCACTTCCCCGTCTTCCGCGCGGTAATCCTCAAAGTTGACCTTGGAGAAGCAATCACCTGAATTAAGAACCCTGAACAGAAGCTTGTCGCCTTCCTCGCCATACTTTCCGAGCAAGGTTGACAGATTCTCCATCGCCGGAGTCTCTATCTGCGCATAACCGAAAGTCCTGAAGACCTTCTTTATGGTGTCAAAGATATAATTTCTTTCAGCCATGTTCCGCTGACCGAAATCACGTGTTCCCTTAGGGATAGACGGTTTCTGACTCATAATCGTTATTTCTCCACTTTATCGGCCTTGTAGCCAAGTTTTTTGATGGCGTCCGCAAGTGTCTTCTCATCGGTCTTGCGCTTGTCATACTTGATCTTGATTGTCTGATCCTTGAGAGAGACCTTCAAGTCCTTGACACCCTTGATGAACGCCAGATTCTCATTGAGCTTGTTCACACACTTGTCACAGTGCATGTTCGTAGCGAAAACCACCTCACCGACATTCTTGTCAGCGGGCTTCTCCGTGACAAAACCCTCAAAAAGCGCAGCCTTAGCCGCGGCAAAAGGCGCAGCCAGCATCACGGCCGCGACCGCCATCAACAATATTCTTTTCATAACCCTTAAAATTACAGCGCACCAGTCCACGCCAAGGTTCATCATGCAAAGATAATGATTTAATCGTTCTTTGTAGCCCTCCAGAGCGTCAATCTCACACCAAGATTGATCCGACGCCCCATAATCGGCCCCCAGACACAACTGGCGTCGAATCCCGGAGTCCAAGGAGACCACTCCCCGGCAGCATTCCTATCCCCCACCAGCACGTGCTTCTGGGTGAAATCCGTGATATTCTCCACTCCCGCATAGATGTCAAATCCTCGGAACCGTCTGGTAATCTGTGCGTAAAGCAAAGGATAGACCGGAGTGCGCCCGTCAGCGTAAAGCAATGAACCATCCCCATCCCTCAAATCCTTCATAAAATCATAAACCCTCGCCGAGCCGTTAACAGAAGCCGTGAAATCGAATATCCACCTGCTCAGATTGGTCTTGTACTGGAGGTTCAGCACTCCTTTGAAGCGGCTGAGCATCGGCTTCTCCACCAATTCGCCACCATAATTCTCCTGACGCGCGTTAGTATAGCGCCCGGTCAAGGCCACGGTGAAGCGGTCAAACGGCTCGACATTGAAATCCACCTGCCAGTTGTCTGAATGTGAGCGTCTTCCATCTGAATCAAAGAACCAGATCTCACGTCCGCCGTTCACATCGACCCCCGGCACCTCATAATCCACCATCGACTGACGCACGAACTGAGTGCGGAAATAATCAAAACTGATGTAAGTCTTGGAGGGATCCACCCCGAACGGCAAGTAGAAAGTCACATTCCCTCCGAATGTCCACGAATCCTCCAGCAACCGCTCCATACAATCCCCTTTGAGCCAACTATGAGTGGACATCACACCAATGTTGTCAGCGACCGGATCGGCATACCTCAATCCCCTGCCGCCGTTCGCCCTCGCGACGAGCCACTCCGCCGGTGAATATTTCAAAGTCACCCTCGGAGCCACCTTGAGCCCGTTTCCCTTGTACCAATCGGCGCTCACTCCCACAATTGATGTGAATATGTCCCCGGCGTGGAAGGTATATTCCCCGTAAGCTCCTCCGAAGAAATGATCCGCTATCCCTGAATATGGACGCAGAATATTCCCGTCTGTCATATTCCACAGGCCATAGTCCAGTTTTGCGACTGCCTCGTCGATGTGGTCGAACGTGCCGGAAAGGCCGACAGTGAAGTCGTGGGACTCATTCAACATATTCCTGTAAAGGAGGTTGACAAAACCTGATTGCTGGCTCGCAAGGTAGGATGACGCGCCGAACCACGAGTCGCTTTTCTGCCACGACCAATCAGCGATGGCGGCTATGCTGGATGAGCCGTCCTCACGAAGAGGCTTGCCGACCTTCAGGTAGGCGTTCAGGAGACTGTTGGTTATGTCGGTACCCCAAGGGGTGCCGGAGAGTGATTCCTTGATGGAGGTCACTTCGGCGGTTGGTGAGTCCTGTCGAATCACAGATCCGCGGGCCGGAGCGGCCACTTCGACAGGCTCGGTGACCAATGAGTGTAACCGGTCTTTATCGTAGCCGTCCATTCCACCCTGACGCCGGTCACGGACAGCCTTCACGCCCCATCGCACCTGAAGTTCCGGCGTGTAGTAAAGCCACCTGTTCGCCACATTGAACTGCAACATCCTGGGATCGTCCCGGAAACCGTCGTGATTCATGTCGTAAGTCTTGAAGTTACCGCTCACATGCCCCAAAAGAATCGTGTATATTGTCGGACTGAGCCGCCAAGCTGATGTCGCGTTGAAATCCGCCTTCGTGTCGCTCATCATGGAAGCCTGGATGAAAAGAGGCTTCTCCTCGGTCGGCTTCTTGTGCTCAAGGTTGATCTGCCCGGTCATCGACTCCAGGCCGTTGATCACGGACGGAGATCCCTTCGCGATCTGAATGCTCTCCAGCCACGGCCCCGGAACGTAAGACAATCCATAAGGAGCGGTGATTCCCCTCATCACCGGGCGGTTCTCGTCCAACATCTGTGTGTATGTCCCGGAAAGCCCCAGAAGCCTAATCTGACGCGCCCCGGTGACAGCGTCAGAATAGCCCACAGTCACGCTGGCCGAGTTCTCAAAACTCTCAGCCAGATTGCAACAGGCCATCTTTTGAAGTCCTGAGGCGGAGATGAGCTCCGTTCTCAATGTCTTACCTCTTGAAATGCTGTTCTCCTGATGCCCGACAAAAACAGCAGCGCTCAGGCTGTCTTTCCTGTCTTTATAAATAGAGGTAGTGTCCACCGACTGAGCCTGAAGCCCCGTGCACAGAACCATGAATATTCCAGCGACTATGAACTTTTTCATACAAGTCTCTCCCGAAACGGATCAACCGTTTCCAATAAAATAACACACTCATGCAAAGATAACCCAAGACGATCAAAAATCCAATCTGTTCACTACGTTATTTGCCGGAACATTTCATTGCATGAACCCACAATCATTATTTGCGGCTGACGCATAAGACCGGAAGGATGAATATAACGGCAAGGATCGAGAATAGCATTCCAGAAATGGTGCCGACGGCAAAGTCGAACCAGAACACTTCCTCTGGGCCGTCTGTGAGGAACGGGAGGAGGCCGAGGATGGTGGAGACTATGGTGAGGGTGATCGGGTTGATCTTGCGGGAGTAGGCTTTGACGTAGAGACGGATGCTGGACGCTTCGGCAGGTTGATGAGATTGTCGTACCACATTTAGCGGCCCTTCGACAGGCTCAGGGACCGGTTGTGTACGTTCACCGAGGAGGGACTGGTAGGTGGTGATGAGGTAGATGCCGGCGTTGACGACGATGCCGCTGAGCATCACGAAAGCAGCGAAGCCGCCCTGGTCGAAGGAAAAATCCGAGAGCCCGAATGCGAGGAAGAGGCCGATGAAAGAGACCGGCACCATGAAGATCACGGCGAGCGGGTAGCGGAACGACTCGAAAGTCATCGCAAGCATCACGTACATCACGGCGAGAATCAGGAACAACAGCCAGGCGTACTGCTGCTTGGCGGTGTCAAACCATCCCCAACCCGGGACCTCCGCCTTGAAACCGATCGGGAGTACCTCATCGTTCATATACTTCACAGCCTTTTGGGACAGGGAGCGGCTGAGCTCCCAACTGCCTATGAAATCGTAGCAGACCACCAGCTCGTAGGACTGGTTGTTCTTCTTGATCGTCACGCCGGTACGCCTCTTGTCAATGCCCCCGACACTCGAAAGCGTCATTTTCTTCTGACCGACATCTATCGGAGAGTTAAGAACGTGCCAGAGATCGTATCTGTCCAGATCCGAGGAACGGAGGACAACATCGACGGCTCCACCATCATATTCAGAAGTTCCGATCTTCCGTTCGTACAGTAAGGATCCCAGAGCGTTGTAGTAGGCGTAAGGATTGATGTCGGCGAGCGTCATCCGCCCAAAATCATAATCCAGCACAAACTCAATCGAAGGGCGGCCGTTCCAACCTCCCGACCAGATCTCCGCGCCCTGGACACGGCGGTTTGTGGAGAGATAGGCCATCAGTTTCTCTGCGTAGCGGCTGAGTTCCTGATAGTTATAGCCCTTCAGCGAGATGCGGTTGCTCTTGGAGGACGAGACGATGTTGTTGTTGAAATTATTGTCGTCTATTCCGGAGACCCTCCAGTTCGCCCCGCCGAAATTGATCGCCATCCTCGTGACCTCGGACTTCAGCACGGAAGGGAAACCTGAGTTCTCATACTCAGGCTTGAACTCCACCGAAATCTCGGCGTTGTCGTAGGAATATATCGACGTGGTGAATACGGAGATCTCATCGAACTTCGACAGATAATTCTCCATCGCCCTCACGACATCATTCAACTGGTTCACGGTACAGCCTTCAAGCATGCCGGCATTGATGATCAGACGTTTCTTTTCAGGCTCCCGGTAGAAATTGGAGCGGTTCAAGGATTTGTAAAACAGACCGAAGGAGGAACTGGCTATCTTGTCTATCAACTGACGGTTCCTGTCGTAAGGTTTCCAGGTGACAATCTTGTCCAGAAATCTGTCGAACCTGTCCGCCTTGTCCTTGTCATAATCAGACAGACGGGTAGGGAGCAGACAGAGCGGGATTCCAAACGCCACGATGAACAAAAGGACATACACCCAACGATGCCTCACCCCCCAGCCGATGTAGGAAGCGTAGAACCTGTTCCAACGCAGGATCCGGCGGAGCTTCCTTGGGGAACGCCCAGACTTGCCACCCGACATTCTTACAGGAATATATTCCATCAGCGACGGGATGAACAGGTAGGAGATGATCAGCGACAGTCCCAAGTTAATGACAATCACCCAGATGAAGTCCACGAGGTTGGCTTTTTCCTTTTCCGGAAGCAGAAGGACCATCATCAATGCGCCGACAGTCGTGGCCGCGGCCGAAAGGATGGACGGGAAAGCCTTCCGGTCTTTGAAATGGGCGTAGTGGTCGATCATCACGATTGAGGTGTCGATGATTATTCCGAGAGAGACCGTGATTCCGGCAAGGGTGTAGATGTGGATCTGAAGACCTGCCAAACTGTAGATTATCAAGGCGGTCAACACATTGACCGTCAATGTGAAGACAATGATCAGCATATACCGCCACGACCTGTTGATCAAGAACACGAACATCAACAGAATCAAGATGCAGAGGGCGGTACGGACATAGATTTTGCTGAGTTCCTCGCTGACATACTCAGAGGAATCGTAGGCGATGCCGGCGGTGATTTCCGAAGGGAAGCCTTTCTGAAGCTCCGCCATCCTTTCCTTGACGGCGGAAGCGACAGTCAACAGGTTGGCCGAAGAAGCTATCTCCACCGTCAAAGTAATGGTGTTCAAACCGTTGACACGATAGTAACTTGACGGCACCGCTTCCTCATAGCGCCACTGGGCAACGTCCCCGATGTGAATCACACGGCCTTTGAAATTACCTACGGGTATCGATCCGAAATCCTTGTCCGAGGCTTCTTTAAGACGCACCGTCATCAATCCTTCAGAGGTTTCCGTCATTCCGAGGATTTCCTCACGGTAATATGAATTGAAGGCCGATGCGATCTCATCGGCGGTGACTCCTACGGACTGGATCTTGTCGGCGTCGAACGTGATCACCCACTGGAAAGGAACACCGCCGTCCACATTGACCTTGTCCACTCCCGGGATGGCGGCCAAATGGCTGAGGACGTGTTCCTTGACATATTTGGAAATCTCCCGGGAAGGGATCCCGCCCTTGACGAGATAGGATATCCGCGAGACCCGTCCGCCGCCAGACAAGGATATTCCCGGATAGGAGACCTCATCAGGAAGGCTTGGGTAAACGTTCCTGATCGCCGAGGCGACCTCGAAGCGCGCCGCGTCCATGTCCGAGCCTTTGCGGAACTTGACAGAAACGGAGCCTGAACCTTTACGTGAAACAGAGGAAATGTCTGTGACATCGCGTATCCCCGCCAAGACTCCTTCAATCTTGGATGTCGCCTCGCTTTCAATGATTTCCGCAGAGGCGTTGGGATAATAAAAAGATACATAGACCGTACGGCCTTCCGTCATCGGGGTGTATTGGATGTTCAGACGCGGCAACGCCGCCAGCCCGACAAGGGACAGCGCCACCATAATCAGGACAACCGAGAATGGAGAAAGTCTATTATTACTTTCTTCCATTGTAGATCGAATAATACAACGCCGGCACGACGAACAGGCTGACAAGGGTTCCGACAATCATTCCAGCGATGATCACCAGGGACATCGGGTACTGAAGGTCAGCTCCCATACTTCCTCTTGACAGGAACGGACAGACGGCCAGAATGGTTGTCAATGAGGTCATTATGATAGCCTTCACCCTAAGCGAGGACGCATCAATGACAGCACGCTCAAGACTTTCGCCGGCCTTGCGCATCCGGTTGATCGTGTCTATCTTCAGGATGGAGTCATTGATGACGATACCGGTGATGACAATAAGGCCGATCATCGACATCAAGTTTATGCTGACCCCGAAAATCCACAGGACAAGCAACGCCACAAAGACATCCACGACAATCTCCGACAGAATGATCAACGGCTGGATCAGCGACTCGAACTGCGAGGCCAAAATCAAGTAAAGCAGGATTATGGCGACCAGCATTATGATGATCATCTCATCGATCATCTTGCTGTTGGAGAAGTACGATCCTGAATATCCCACCTCGAAGCCTCCCTCCTCACGCACAGCGGCGTTCACTGCGGCCATCACAGGCTTGACGTCCTTAGGTGCGACATCAAGAGCCAGAGGATAGTAGTTGCCCTCCGAACCCGCCACAATGGTTTTCAAATCTTCCGTGAAGGTCTGCCGCATCAGGTTCGAGACAGGAATCCGGACTGTCTCTCCATTAGAGTTCCTCTTCTCGATGAAAGTGCCCTGGAGGATCTCCGAAAGCCCGGCGGCGTTGGAACCGGTCACCACAGGAACCGTGCTGGTTCCCTGAACTATGTTGAACAGACGGTTCTCATTGAGCGAGTTCCTCAGAATCGACACAAGTTCCGAATAACCGACATCATAAAGCGCAAGCAAGTCAGGATCAGCGACAAACAGAGCGTCAGTCTTTACCGGAGGATCCGCCACGGTCACTCCAGGCAACGTTTCCCTGACCTCGGAGAGCATATTCCTCAACGGTTCGACCTCAACCTCCCTGTTCCTCACTGGGCGAAGGCGCGCCACGAGCGGAGCCTCGTTCCGGGCGAAAACCATGTCGAAGATATTCCCTGAAGCTTCGAATGAATATACCGCTTCCGGATATTCATTCTCCATCTCATCCTTCAATTCGCCCAGCACCTTTTTCAATGTGCCGGCATCTTTGCAATTGACGTAGATGGACGCTTCGGAAATTCCTTGGTCACCACTATGACTCAGAATGAATTGCTGAGAACCGACAAGAGCCGTCATCTGCTCCACGCTTCCGGTCAGTTTTTTCTCTAAATCCCTGATCCGCTCCGTGTTACGTTCAATGGAAATGTGTTCGTTCCAGTCAATCTTCATTATCGCGTCCGTCTGGGTCATCTCCGGCAGACGGGATTTCGGCATCTCCAGGAAACAGAACACCAGCCCTACGGTCGAGACGGCAAGAAGGCCCCAGGCGACCGGCCTGTGCCGGATGAACCATTCCATAAGTTTGTCGTCCCAGCGGCGGATCGGTTCGTCAAAGTTGATTTTCTCCAAAAGCGGACTCGGACGGAAACCATCCGAACCCTTGAACCACCAGTAATAATAGACCGGAATCACAAGGATGGTCACGATGTAGGAGGTCAGCAGCACGATGGCCACCGACATAGCCTGATCGTAGAACATCGCCCCGGCGATGCCGCTCATGAATATCAACGGAATGAACACCGCGCAGGTTGTCAGCACGGAGCTGAGCATCGCTCCCCTCACCTCTTTCGTGCCCTCAAGGACAGCGGAGCGCAGGTTCCCTTCACGTTGCCAGCGGCCGGTTATATTATCGACAAGGATGACCGTGTTGTCAGTCATCATTCCGACTCCGAGAAGCAGACCGGAGAGGGATATAATATTCAGGGTCAATCCGATGGCATAGAAGCAGAGCATCGAGAATATCAGCGCCACCGGCATCGTCAGGATCACCAGCACCGGAGAGCGGAAGTCCCTCATGAAGAGGAATATGATGACGCTCGCCAGAAGGAGGGCGACCACGATGTTCTGTAGCAGGTTGTTGATGGTATATTCAAGAAGCTGGGTCTGGTCTCTCGTGATCTCGAAGCTCAACTGAGGGTAGTCGTTCCGGAAACTGTCCATCAGACCGTTCATGGCCGACTTCAGGTCCGACATCTTCGCCTCGCTCTGCTTGATGACGGCAAGACACACGGCATCCTCTCCGTTCGAGCGGACGAGGCCGGTTCGTTTTGCCGGGTGGACGACGACCTTGGCGACGTCCTTTATCTGAAGAAGGCGGCCTTCCTTCTTGAACCAGAGGTTGGCGATGTCTTCACTGGAGGAAGCCCGGGAATCGAATTTGACATTGTAGCGGTACTCTCCGTCACGGATTGTGAGACTGCCAAGGCGGATGTTGGAACTCTTGACACAACTCTCGAACTCATTCATTGTCATCCCTGCCTGGAGTAGCTTGGACTCATCCGGAATTATGAGAATCTCGTCACTGACAAGGCCGCTGACATCGACCATGGCGACTTCGGAGAGTTGTTCGATGCGTTTGCTGATCACGTCACGTGCGAAGCGGCTCATCTGGGAGAAGGACTCGGTTACGGGGAACAAGTCCGATTGGGCCTCAGGCTCGGTGCGCTTCGACGGGCTCAGCGACCGATTCTGCTGAGGCGGTCCCTGAGCTTGTGGTTCGACAGGCTCAGCGACCGAAGAAGTAATATTCACAAAAAACGCCGGAATGTCCGTGGCGCTGGCCTTCAAGACCTTAGGCCGGGCGATGTCGCCAAGGCTGGACATGGACCGGTCAATCTTCTCGTTGACCTCAATGAAAAGATAATCGATGTCCGAACCGTGGTTGAACGTAAGCCGGATCGTCCCGCTGCCGTCCTTCGCCTCACTGACGATGTCCTCAAGCCCGTTGATCTGGATAAGCTGCTGGCGCAGAGGCTTCAGCACACTCTCGTCCATCTCTCTGGCCGAAAGTTCCGAGGATGTGGCCTGCACGGTTATGTACGGGATGTCCACATCCGGAACCAACGACACTGGCAGCAGACGTATGCTGACAATGCCCAGAACAACGATGACAAGGGTTATCATCGTCACGGTTATCGGTCTGTCAATCAGATGTTTCAGCATCGCCTACCTTTTTACCAGCACATCAGAGTTGTCCGCCAGATTGAGATTGCCGGAGACAATCACCTGGTCGCCTTCGTTCAGTTCGGCGTTCCTGTCCTTGTTGGCCTCGACCACGTAGGACTCACCATTGGAATAAAGTATCGTGACATAAGTCCAATGTGCCTTGCCGTCATCCGTGCAGGTGAACAGCACGTCCAGATTGTCCCTGATCACCACCGCGCTGCGAGGCACGACAAGCTGTCCCGGAATCATCCTCTCCACGATCACACGGACGTTCATTCCATCGATCAGCGAGCCGTCGTTCCGGACCTGCGCGGTGACGGAGATCTGCCCCTTCTCATCCACGAGAGGATTGATGGCGGTGACTTTCCCTGAATATTCCTTGGTCTCGTCAGCGAACGGACGGATCCTCACCGGCAGACCGACGGAGAGGAATGAATATTCCGACTCCATCACCGAGAAATCCACCTCCAGCACACTGTCGTCCACAATCGTGCAGAAAGTACCGGACGGACTCTGGTCGAACGGCTTCTGCTTGATGTCAGCGACACGCCCGGAGAACGGGGCATGGAGAACCGTTCCGGCGATCTCGTAGGACGAGCGCGCGAAATCGTTCTTGGCGGCGGAATAGCCGGATTTCATCTTCGCCATGGCCAAAAGGTCGGCGGGGACCGAGGTGGTGTCCCCGGCGGAATATCCCTGTCCCACAAGATAGTCATACAAATCCAGTTCGGCCTTCTGGAGCGAAAGCCGGGAGGATTCCTGTGACAGCTTCAGGTCCGGCCTGTCAACGGTGGCGATCACAGAGCCCGCGGAGACATATTCTCCGTTCCGAACATTTATAGCCGCGATTTTTCCGGTTGTCCTGAACTGCAGCGCGCTTTTCCGTCCGGCAACCAGCTTTCCGTTGGACAGGAGTTGACGGGCGAAATCCTTCCTTTCCAATTTCACGACAGTGACTTCGTTTATCTGAGGGGTGTAGGTCAGTTTCCCGTCCTTCGTCTCCTCCGTCTTTTTGTTTCCTCCGCAGGCAACGGCCATCATGACGAGGCCGAAGGCAAAAAGGGACGCAAGTATATTCTTTCTCATATTCATTGATTCTGAATCATTCAACCATTTCCTTGACGTTGACGTCGATGTCTTTCCCGGAGATGAAATCGTAGAGGGCGTACTTCCGGAGGGTGTAGTAGTAGGTCCAGAAGTTGGAGTAGTCGGTGATGTATTTGGCCATCGCTGACTCGTTGTCGTTCTGGGCGTTGGTGAGGTCGGTCACCGTGGCCGAGCCGCGCCTGAACTTGTCCATCATCAGCTCGTACCTTTCGGAGGCTATCTCCATCGCCTTGCGGGAGGCCATGCACTGCTGACGCTGGTTGTTGAACTGGCCGACGGCGGTGAATATCTTCCTGCGGTAGTCGTTCTCGCTCTGGAGGTTCTGCGCCTTGACGACCTCCTCGGCGGCCTTGGCCTTCTGCACCTTTCCCTTGCCAAGCCCCCAGTCGAAGATCGGCACGCTGAAAGTCAAACCCACAACCTCCTGGTTCAGAAGATCCTTATAGACATCCGGCAGGCCATTGCCGGTCTGGGACAGGCCGAAGCGGGCGTTAAGGCTCATCGAGATGCCCCTGTCCGCCTTGGCCTTCGCCACATTCGAGGCGGCGTTCAACTCATTTATCTGATTGTCAAGGGAGAACGTCGAGTTTTTCAGTGCCTTTTCCATCACCAGACCGTAGTCCATCAGAATGTCAGGCAGGGCATCGTCCACCACCGGTTCCACCTCCACGGACTCATCATAGCCCAGAATCGAGTTAAGGTACATCTGCGCCTGACGCACGTTGACGACGCTCTCGCCGATCGCGATGCTGTCGTTCAGCGCGCGGAGTTCCAATTGGAGATATTCAGCCCTCGTGACGCTTCCAAGTCTCATCCTTTCCGCCGCCACGGAGCGCATCTTCCCGGTGTTCTCGTAGTTCGCCTTCACGACCTCCTGGTTCTTAAGGGCCTGGACGAGCGAGAAATATGCCGACACGGCATTTATCGTGACCTGCTCCATCGACTCGACGTAGCGGCGACGGCCACGTTCATATTCCTTAGGCTCAATGAGTTTGTCCCATTTGAACTGGTTGTAGGAGAAGAGCGGCTGGACGTAGCGGACCGTGACAGGCTGGGAGTACCAGGTCAGTTTCTTGTTGAGCCCGAACTGGTCGATGCGGGAGAGATCGGAATAGACGTAGAGCCTTCCGCCGGTGAAGGTGACATTCTGGGCGATCTGAAGCCCGAGGCTGTTCTGAAGGTTGTAGGTGCTGGCGTAGCGGAATGAGCCGTCTTCGTAGCTTTGCAGCAAGGTGAGCGAGCGGTCGAAGTTCATCAGGTTGCCGTACAACACAAGCGAAGGCAGACGGCTCGCCTGATAGGATCGGTACGCCCAATAGGTCGAAACAAAGGCGTGCTTCGCCTCCAGCGCCGCCACCGACTGGCTCCGCGCCGTCCCGATCGCCTCCGGAAGCGACATCCGCCGCTGCGCCCAAAGAGGCCCGGCCCCAAAGAGAAAAATGAATATGCCGACCGCGGCAGTGGTTATTCTATGGTTAAGGTTCATTGTAGCCTAACATTTTTTTAGTGCTTGCTAATTTACTGAATATTTTCCGTTATCCGCCTTTATGATTATAGATTTCGTTCACCGGATTACGATTCCGACAATGTACTCCTCCGGCACAAGGCCGAAGTAACGGCTGTCACGGGAGTCAAGGACATTGTCTCCGCCAAGGAAATACCAATTGTGTTTGAAGGTATATTCACTCAGGATCTTGCCATCCAAAAACACTCGCCCCTGACCGTCAATTGTCGGCATAAATCCGGTTTCGTATTTGATCAACTTCCGGTACCAAAGAAAATCCGATCTCCCGACCGTGACCTTATCGCCTGTTCCAGGAACGTATGCAGGACCGAAATTCTTAATGTTCCATCCATTCATCGCATAATAACACCCTTTAATCTTCATAAGCGAACTGTCCGAAAGATTATGAAGCCTATATTGAAACCCACTCTCACCGACAATCCGCCCCTCCTCGTCACGGTAAAAGCCGTCCTTTATCCGGACCGAGTCTCCAGGCGCCCCTAGACACCGCTTGGCATAGACATAATTGATCTTAAAACCAATCGTATCTTTACTGCAGACGAACGGATAATTGAATATCACGATATCGCCTACGGACAATTTCCTAAGTCCCGGCATCCTGAAAGAAGACAATTTGGTACTTGAGAAGTCATAGTTTCTGTAGATTCTGGCTCCCATCAAACGGTTCACGATACTTATGCTGCAATTTATTTCAGCTTGTACAACGCCAAAATCGGATTCGACTCTTCCGACACATCCGGAACCAATGTCCGCAATTCGTCGTAATAAATCGGGTTGTGCTTACTTGGATAAATAGGATATACCAATTCTTCGTTGGCTGTCACACACAAGAGAGACGAAAAATCCACAAGCAAATCCGAAACATTCAAGTAAGAGAATACCTCAACCGCTGATGTCTTAAGGTCTAAAACACCATAATAGGCGGTGACATATTTATCCTGGACGGTCGACGAAAACCGGAAAAAGCAATACTTGTCAGACAGCCGGATATTATTCAAACCTCCCAAATAAGTGCCTGAACCAACTAAAGTCTCATATTCCTCGCGGGACATATTCATTATTTTTGAATATGGCAATGTCCGCTCTCCGAAATCAAATTCAATGTAAGGACGCACCTCCGTTCCCTCCAATGAATACAGGACGTTAGATAGAGGGAAGTAGAAATATTCCTTCCCGGCCCAAGAGGTGAAGCCTGAAGTCAAAGACACCGGGAAAGGCTCCTTTGTCGGGAAAAAGCCTTTCACAAGGTGATCCATTTCTTCATTGACAAGAATAAGGCTGTTATTGTCCGGATTCTTAAGGTAGGAGTAATAAAGCCAGAAGCCATTCCTTGTCCTTGCGAAGACGTTCGAGCTGAAACCTGTCGCAACCTCTTTCAAGAGCTCGCCGGTCAGGTCATATTCAAGCATCACCTGCTTGACCCTATCCCAAATCCAGACCGTTCCGTTTTCTTTGTCAAAGCACATATCATCAAGCGAGACATATTCTTTTGGTCCATTGCCCAGACACCCGATCCTGCGGATAAACTTGCCATCAGTCCCAAACAGCCAGACAGCGCGCATCCGTTTGTCCAGAATCACTATGTGGTTGTCGTCCATCTCAAGTTTGTCAATCTCGCCAACGAGTGCGTCGCCGACAGTCTCAAGGGGAATGACTTTCTCGAGATCAGCAATTTGACAGGCATCGAAATATTTATCTGATTCCGAGACATCGACTTTAACTACAATTTCAGCAGGAGTCACAGCCTTTTGTCCGCCTTCCCTACAGGATGGTAGCAAAACGGTCAAAAAGAGAATCGCAGATAGTACCTTTAATACGTTCAACCTCATATAAAGACTATTATATAAAAAATGTTTTATTTCCGACTGCAAAGTTCGGGAGAAAGATCGGTTATACAATGAAAAATAGTTTCACTCTCTCAAAATATAACGCACTAATTTTTAATCTATTACAAATAAATTGAAATTTACTTTCTCATTTTACACAGATTAAGTTTCTAAATATCAATATCTTAATTAAAAGCAGACAACACATCAAAATTAATAAGACACGAACAATCAGGCAATTATATCAATCACGATATAAATTCTGAGAAAAGAGCCTTGTTTTCGCCGTCCAGCTTTGAAATTTTTTCTTTAATGATGTAACGCTTTGTGTAAACCGTGTTCACATTGTAGTCCATCATTCTGGATATGGTCTTGGTGTCGAAACCAAGAACCAAGAATGAGATAAAACGAAAATCCTTCTCAGTGGTATCCGGTATCGCCGCCCTTAGCTTTGTCATTATGCCATCGAGATTGTCATCAAGCATAGACTCAAGCTCCTTTTGGTTCGGCTCATCCAATATCGCAAGGATCTTTTTGACTTCAGCATAAATCTTATCCTTTCCGTTTCTGGAAGCATTGGGAGATTCCAGATACTGTCGACACAAGACATTCAATTGGGCGTACCGCCGTTTGTTCGCCTGGACATATTTCGCTCTCAATCCCATCAACACCTGTTCCTTTTCGGCTGCGCTCGAAAGTTTCTCCGACAAGGTCTGTATATTCTTTTCAGCCAATTCATTAGCTGAGGCCAGCGAATCTATGGAGCGCAAATGCTCCTTCTCACTTAGTAGAGCCTCGTTAAGTCTTTGACTCACTTCGTCATTAATGAATGACATCTCCTCCACCTGACGCTGCCATATTTTCTTGCGTTTTGAATAAATGCCCAAGCCAGACGCCACCATCATCACGGCAATAAGGAAGATCATCCATTTCATCTGACGCTGGAGCCTTCTGTCCTTATCCAACAACAAGGACTTGCTCTCATAGTAATCCGACTGCGCCAACGCCACTGATTGGCCCACCGTTTCCAGCACCTCAGAATCTCTGTCATCTATAGATTGTTCGAGGCACACTAAAGCATCCTTGTAATCTCCACGACGCTTGAATATCCTATACTTCCAAATCTTCAAGATAGTCGAGCTGCTGTCCACATTCTCCAACTGTCGGATCAAATCATTTGCAGTATCGTAATCTCCAATAATTTCAGAAGCATAGGCATAGACGCAATAGTCGCTGAGGGAAGGCGTTCCACCAAATTCTCCTGTAGCCTTCCTGAACAAGTCAATGGATTCGTGAGGGTCAGAACCAGGTTTGAAGATGTTGTTCCACGCAAGGTTCAATAATTGCCTCGCATAAATGGAGGTGTCACGGATTGGTTGTGAGAAGAAAATAGAATAAAGACTGTCAGCCTTCGCCCAGTCCCGAATGTTCGAATAGCGATTTGCCAACAATCCTGTAGTATTCCACAGCCTGAAAGAGTCCTTGGCCTGGACAAAATAATCGCAGGCCTCCTTACAATATAAAATGCTCTCAGAATTATTATTGTTCCACAAATAGACATCAGAAATCGAGGAACTGATGATTCCTCTGAACACAAGATTATCCGAACGAGATGAATACTCCTTTGCACGGAGATAACTCGTTATCGCAGCTTCAGGATCTCCTGTGTCATACTGCGCAACCCCAAGATAGAAATACATCTTCATCCTATCATCATTGGAACCGTGGCGCTCATAATAACTCGCAGCAGGTTTGATGATACGCAGATCAGGGATATCTCTATGATTCCTGTCCAACGCCATCGTGTACAGCAGCGAGTACCTCGCGCGCTGCGCCTTGGCCTTAAGGTTCAGCGTGTCAATCGATTTCAACGCAGCCAGCGCACTGTCAGGTCTCGTCCACATAACGGCATCCGCCGTGTCCATAATCCGCTTGGCCTCTTTGCTCGCACAGGAAGAGACAAATACTATGATGGCGACCACCGCAATTGTTCTAATGACTATCTCTAATGATCTCATGTCACAGATAACGGCCCATTTAGGGGCCGTTTACACCATAAAGATAACAATTATTTCAGACGAGGCATCGAATTATCCGAGAATCTTGTTTTCTTCCACCACTCAAAGATTAAGTCACACATTTTGAATAACGACTCCGACGATGTATTCCACCGAGGCAACACCGTGAAGAGCTCATCCCCACTTTTAAGCTTACGTTCTTCTATAACAAGTTTTTGATTCATAATGGACCTGAAACACTACAACAGAAGATGATGAACCAGACTCACTTGACTAGGGTCTATCATTTGTTGTTCCGGACGATGCCGGATAAGAGAGTGGCAAACTCACGAATATCTCCATCGACACTGGCTTTCTCAATGGCTGCCATATAGTCGTCTATGATGTCTTTGGAGATGATTGTCCAGCGGTAGCCACCGGAGGCGAGCATAGCATTCATAAGGAAACGCCCCCTTCGTCCGTTTCCGTCCATATATGGGTGTATGAACGTGAAAATGAAGTGTCCCAGAACGGCACGGGTCCAAGCGTCTGGCTCATTTTTAAGCAGATCAAAAAGTACAGGCATCGCATCCCTGACGGCCTCGGGACTAAGAGGCGTGTGCTTGGAGTTTCTGATGTACACTTGATTTGATCTGTATCCAGCTATGTCAGAAATATTGATGATGCCTGCCATAACAGATGGAGCGAACATTTCCTGATACCATCTACGATAGTCTTTCTCGACGATGGCACTGGCTTTTGAACCACCAAGTATCATGCGGATGCTTTTCTTGGTCTGCTGAACCTGTCGCAAGACAGCAAGTGATTGTGCCAGTTTTTCGGATGGTAGAGCCATAATGCCGACGTGTTACAATTTAATTTACGCTGCGAAGCGTACAATAATATTATCGTTGTGTAAGTACAATTACTTTTGTGATGAAAGGAAGAATCTGAATGACATAGCATCATCGTTCCGAGAACAATGACAGCCACCGACAACAACAAGCCAAGGATCCCGAACTCCATTCCCATACGAAGATATTCATTGAACGCATATTCGGGGCATCCGGCGATCCTTACCCTCTCTTGGCCGCTTTCCTCCGCCTCAAAATATTCCGCCTGCGCATCACCGTATGCCCCGAGAGCTTTCCCGAATCCGTGCCCTGTCAGCGGTTTGTCCGCTATGGCCCGCAGTTCCATCTCCCAAATGTGGAAACGGCCAAGCGCCGAGTCCTTCTTGAGGAAGAACGCTCCTGTACTGACAACAATGATAACAGCCACGACAGACAGAGCCATCCATTTATGCGACTTCAAATATGACTTTGATTCCGTATTGGTCAAAGCAAAAAACACCCCCGACACGACCAATGCAACGAAACCGGCCCTGCTCATTGATGCGGGCAGGACGACAATGCCCAGACATCCGGAAACAGATGATAGCCAGAATAGTATTCTGTCATACAGGTTTCCGGAGTCACGCCATTTCCACGCGGCCGCAAAAACCACGGCTATGCAGACAGCGAGGAACCCGCCATAAGGACCAGAGTTAGCGAATCCTCCAGTCATAGGGCACATACTGTTATGAGAGACAGCGATCCCAAGCAACTGCATAATCCCAAGCACCGACTCGTAGGCAAGCCATAGCGACAGCGCAGAGACGACTATGCGTTCAGCCACCTCTCGCCGACAGACGAACAAGGCCAATGAGAAGAGAACTGTAGCCAGAAAAACCACAACACTAATTTACCGCCTGAATCAATCCAACTTGAACCGATATACCATCAGAGAGCCATCCTCTTCGCCACCAATGATTTGAGAATAATAGTATGGAGCGATGTAACCGACGACCTTGAACCCTTTCGGAATCTCACTATCAGACATCAGTTTTCCATCCTTATACACCTGAAGTCCATCGTATTCTGAATCCGCTCCTTTCTTATAAGATCTGAAACATACTCCGGTCTCGTCAATATATTCAATCCAGTAATAGTATCCTTTTTTCGTTATGTTTGTCCTATAGGCATTCATCTCGTCCAAAGAACCGAACCGTTCATAGTCTGTATCCATATTAACTCCTGAGCGTCCGAACGCAAACTTCGGCTTACGGTTGTGATCAAATACATAAACCAATGAATCTGCGGCGAATCCCACGTACATATTATCCTGGTCGTCTATGTCAAACATCACAAAATCCATCCCTCTATACTTTGCCTTGTCTTCACTGAACATAGATGGCAGCCCTTGAATCTCTGACTTTAACGCTTTCCCCTCTGTCATATCCACAACGCCTATGTGGCAAACCTTCTTCTCGTAATCAGGACCAAATATAAAATCCGGAATATCTGATACTAGACCTTCATAGAGTTTACCTTTATAAAACCTGGCAATACAGTCCCCTGGAGTTGTGTAGGCAAGGAATTCTGACGGGGCATATTCCTTCTGTTGGTCTTTCACGATAAGGAACCTGTTGACAGCGGTCAAATCTTTTGAGAAGTACTCGAAATCCAGACTTGATCCCGCAATCGCAAGTTCACCATCACCAGACATCGTGCCGATCATATAATGCTTGATTATTGACTCATTCGACGCTCTGCCGTTGCCAAGAGCCCTCTTTATCAGACGCCCCTCCGCATCGAACCTATAAAGCCAACCATAGAATATGTCCAGACAGCATATTCCTTGGTCCTCCTGCGCCCACGAGAAAGACTCTCCGGAATAGCGCACGGAATCCAACTGAAGCTGTTCCAGCCGCACACTATTGTAAGCAGGAGCATCATCACTTTCAATCCTACGCATTGAATCATAAACGTTATCTACATTGGAGCACGAACCCAACAGCAAGACTAACGCCAATATGGAAGCTGCCGATGGCAGCCTCCATATACTAAAAAATATTCCTTTCATAACTAAGAAAATGTTAGCATAATCGTATTACATATTACTCTATCTCATTTCCAATATTGTATCTTAATAACCTCTCAGTTTCAATATTGTATGTGTATAAGAATCTGTTGTCCCAGTCAATATCAAATGCCGTAGCAGGTTTAGGAAGCAGCACTTGCATCAATGGAGCTCCAAACCAATCAAAGAATTGCAAACAATTCCCTGCTCTCAGGCAGGCAAAACAGTCATCGTATAGGCGAAGATCCATATACGCATCCTTGAAATCGCCATACGGTAACGTTGACAACTCTTCTATCGTATTAATATTCTCTCCTGTTACTATGGACAACTCGAACGCCTTGCGCAAAGAGTAAATATTGATGACATCCTGATATATAGCAGCCTCCACAACAATATCTTTCTCTTTATTATAGGCAGCTATGGACGACAGCAAATTATGGCGATATCCATCGCCTTTACCTTCAAGAAGAATCTCATTCAATGCCTCGATAGAACCATTATAGGTCTCATTTCCTCTTGACCAAAGAAAGCGCTGTTGCCCTTTCTCATCTGAGCGAAGTCTTCGACAATAATAAGAGGAATCATCTATCCTGAAACAACTTTTCAATTCCCTAGGTAACTTTTCAATGTCTTTTATGACCTTCGGCACACTTTGATTAATTGACTGTTCAAGGTCAAAATCATAGAAATGTCCTTCAGGATCATAAATGCCGACAATACCATCAGAAATCACCAAATCTTGCATAAAAGGCGGATTGAGAAACTCATAAGGGCCGTTTCCCTTACGAAGAAATGAGCCTAGACAAGTTCCATCTGCTATGTCATAAGCATATATAAATTTTTCAGAGGGTACCGAGAATATTATAGTATCTCCAATTATAGCAATATCAAGGGCTCCTGCTGGGACAAAGTTCAAATCCTCACCGTTCTCAAGCGTAGAAGAACAGGGGAATTCCCTTACAGACTTCACATTCTCGAAAACCGCCAAGGAGATATTCCTTGAAGAACACCCACACAGAGTCACACTTAGCGCCACTAATGTAATAATCCATCTAGCCATTTTTTGCCTATCTAGGTTTACCTAAATTTCTTTCGATTTGTTATTCCCAAATTAAGTAATCTGGCAAGGGACATTCGTTGATAGACTCGGATATACGGTCCAAAAAATACATCTTTCCTTTTGAATGATCAATGTCAAACGATGAAGCAGGGAAAGGCACCAACAGTTCACAGATTGGATCTCCGTTCCAAGAGAAAAACTGAAGTCGGGGCAGTTTTTCTTCTTTATACTGTTCTTCTTCAGTGGCATCATAATACAAGGCAGCAAAATAACTATCATAAGCATTTATATGTACATATTGATCTCTTATCAGATCATCTCTCTCCGCTGCCAACTGTTCAATAGACATCAAATGCTTTCCAATAATGATTGTCCGAGCGAAATCGTCATACAATGAATACAACTGTATTGAATTCTGCTGAAGTCCTGCCTCCACCACAAGTTGACGCTCTGAATCAAATGCCACTAATGTTGACAGAACATTAATATCATCTGGATTCTTTACGCTAACCTTATTCAGAAACTTGAGGTACTCAGGTACGTCATTAACCCCATTCACATTTAATAAAGATCTGATTCTGCTTTTGAAATCATCCGCAGCAGAAGTTATCAAAAACAGGGAATCGTTGCAATAACAAGCACGCGGAATCTCTAGCGGGGCTCTTTCAATAATCAGGTCAAACACCGTATGCTCCTGTTTGAAAGACTCCGATAAATCAATGCGAATCAGATTATTCTGTCCATCAAAAGTATAAGAATAAAGTTTATCACCAAAGGTCCTAAGACCAAGAGCTCCAAAACTTTTAGCACCTCTTAACTCACCGTTCGCCCTTCCCTTTTTTAAGGCGTTACCGATAAAGGCACCATCATCCAAACTATAAGCTGATATATACTTATCCCTATCCGAAGATGAAGCCAACAGCAACAATCTATTTTTGACTGCGATATCTATCACGCCTACAGCTTCTACTGAAAAACTTCTACATTCTGAAAGAGATTCATTTTTAGGAAAATTCTCTACGACAATTCTTTGAGGAAAAGAAACTGTCGTGGTAGATTTATTCTCACAAGAAGTTAATATTACTCCTATAATAGCAATAAATTTGTACCAATATTTCATTTCTTACATATGTCAGGTAATGCCCAAAAAGATGCCTTATGATCGTATTGCATACTGCAATTTCCACAATCTCGGACAGAATAGCCTTCCTTATAAAAATAATCATTATGACAAGTAAGAATGCCTGACGAACTCTCCTCGTTCGACAAAGCCTCTACATTCGCATTAAACAAAACATAAGAATCATTAACGATAAGTTTACTTGTCACAAATAATCCACCAATAAAAAGGATGGAAACAAATGAAATCAAACAATACTTTTTCATATTAGTGCTATTTATACGCTCCCTAATGAGCGATTACCGTACAAAAATAATCATTTTTCTCTTGAGAGCATTCACGCCCTTAAGGGAAATCCAGCAAAGAATCACCACCATTGCAGGCCGCTCCTATGATCGACCGCAAGTCCTCATCCACATCAAATGAGATCCTCTCAGGTCTCTCCTTACGACTTTAGATATTCAATACTGTACTCCCGAATATGGTCTTCCTCATCAACCGTCAATAAGGATCCGGTCTTACTGTCGATGTCATATTTGGTAATATTCGAAGGCAATGGTATTCGGAACAATGGACTGCCATCCCAGGCATAGCCGTGGATTTCCTTTGTCGTCCCACTCACACGTTCATCGGTGTACATAACAGAGAAGTAACTATCATTCAATGACAAACCTGTATGATAAGTGCATAATTGAGGCGACTGCTTTTCAAGGACACGGATGTCAGGCATAGTCTTTCCATAGCACAATGTGTAACCGCCATCGCCCTCAACAGGATATACCTGAACAAGATTCAACAGACACATCGCCTCAACAATAAGATGACGAGAGCTGTTATAACCAACTGTTCCTGAAAACAAATTAATATTATAGCCATCATTATTGCTTATCTGACAGGAGTTTAACTTGAGCATTGGCTGGCTCATACTTTCTGTTCCTTCGACATTCCGGACATAACGTTCCAAACAAGTGCCATTCTGAACCATTCGCTTCATAAAGCAACGGGATCCGTCCAAAGGCAGCGCCGTGAAGAGTTCCTCCCCGCTTTTAAACTCACGTTCTTTTAAAACAAGATCTTTATTCATAATGGACTCTGAAAGATTCACCTCTACAAGACGGTCAGAATACCGGTCCACAAAACGCATCATATATGAGCCAGATTCGTTATCCAGGCTCAGAGAACTTCCGAATAATGGAAATAACAATTCTTTCGGTCCTCGTCCCTTGGTGAAAAAGTCTCCTTTGCGCTCCAGACAATGGCGATCGTACAAGTGAAGCAACCGGTCCGTCCCCAAAGTCGTGACAACCAACAAAGAGTCGCAATAACGGGCTCCGATAATCCCCATCAAGTCAAGATCTATTTCCCTTGGCTTGAGTCCGGAAAGAGAAATCTCATAGAAATCACTTTCCTCCACTGTGACAACCTTATCCAACGAAGGGCAGTATGAATCACTACAACCAGTGGCCAATAGTAATATGGCCAACATAATAGCATAAATTGATCTCATTTGTTATTATCAAATTACAAGTTTATTTGAGGCATCTTCTTTACGGCTTTCCATCGCCCCAAGCGCTATTCCCACAAATATCGGAAAAATATTTCCACAAATACCGGTTTTTTTACATCTTTGCATCCAACCACCAATACTCATACGCAACGTTCACCAAGCCGCAAGATAGCTGCAAGGCAAAGCCTAAAGCAGATAATACAGCGTTCTTAACAAACTACTTATTAAATGGTTAGAACACCATACGGTAACTTATTTCAGCTTGTACAACACCAAAATCGGATTCGAATCTTCCGTCACATCCGGAACCAACTAAAGCCTCATATTCCTCCCGGGACATATTCATTATTTTTGAATATGGCAATGTCCGCTCTCCGAAATCAAATTCAATGTAAGGGCGCGCCTCAGTTCCATCCAATGAATACAGGACGTTTGATTGAGGGAAGTAGAAATATTCCTTCCCGGCCCAAGAGGTGAAGCCAGAGCTTAAAGACACCGGGAAAGGCTCCTTTGCCGGGAAAAAGCCTTTCAAAAGGTGATCCATTTCTTCATTGACAAGAATGAGGCTGTTATTGTCAGGATTCTTAAGGTAGGAATAATAAAGCCAGAAGCCATCCTTTGTCCTTGCGAATCCGCTCGCACCTGGAGTACCAACTCGATCATTGTCAAGCCGATGCGGTTCCAGGTGCGCGGAGGTTTTCACACCTGGAAGTCTTAGGTGCCAATAGAACACCCTGTAGCGAAGCCACCAACTCTCAGGTGTGCGAATCCGCTCGCACCTGGAGTGCCAACTCGATCACTGCCAATCGGATGCGATTCCAGGTGCGCATGGTTTCTCACAACCAACCGCGGGTCCGAACTCATATCATATGATAAAACAGAAGAACCAGAGAACCGCTGTCAAGAGCATTCTCGGCATCTTCACCGGCCTTCTGGAAGCCTGTGGAGACGATAAAGTCATACATATCCCTGTCCTCAAGCACACTCACGAAAGAATCGGCATAGCTGCAAACTGGTTCCAGCATACAGTTCCGGCCTCCATTTTCCGGATTGGAGACAAAACCATTTGTGTTTGAGCCATAAAGGCAATAACCGCCACCGGCATCTTTTGTCGTGATTTCACAAAAAAGATAATCTCCGCAAACAATCGGCACAGAGCCCAAATGCGTGAAGCTGTTTATTAGGGACACATCATTCTTGTCTTTACGGGATGCTTTATTCTCGAAATCAATCCCGACTGTTTCAATGATCTCACCATTGCCGCGATCCAGAACATAATATGCGTCGTTGCCGTAGGAGCAGAACAAGATCTTGTCCCTGTAAGTGGAGAAAAAACGACCATAGCCGAAGGCATCTGAGCCTTCTTTTTCGCCATAGCCAAGCATCTGTATTTTGATATTCAAATCATTGTCTGTCACAAACAAGCGATATGGCGGTTGCTCTTTTGACAATTTTCCGCCCGCGGTGACAAACGCGAAAATAAGGTCGCCATTTGACAGCACCTCAACGTCCCAAGCGACTATAGGCATCTCTCTGGATGCTTTATATTCCCCCGTCAACGGATCATAGGCAAGCAACTTCTTGCCGATATTGTCCAAAACGTAAAGGTTATCAGAGTCCACCGTGAAACTTTTGACCTCAAGATATTCACCAGGCCCTCTGCCCTGCCTGTCAAGGACGAAACAAAGCTTGCCGTTCATATCATAGGCCAGAATCTTCCGGGATCTATAGTCAGCGATATAAATCAGATCATTATAAAAAGCCACCTTATCCACAGAGCCCAGCAACGTGTTGTCTCCCGCCTCCAATGGAAGAAAAGTAACCTCTTTGACATATTCAGGAATATCCGGCCGTATCTGCGACTCCCTGCATTCAATGGTCCTGTCAACCGCACAGTCACTCTTTGTGCCTTTGCACGACACAACCATCAACAGACTTAGTAATATTATTACCCCTTTTCTCATCACGCCGACGTACAGCAGGAAATACAAGGACACCTTCATCAGAACTGAATAGTCGAAATGCTATATATTTTTTTCATTTCTCATTTGTCTGAGACGCGCTGTTCATAGAGGTGTAGGATGCCAAAAGACCGCCCAAGATGGAAACAGCGATTATGATATTCTTTGCTGTTTCTTTGTTCTCTAGCAAAAGCGATATAAGGACGTCAATTATTAGTACAACAACGAAAAGCAGAATGAGTCTCTTGCCATTCACTTTAATTCTTCCCTTCTCACGAATAAACTGACCTATCAACAAGCCAAGAGAACAAAAGACAGCCGCCATTGAAAAGGAGAAGAAATAACTGTTATCAAAGAACAGTGACGTAACAAACAATAAGCAGGAGAAAAATAAGATTAAAAATAAATACTTTTTCATCATTCTGACACCATACCACAAAGCCAAGTCTGAAAAACTAACCAGCCCGCCCCTTCATCTAGACCTCTCTGACTACGAGGAAAATCCTCAATATTTGTTCAGTCTAGATTCTAGGCCAACTGGATGATTGTAAATATACAAAAGTTTTCAAATAATTCCAAGGATTTTCATCCTATCGCACAGAATAGCGTAACCTGTAATCTATAAAGACGTTATATATCAGGAACTTACCACAAATATCCAGCATCGTAAATTTTCACAATCTCCCATTTTATCCGTCCCTTTACCCTCGGAATTATAGTGCTGCGCACTAAAAAAAGCAGCCCTAAGATAATCCTCATCGACCCAGGCCAAGACATCTTTACCCCTGGCAAACATAGCTTCGACGGCCTCTTCCGCGAGAGCATCTTAGTAAAATGTAAAAAATAACCTGCATCACTTTAGCACATACTCAAGCGGCCATCAAATGGCGGTTCCGTCCTCTGGAATCAGAGTCAAAAGATGCTTGATTACGTTTCGGTGACGCGGCGTAAAATATTAAGTTAATTATTTGATTGTCAATAATATAATATAGTAAATCCGGAGAAAATTTCGTATCTTTATAAAACAACCACGAGTTATATGGATGCATCCGAAACCTCCTCCAGAAATACTCTCGCCAACAGAGTTGGCTTACATGTCGGGTCTGAATGAAAGGGACAGAAGACTGTTTCTTGCCGCGAGGGCGGAAAGCCTCAAGTCCCGAGGACTCAGCTACCGCAAATTTAGCAAAAATATGGGAATCAGCACGCACACTCTTCACGAGTCTCTGACCTTCGACATTCAAAGGCTTGCACCTTCGCAAGATTTGCAGCAATGATTCCACAAACGTCGGTTTTATATACCCACAATTTCCGGTTTTTACATCTGTGCATCCTACCGTTATAACAGAAAAAGTACGGAAGACCTTTTGCGTACCAAATGTATAATTGGTACAGGAAGAGCATTGCTGGTGTACCAGATAGGCCAAGACATATCATTAGTACAGGAAACGCACTTCTGGTGTACGAACAAGTCCAGGACATCCTGGCAACATTGCACCTGCATCTTTTGCCGTGATGTCACAAATGTGAGGCGATTTATGAAAGAATATCGTGATTGATTATTATGAAAATGCTTAAATTTGCATTTAATTCTCATGAAGAAGAAACCAAAACGTTTTCAGGCTATATGAACACAAAAGAATTCGTCAAATGGGTGCTGGCCGTGCTGTGCGGCCTGTTCATCTGGGGCATCGTGAAGTTCTTCATGTTCTTTATGATGCTCGGCTCAATGATTGCCTCTGCGGCTTCATTCTCCGGAGGCTCCGGCGCCGTTATTCCGAAGGAGGGTGTCCTGCTGATGGACATGTCTAAATTCGAGATCACTGAACAGACTCAGGAAAGCAACCCGCTCACCTCCATCCAAGGCAGAGAGATCGCTTTGGTCGGACTTCACGATGCCGTCAAGGCAATCCACAAAGCCGCCGAGGATCCGGGTGTGCAGTACATCCTCGTAAAGACAGACGGCGCCTCCACCAGCCTTACCAAACTGGAGGAACTCCGCAAGACCCTCACAGATTTCAGGAAGAGCGGCAAGGCAGTGATAGCATATGGCGAGGCGTTCACATCCGGAAGCTACTACCTCGCGTCAGTGGCCGACAAGATCTACACGACGAGGCATCACGGCGGCAACAACTTTATGTTGGGAATAAGCGGGAGCATGTTGTTTCTCAAGGATCTGCTCGACAAACTCGGTGTAAACTACCAGCTCATCCGCCACGGCAAGTACAAGAGTGCCGGCGAAATGTACGTCAAGAACGCGCCAAGCCCTGAGAATATGGAGCAGAACCAGGCGATGATCGACTCCATGTGGGAAACGGTGGCCGCGGAGACCGCGGGGAGCAGGGGTGTGAGCGTGGACTCACTCAACTACTTCATCGATCACCTTTCCATAGCCCTTCCTGAAGATATGGTGAGCCACAACCTCGCCGACGAGGCTCTCTCCGTTGAGGAATATAAGGGGAAACTCGCCGACCTGGCCGGCAAGGACAGCTACAAGGATGTGAAATTCATCCCGTTCAGCGACTATGCCGCCGCCAAGGCAACGCCGAACCTGACCGCCAAGAAAAACATCGCCGTCATCTACGCCAACGGGAATATCCTTGAGCAAGACGACCCGAACAACATCAGCGGCGACCGTTTCGCCGGCATCATCGCCAAGGTAAGGGCGGACTCAACCGTCAAGGCAGTCGTGTTCAGGGTCAACTCTCCTGGCGGTACAGTGCTGGCTGCCAGCAAGATCAAGGAAGAGATCGACCTCACCAGAGCAGTCAAGCCGGTCATCGCCTCTTACGGTGACTATGCTGCTTCCGGCGGTTACTGGATCTCCAACAGCTGCGACCACATATTCTCAAACGCGACGACTCTCACCGGTTCGATCGGTGTGTTCTCCGCCATCCCTGAGTTCGGGAAGACCTTGAAGGAAATCGCTCACGTCAACATGGTTCCTGTAAAGTCCCACAAGCATTCCGACATGCTTTCGCTGACAAGGCCGTTCGACGCGGAGGAGACCGCCTGGATGCAGGTCTATGTGGATGACATCTACAATAGCTTTGTCAGCATAGTGGCCGGGGGGCGAGACATGACGTTTGATGCGGTGGACAAAATCGCGCAAGGTCGCGTATGGACCGGAGCCGACGCCCTTAAGATCGGCCTCGTGGACGAGATCGGAACTTTGGAGGATGCGATAAGGTATGCGGGTTCCATGGCCGGAGACGCCGAGGTAGAGAACTGGGGCATCGTAAGTTATCCTAAGCCTTTGACGGTGATGGAGCAGTTGCTGCAGCAGTTCGGCAAGACCACAAACCCGGAGGAGGCCATGGCGAACGCGCTGGCCGGAACTCCGCTGGAGGGAGTGGCCAGGAATCTGCTTGACTGGCAGAGGACCTGGGCGAAAGGCCAAGGCGACCTTGTCTTCGCAAGAATGCCGTTCGAGATCGAGATCAGATAAGACGGATCACGGTGACGGAGGAGGTGTCCTTTGTCACCTTCACGGAGTCATCAATGCGATGACCTACCAATGCAAGAACATGAGAGCCTTCGTCAGCGATGACGAGGGCTTTTTTCTTTTCCGTAAGGCTGAACTTCAGGTCAACGAATATGTCGCTGAGTTTCTTGCGGCCTCTCATTCCCAAAGGACGCATCCAGTCACCGTTCTTCCAATGCCTTACCGTGAATGGGAACGGAATTCCGGCCGTGTCGGATTTTGTCTCGCCAGCGACTGTCCTAACATTCCTCACATCGTCAGATAACGAGACGGAGAATTTTACTCCATTCAATGAATATGTTCCTGGACCTTCGATGGCTATGCCAGTCGTTTCGACATGCTCCGCGACCGATGCGGCAGGCTCCGCGAAAGGAGCGGCTCGGTCACAGAGCTTGTCGAAGTGACCGTCCTGACGATTTCCATCCCGATTCCCAATCCTAAAAACACTGATTTCCTTGGCCGAAGTCACGGCAAGATATTCATGGGCAACGAACGTCCTGCCACTGACGGTACCGTCACTTTTCAGGACAGAGGCAAGGTCCGCGACCACGGAGGAAGTGAACCCGAAAGGTTCCAAAAGACGGAAAAGGACATATTCCCAATTCTTTTTAGCCGTAAGCTTCTGATGGTCAATAACAGGAAGGCCATTACCATCAAGCCGTACAATCTCCGCCGAAACCGAACGGACATATTCATCAGCGATGGATTGAACCTGCGCGAACCGCTCCATATCCTCGTTCAACGTTGTCAGGAACGACGGATTCAACCTTCCAAAAAGCGGGAATATCTCATTACGGATGCAGTTGCGCTTGTAGGCGGAATCAGCGTTGGTGCTGTCCTCGTGCCACTGCAAACCGTGCGAGACAGCATATTCATGAATATCCTTCCTCGTAAAACTAAGCAGCGGCCGGATGAGCCGAGCATCCGAACCCGGCAAAAGAGAACTACCGCGCATTCCGGTCATTCCTTTCACCCCCGTGCCGCGCAACATATTCAGTATCATCGTCTCCGCATTGTCGTTGGCATTGTGAGCGACAGCCAAAGCGGCAATTCCTCGCTCCCGACAGACCTCCGCGAACCAAGTGTAACGCAGCTCCCTCGCCGCCATCTCGATGCTCACACCATTCGAAGCGGCATATTCCTTGGTGTCAAAATCTTTCTTTATGAATATCACGCCGTGGCTTTCGGCCCATTCCCTGACAAGAGCCTCATCCGAATCACTCTCCTCTCCCCTCAGATGAAAATTGCAATGAGCCAACGCGAAACGCACCTTGGCGGTGGAATTGAGAAACAGCTCCGCCATACACATCGAGTCAACCCCGCCGCTGACAGCCAAAAGAACCGCCTCTCCATCAGGAAGCAGCCCTCTCAGGATTCTGTCAAAACGTTCCTGCATATTCAGGAATTTTATTTCTTGCTTGCGAACGTGTACGTGAAGCCGAACTGGAGAGCCTGCGCGAACTGCACCCTCCTGCCGACATTGCCGTCCTTGTCCGTGACGAGGACAGTGTCATCGTAGATGAGGTTCGTCGTGATGTTCAGCGAGAAGAACTTGTTGAGTTTCCACATCATGCGGGTGTCCCAGTTCACACGGATGTTCTTCGGATTCTTCAGATAGTTTGAGAACAGGAGCAGATGCGTCGAGCCCTCGAAATTGTCATTGATCTTGAGCTTGGCGTCAGCAGTCAACTGCGCACCGAACTCGAAACGGGCGGGCTTGTAATAGTTTCCAGTCGTGTAGTAGATGTTCTTGTCATCCTTGGCGTCCGGATAGACCTCGGTATCCTCGTACTTCTTCTTCCTCCCCATACCATAGTTCTTTCGCAGCTTCTCGCTTCCGACGATTGTGAAGCCTCCTGTGATAGGCGCCATATTGACCGTCAGCCATTTGCTTGGCACCCAGTCAATACCAAGACCGAGATTGACCGTTCCCGGAGAGAAGATGCTGGACTTGAGCACGCGGGCATTCCTCCAGTCCTTGCCGGAAGGTTCCTTGTCCTCCTCCACTGCAGGGGTAGGATAGTTGTAACCGTTGGCGAACTGGCTGAGGAATGTGAACTTGGCGGAGTAGTTCAAGGTTTTTGCGGCCTTGTAGCCCCAAGTGCTCTCGAAAAGGATCCGGTCCTTGTTCTTCTGGATGATCGGCTTGTCAGCGGAGTAAAGGAAACCGTAATCCAGCTGGAGACGGTTGTTCCAATACATCTCGTCCTTCTTCCAGTTGGCGTTGCCGTCGATGTAGGTGCTGAGGGCGTAGTTGTTGTAACCTCCCTTCGCCCAATTGGTGAAACTGCTCTGGACAAAGTTCAGGTTCGTCATCAACGACTTGTTCCAATAGTCCGGTTTCGGAGCCACGACCTTTGTCTCCTCTGTCTGTGTCAGAAGCTTTGCGGCGGCGGCCGCGGCTGACTGGGCGTTTCTCCATGTCGTGTCCGTCTGCGCCGGCGCAGCGAGAGACACGAGAGCGAGAGCCACAGACAGCAACACAGCCTGGTCAGTCTTGATGCTCATACGTTCATTTGTGATTTTATTCACAAGAGTAGCATATATTCCCCTCTCTGGCGTAGCATCGAATTCGAGATAGAAATCGTCTACATTTTGCCTGTCAAATAGTGTCCAAAGCACAGAAATTACATCATTATTAAAGTCAGAAGTTTTCGAATTACATGCCTTCAGCTGCTCTGCTACATATTCCTGAGTCAGGATAGATAAAGCTCTTTTTTCGGCTTCGTCTACCAAACTAATAATACATGTTCCGGAAGCTTCCGGAATGCCAAAGCAGGCAGCGAGTTTAAGTTTGTACAACATCATTATGTACCCTTTCTTTATTTAAATTTATTATATTCTTACGTTATTATCTGTTTTTACTCTCGCGTTGAGTATGACCTTTTTCTTCCTTATTTCTGTTCTTTCTTCGGACGGAAAAGGACAGCAAAGGCTACAGCTACCACGAGCGCATAACCGGCAAAGATGAACCAACAGGTTTTCCAGTCACCCATCAGATAGCCATCGTCTGTCCAGTGGCAGTAATGGTTGATAACCATACCTGCGAGAATGGTTCCTATAGATGCACCCAGACCATTGGTCATCAGCATGAACAGACCTTGAGCCGATGCTCTTACCTTCACATCACATTTCTGGTCTACAAACAGACCGCCCGACACATTGAAGAAGTCGAAAGCTACACCATAAACGATGCATGAAAGGATGAAGAAGGT
>OQVP01000073.1_pt1 | contig 32624 bp, 28 predicted proteins | sample 1691541 | NCBI WGS metagenome assembly OQVP01 (sample SAMN03418258, study PRJEB22391) | human gut metagenome | biome: human-gut; feature: organic feature; material: feces | host: Homo sapiens | place: Tanzania | collected 2013-01 | reverse complement strand
TCGGGAACGGACCGCTGCCCACACGCGTGCAGTAGGCCTTGAATATTCCATAGACATGCCCGATCTTTGACGGGGCGACTCCCAATCCGGTGCAGACTCCGCCGACCGTGGTTGAGGATGATGTCACGAACGGATAGGAACCGTAGTCGATGTCGAGCATCGATCCCTGAGCTCCTTCAGCGAGCATCGGCTTATCCTCCAGCCATTTGTTGACAAAATACTCACAGTCAATCAGATTGAATCCCTTAAGGAATTCGATGGCGCTCATCCACTCGGCCTCGTCCTTTTCAGGGTCACATTCGAAATGAAGGTCTGAGAGCAACTGTAGATGTCTGGCCTTGAGCTTCCCGAACCTCTCCTTGAAGTCTGGAGCAAGGATGTCGCCGACCCTGAGACCGTGCCTGCTGATCTTGTCGGTGTAGGTCGGTCCGATGCCTTTCAGCGTGGAGCCGATCTTGCCCTTTCCAGCCGCAGCCTCGTAGGCCGCGTCCAGAAGCCTGTGGGTCGGAAGAATCAGGTGCGCCTTCTTGGAGATGAACAACTTCTTCTTAGGGTCGATGTTCATCTTCTCCACGTTCGCGCATTCCTCCCGGAGAGTGATCGGATCCAGAACGACACCGCTTCCGATGATGTTGGTGGAGCCTTCACGGAATATTCCTGAAGGAATGCTGCGGACCACGAAGTTCTTGCCGTCGAAATGCAGGGAATGCCCGGCGTTCGGGCCGCCCTGGAATCTCGCCACCGCCGGATAGCGGCCTGCAAGCACATCCACAATCTTACCTTTTCCTTCGTCTCCCCACTGGAGGCCAAGGACTACGTCAAGTTTTGAACTCATGTTTGAAAATATTCGTTTTGTATATTCCTGAATAACTGTTCCGGTCGCCTGTCGCCGCACCTGTGAGAAGGCTCCGCACCCAGGCCGCCGCCTCGATCAGAACGGGAGGTCATCCTGCGGCATGTCTGCCGCCGCCACCTCGATCGGATTTACAGGAGCCTGCTGCACAGGCTGTTGCATCGGTTGTTGCACCGATTGCTGCATCGGTTGCTGCATCGGTTGCTGCACCGGCCCCTGGGTCTGCCGAACCGCCGGCTGCCCGTACCCTTGCTGTCCCTGGGACTGATAACCGCCCTGGGCATAACCCTGCCCGCCATCATGCGCCCCTGGATTGTCCGACTTCTTGCCCAAAAGCTGCAGATTGTCCACAGTTACCTCGGTAGTGTACCTCTTGTTGCCAGTCTGGTCTGTCCATGACCGCGTCCTGAGCCTTCCTTCGATGTACAGCTGGGTACCCTTGCGGATGTACTTCTCCGCCACATCAGCCGAATTTCTCCAGGCAACGATGTTGTGCCATTCCGTGTTCTCTCGAAGTTCTCCATTGCGGTCACGATAGCGTTCAGTCGTCGCGAGGGTGAACGTCGCCACCTTAGTGCTTCCCGAACCAGGGTTGTTGTTTCCATCAAGGTAACGTACTTCCGGGTCTTTTCCAACGTTACCGATCAGCATTACTTTGTTCAGTGACATAATCTTAAAGTGTTTAGTTATGTTAAGTCAGCGGCAGATTTCCCCCGCCGCCTACCATGTAAAATGTCCAGGCCGTCGCACGGCCCCAAAACATTGCAATTTAGTCAAAATATTCCGTTTTCCCCAACTTCCGCCAAGTATTCCACACATTTTTTTCCACGGAAGCCAACCTCTTGATAATTAGTGAAATAATTCACCCCGCTCCGACCAGAACAGCCGGATGCGGGATAACATATCTCTCAATAAGATAATTACTTAACCTTCATTCTCAGCAAGGAGCCGAGAGGAGAAGCCAGACGCAAGAACTGGGCATACAAGTTGGCCAGAACCAGACACACCGATGTGCGAGCCAGTAGCCGGCCCGAAGGCCAAATCATTTAGAAGTTCAGCGCGAGGCCGATTCCCGAACGGGTAGGGCCGACGGTGAGTGAAGAACCGTAGCCGAGGTTCCGGCGGCCATAGTTGCGGTTGTAGTCGTCCGCGATCCCGTTCAACTGTCTGTCTCCCTTGATCCAGAGAGGAATGCCGACTCCGAGGCAGGCGGCTCCGGTCGCATAGCCAAGGACATAGCCTAGCGTATTGGAATTATCCTTGAAAAAATCGTCTTGGAAAGCAGGATCACTATTCATCCTGCTTTCAAAAACAAGCCCGGTCGTCGAGGCTATCAGAGCAAGAACCCCGTATCCGGTGAGTGCCATGCCCCAGAAATAATTATTTGACGCCTTCCTGTATTTCCCTCCGTAAAGCGAATAGCCGATGTAGTCGGTAAGTTCCTGCCGACGGATTCTGCGGTCATGCAAATAGTAATGTCCCCAACGGTAGTCAAGGCATCCGTCATCATAGCCGTCCATGTAGCCGTCGGCGTACGGTCCCGTGGCGAATCCCCTCCTGCCTGCGAACAGCTGCCTTGTACCGTTCTCGAAATCAATGCTTTCTATTCTGGATGTGGAAAGCCTGTAGTCCGGTCCCTCAAGGTTGTTGTAAAGCCTGTAGATGATGTCAACCTCCCCTATCTCGATGACCTTGGCCTCGATGACACGCCGTGAGTCCAGCAGATGAATCCTGTCCTGAGCCTGAGCGCAAACGCCGCAGCAGACAATAGCCAGCATCGCGGCAAAGATATTCCTAAGTCTCATAGTGAAAAGAATTTCATCCTCCTGCCAGCAAGATATGTGCCTGTAACACATTCCACAGACAGATTCCCGGCTTCTCAACCATTTACGCCACCTCCCCTCGGTAGAAATCCAAAAAAAGGCGAACATCCTGAAAAGGGGTCGGATGTCCGCCTTGTTTGTCCTACAATAATACTATCAAATGACAATTGCAAATATACTAAATAATTCCTGCCATCCAAACTTTTCTTTTCTGTGAATATGAATATGATTTGCAGAAAGCCGTGCTGTTTGCTAACTTCGCATCAATCTTTTTGTTTGAAATGTCCTTTGAGGAGAGAAGACATTCAAACAGATCAAAATAGCTTCTTAAAAAGGAATTAGGAATATGGCGAAATATGGTCTCATAGGTGATCCGATCAAGGGATCCGGCAGCCCGGCACTGTTCGAGGCGGCCTACAAAGGAGTGAAGGACGGGGAATATTCATACGACCTGATCGAAGGCAGTGACTTTGAAGCATCCTTCCAGAGATTCATTGATGAATATGCCGCTGTCAACGTCACCGCTCCGTTTAAGGAACGAGCATATTCAAAGGTCCTGGAGATGGTGCGCAAAGGCGAGGGGGCGGTTTCAGGACCAGCGGCCCGGATCGGGGCGACGAACCTTCTGGTGAAAGGTGACGATGGTGTCGAGGCTTACAATTCGGACTTCACCGGCATCGTCACGTCCGTCGTGGAAGCCTATTTCCCGGGCATCGTGGAGGAGTTCATCGGCAATTTCGGGGACAAGTTCTTCGTGAAGATGCACCAGTTCTTCCTGATGACACTCAGCCGTACGTTCAGCCGTGAGCCACAAGCACTTGTGGTCGGTTGCGGAGGTGCGGGGAGGGCTGCTGCCGTGGCCGCAGCCGAGCTTGGGTTCGCCACCATTCTGATGAACCGCACGCCGGAGAAGGCACAGGCCATCGCCGACGCCATGCCTGAATATGGCTTCCTTCCGGATCCGATCTCCGATTTCAAGGAGGCTGTGAAGGAATGTGATCTGGTGATCTACACCCTGCCTATGGCTCTGCCGGAAATCGCCGAGTTTACCGCCGATGACTTCGCCGGTGAGGATGCCGGACAGCATAAGGTCATACTGGAGGCCAACTACAAGACTCCTTCCTTCGACGACGAGGCCCGTATGAAACTCGCCGCCGCAGACTGCACTTACATCTCCGGTCACCGCTGGCTCCTGTACCAGGCCCTCACAGGCTACCCTCTGATGACCGGCCTCCAGCCCGACCTGAAGGCCATGAGTGATCTCCTGAAGTAAAGCCACGAGCCGGCCTAACCCGGTTGGCGAGCCTGCCGAACCACAAGGGCGGAAACCCCGACAAATTCCGCGACCAGAGAGGCTCACGGACTCTCGTGAGCAGATAGGGAGGTTTTGTGTACGGGAGGGTGCCAACGCAGGCTCTCGTGAGCAGATAGGGCGGTTTTGCGTACGGGAGGGTGCCAACGCAGGGCCTCGTGAGCAGATAGGGCGGTTTTGTGCACGGGAGGGTGCCAACGCAGGGCCTCGTGAGCAGATAGGGCGGTTTTGCGTACGGGAGGGTGCCAACGCAGGCTCTCGTGAGCAAATAGGGCGGTTTTGTGTACGGGACAAGGACACAGAGAAGAAGAGACGGCAAAGGGACTGACCAGAGATTATGGCCAGTCCCTTTGAGGATTCGCTATTTTATGACCAGGTTCCTAAACTAGAACGAGTAGCAGATTCCAAGTCCGAAGTTGAAGATGCCCTTGCTTCTGACACCGCCGTCGCCGAACATAAGACGAGGACGCACGTCGATGAAAAGCTGGAGCGGGATGTTGAAGGTGTACTCCAGGCCAAGGTTGCCGACGATGCCGGCATAGACAACATTGTCCTTGTCATCATTGTCCCAAACGGCAAGGGATACGCCAGGACCACCATAGAAGCCCCATTTGCCTCTTGTCCAGTTCGGCTGGGCAATCATGAAATTGTAGACACCGTCAACATGGAAATTGCTTGAGTTGTAGCCGTCATCAAGGCCAAGGTCGAACTCAAGGAAGTCCGCGCTGTTCAAGTAATTCTGATAAGTGATGTCAACACCCCAACCGATGCGCACACCAAGAGCCTTTGGCTGGGCGCTTGCCGCAACCGCGAAACCAAGGACAGCGGCAAGGATCAAAATTGTTCTTTTCATAATAACAAATCTTAAAAGTATCTACAGATTAAGTAATCCAAAAAAACTATTAATCTGCAAAAACTATACTAAACCAGAGAATCCCATGAACGCCATGGCGAGGATACCGGCAGTGACAAGGGCTATTGGAATGCCTTTGAACGGCTTAGGGACTTCATTCAAATCGAGGTGCTCACGAAGACCGGCGAACAGGATGAGGGCCATGCCGTAGCCGACCGCATTGGCGAAGGCATAGACCACCGACTCGCCGAGGTTCAGCATGTGGGCGGGGCCGCCGAACGCGAACTCCTTGGAAACCACGTTGAGAGCCACACCGAGAACGGCGCAGTTCGTGGTGATCAGAGGGAGGAATATTCCGAGAGCCTGATAGAGGGACGGGCTGATCTTCTTCAGCACGATCTCCACCATCTGCACAAGGGCGGCGATCACAAGGATGAAGGCTATGGTCTGCAGGAACTGGAGACCGAACGCCACCAGAAGGTACTGGTTGATGAGGTAAGTCACCAAAGTCGCCAGGGTGATCACGAAGCACACGGCTCCGGCCATGCCGGTGGCAGTGGAGATCTTGTTGGAGACACCCAGGAACGGACATGTGCCCAGGAACTGGGCAAGCATGATGTTATTGACGAAGATCGCCGAGATTATTATGAGGAAATATTCCATGATTTAGTTCTTTTTAGCGATTTTGTTGAACAGAACCATAAGGTAGCCCAAAGCGAGGAACGCTCCCGGAGCCATCACGAACACGAGGATGCCGTCACCGGTGATGAACCTGTAGCCGAAGACCGAGCCGCTGCCCAGGATCTCGCGGACGATTCCCAGAATCGTCAGGGAGAGGGTGAAGCCCAAGCCTATTCCAAATCCGTCAAGGGCGGAGTCCAGGATGCCGTTCTTGCTTGCGAAAGCCTCGGCGCGTCCGAGGACGATGCAGTTCACGACGATGAGCGGGATGAACAGGCCCAGAGTGGTGTACATCGCCGGTGTGTAGGCCTGCATGGCGAACTGGAGGATCGTCACGAAAGTGGCGATGACCACGATATAGACAGGAATATGCACCTTGTCCGGAACCACCGGGGCGATCGCCGAGATGGCAATGTTCGAAAGCACGAGGACAAAGAGGGTGGCGAGACCCATACTCAGACCGTTGATGGCCGAGGTAGTGGTCGCCAGCGTAGGACACATACCAAGAAGCAGGACAAATGTAGGGTTCTCCTTGAAGAAGCCCTTGGTGAAAATGTTCAGTTTATTGCTGCTCATAGTCTATTCTCCTTTGATTGAATTAAATGCCTTGACCGCGTTGTCCACAGCCTGTGAGTAGGCTCTGGAAGTGATGGTGGAAGCCGTGATGGCATCCACATCGCCCCCGTCCTTCTTGACTGTCAACGACTTGGACGAAGGATCGAAGCCCTTGAACTGGTTCATGAACTTCTCGTCAGTGTTGCACTTGGCACCAAGGCCAGGGGTCTCGTTGTGAGACAGGACCGAAGTGTTGTAGACCACACCGTCGGCGGTGATGCCGACCATCAGGACGAGCGGTCCGCCGAAGCCCACGGTGGTTGACCTCACGGCGTAGGCCACAGGAGCGCCGTCTACGGTGCTGACGTAATATTCAGAAGCCTGGCCGCCGACTTCTACCGGCTTTGCGTCGGAGAGCTCGCCCCCTTCCGGAAGCACGGCTCCGATGGAGGCCTTGAGGATGTCCGCGTTGGCCTTCTCGATCGGTTCGGCTGTCAGAGCGTACATTCCGCCAAGAAGCGCCGAGCAGACCAGACACACGACTGTCAGGCAGACAGCCATTGTGGTGAGATTGGATTTTACTGCCATAGCCTATGCCCTCCCGTATTTTTTCTGATGGAACCACTTGTTAAGAAGCGGAACCACAGAGTTCATGATAAGAATAGCGAAGCTCACTCCTTCCGGATAGGATCCGAAGTACCTGATCATCAAAGTGATGAAACCGATGCCCACACCGAAGATGATTCCGCCCTTGGTACTCATCGGAGAGGTCACATAGTCGGTTGCCATGAAACAGGAACCGAGAAGGAGACCACCGGTGAGAAGGTTGAAAAGCGGCCCTGTGAAGTGGGTGGGGTCGGCCATCCAGAAGACGGTGGAGACCAGAGCCACGGTTCCAAGGATCGAAAGTGTGATCCACGGCTTGATGACCTTGCGGACAAGCAGATAGACGAAACCGATGAGGATCGCTATGGCGCTCGCCTCGCCTGCCGAACCGCCGATGTTGGCAAAGAGCATCTGAGAGGCCGAGAAGCCGTTCTGCGCGATCAGATCGGCGGCGGACGCTCCCTTCATGAGGCCTTCATTGATGACTCCCAGAGGAGTGGCTCCGGAAACCGCGTCAGCGCCGAAAAGTCCTCCCGGGATCGTCCAGTCGGTCATGTAAGTAGGAAATGAGATGAGCAGGAACACACGGCCGACAAGAGCCGGGTTGAACACATTCTGTCCAAGGCCTCCGAATGTCATCTTCGCTACTCCGATGGCGACCACCGCGCCGATGAACACTACCCACCAAGGAGTCGAGGCGGGAAGGTTGAGCGCCAGCAGGATGCCCGTAACGGCGGCTGACCAGTCGCCCACGGTGGACGGAGCCTTGAGCAAATATTTAGTTATCAAATACTCCAGCGCCACGCAGGAGATGACACTGACAGCCAGCACCAGCAGTTCGGCAAGGCCGTAGAACACGACCGAGACCGCGACAGCAGGGATCAAGGCGATCACGACATCCCTCATCAAGACCGGAGTTGTGGTCTTGGAATGAAGGTGCGGAGACGGTGAAACCAACAATCTATCCATATTCTTAAACAGTTTTTGCTTTTGCGGCTTCGGCGGCGGCCTTGGCGGCAGCGGCGCGAGCCTTCATTATTCCCATTACCTGGCCTCTTGCCAGACTGATGACATCCAGAAGCGGGATGTAGGAAGGGCAGGTGTAGAGGCAACATCCACACTGGATGCAGTCCTGAACGGCGTTCGCCTCAAGCTCGTCGGTGTTGCCGGCCTTGGCGAGACGATAGAGCAGGAACGGCTCCAGTCCCATAGGACAGGCGTCGGCGCATTTACCGCAGCGGATGCAGTTGCCTTCCGGATGCCTCTTGGTCTGTTCGGCGGTGAGGAAGAGCAAGGCTCCCGTTCCCTTCAGGGTGGCCGCGTCGAGATTGGCGACAGCCTTACCCATCATAGGGCCGCCACTGATGATCTTGGCGGCGCTTTCCGGAACCCCTCCGAGGTAATCGACGATGTAGCGCAGCGGAGTGCCGACCCTGACAAGCAGATTGGCCTGCTTAGGGAAGCATTCGCCGGTGACGGTCACGGAGTTGTCAATCAAAGGCTTGTTCTTCTGAACGGCATCATAGACCGCCAGAGCCGTGGCCACATTCTGGACGACGGCGCCCACGTCGATAGGCAGGCCGCCGGACTTCACCTGACGGTGCATCACAGCGTCAATCAGCTGCTTCTCGCCACCCTCGGGGTATTTCTTCATCAGAGAAAGCACCTCGATCCCGTCGTACTTGGAAGACTTTCCCTTCAATTCCGCAAGTACTTTCTGAATATGCTCTATCGCCTCCGGCTTGTTGTCCTCGATGGCTATCGTGGCGTTCGCCACGCCGAGAGCCTGCTTGATGAGGGCTGTGCCGACAACGACCTGCTCACCCTTCTCCAGAAGCGTGCGGAAATCGGACGTGAGGTAAGGCTCGCACTCGCAGCCGTTGATGATCAGCATCTCGCACTTCTTTCCTGGAGGCGGGGTCAGTTTCACGTGGGTAGGGAAGGTCGCTCCGCCGAGTCCCACGACTCCGCCGAGACGGATCTTCTCGATGATGGCCTTGCCGTCATCCGGGATCTCGGTCACGAGAGTCTCCGAACGGTCTATGCCTTCAGCCCAATCGTCACCCTCGACGGCGATCTCGACATAGGTCTGGGTGTTGCCGGCGAGATCCTTGCGCGGGCCGATCGACTTCACGGTTCCGGAAACGGAGGAATGGATGAACGCGGACACGAATCCGCCCGGCTCGGCGATTGGCTGGCCGACCTTAACCTTGTCGCCCACTGCCACTACCGGCTTGGCCGGAGCCCCGATGTGCTGGGCAAGGGAAATGTACACGGTCTGGGGCAGCGGAAGCGCCTCTATGGCGCAGCCGCGGGAGATCTTGGCGTCATTAGGATGTACGCCACCGATTGAGAATGTTCTTCTAGCCATTGTTCTGTTCCTCCTTCTTTACTGTGGCGGCAGCCGCGGCGGCCTCCCTCGCTTTCTTCTGACGTTCCTGGACACGGACCTTGACGGCATCCTTGTCCAGTGGCTTAGGGAAGTTCACCCCGATGATCGCTCCGGTAGGACACATCGCCTCGCACTCGCGGCAGAGCTTGCACTTCGCGAAGTCGATGTAGGCCACATTGTTCTCTACGGTGATGGCGTCATGCGTGCAGGTCTTCGCGCAGATTCCGCACCCGATGCAACCGACCGAGCAGGCCTTCTTGACCGCCGGCCCCTTGTCCTTGTTGACACACGAGACAAAGATCCTCATTCCACGCGGACCCTTCGCCCTCAACTCGATGATGGACTTAGGGCAAGCCTTGACACAGGCTCCGCAGGCGGTGCACTTCTCCTGATCCACGACCGGAAGACCTGTCTGGGGATCCATCGACAGCGCGCCGAACTGGCAGGCGGCCACACAGTCTCCGCAGCCAAGGCAGCCGAAAGAGCAGCCGGTGTCGCCGGCGTAGAGAGCGGCCTTCACCTTGCAGGAAGCCGAGCCGTCATATTCATTGGTCCTCGGCCTGGCGGCGCAGGTTCCGGCGCAGCGCACAACCGCCACCATAGGAGCCTTTTCCTTGACCTCGTAGCCAAGGATGGCGGCCACCTTCTTCATTGTCTCGTTGCCTCCGACAGGGCAATAGTTGTTGTCCAGATTCGGAGCCTTCACCGCAGCCTCCGCGAAAGCGTGGCAGCCGGCGAAACCACAACCACCGCAGTTAGCGCCTGGCATGACCTTCTCCACCTCCTCGATGCGCGGATCCTCCTCAACCTTGAACCGCTGCGCGACAATGTAGAGGGCCAGCGCCAGCAGGAGGCCAAGCCCCGTGATGACTGCGACGGTCCAGATGATTATTGTTGTCATAAAGCCAAATAAAAAAATTACTTTCTAACATAAAACACATACCCCTCCGCCAGGCTGTCCCTGCGGAAATAGAGTATGAGGTAATATAGCGCGACTCCCCCGATCGAGGCAAGTCCACAGACAAGCTCGCCGAGTCCAATCGACGACAAAGTTAACACTAAAATCAGTAATATCACCAAAGGAATCACATAAGAAAGCAAGACTGCCTTGAGTCCCATCTTCCTCGCAAGGTAAACCTCGACTTCCTGGCCTACTGAATATGTCTGTCCTCCATAGACGGGGACATCCACAATCTTGTTCTTTGAGTCAGAGGCTCCGCAAAGCCCTGCGGCGTGGCAGGCCGAGCAAGCCGACTCGGACACTATCCGGACAGAGATCCTGTCTTGCCCTACAGAAATGACCGTTCCTTTGTGTGAGACCTCCCCCGTAGCCATATTCCTTAAAATCAACTCATTCAACGATTGAGGAGAAAGGATTCCTGAGTTCTGAATAGGAGCGCAGGCGACCTTGCACCTTGCCTATCTTAAGAGGAGCCGTGAACCAGACCGGAATCCTGTTCTCGTCGTCCGAGAACCAGCCGTAGAGATCCGACTCTCCCGAAAAGACCTCACCTGACACCACCTCGAAGCTCAACTTCAGGCAGCGGATCGACCCGATCCCGTCGATGTACTTGTTCTCCTTGCCCAAATACCTGAAATGGAGGGTGTACACATCATCATCGACGGCAAACGTCATCGGATAGTCCTTCCCTTCCTCAAGTTTCTCCGTGTCGATGTTCCGCAGCACATAGTACATCAGCGGAATGTCGTAGGTGCATTTGTCCAGCGGCAGGGTCGCCGAGAAATCCCCCTTTCTGGAATTGTTCAACGATGCGGAGATCTTCTCGTCCCCGGGCGTGTGGTCGTACATGTAGAGGTTCGTGCAGGTGTATTTCCCCTCCTTGGCGAACCTCGTGAACTTCATCGGCTTAAGGCCGTCCCTCGTGAACCAGGAGTCCAGATCCTCCTTGACACGGAAGAACTTCTCGTAGAATTTCTGAGTCTTGCCGGTCAGGGACGCATGGAAGACTTTCCTGCCGTTAAGGATGGTGGTGTCCACCTTTAGGGTCGCCTGCGCCACGTCGGCGTTGATCAGCCCCCATTTAAAATGGACAGTGAACACCAGTTTCTCCCCTCCCTTGAAAGCCAGATTCTCCTCCTTAAGATTCTTCACAGGAATACATTTTCCCTCGTCGCCGGCAAAGACCGGAACGGAAGAGATGATGAATATGGCGGCAAGGATGCCGAAGAGTCTTGTCGTGTCCATCAGAAATCAGTGTTATTGGCAAAATCATTGTTCATGGCGGACTCCATGCCGCCCATCTCCTCCGCCCTCGCGGTCAGGGAATCCCCTGGCTCCACGAAACGTACCTGCTCCGCCTTGAAGAGCATGTCGATGTCACACACCTCGCCGTTACGATGCTTGGCGATGATGATCTGTGTGGTTTCCTTCCCGTCAGGAGTTTCTCCAAGTCCCACGTAGTCAGGACGATGAATGAATATCACCATGTCAGCATCCTGCTCGATTGATCCGGACTCACGAAGGTCGCTCAACTGAGGCTTTCCGCTGCCTCCGGTTCGTTTCACAGCGTCACGGGACAGCTGCGAGAGCGCGATGATCGGGACATTGAGTTCCTTGGCTGTGGCCTTGAGCGTCCTGGAGATCGCAGCGACCTCCTGCTCACGGATTCCACGAAGCTCGACAGGTCCCTGCATCAGCTGGAGGTAATCGACGATCACAAGTCTGACATCCTTGGATTTCACAAGCCTCTTGACCTTCGTGCGGAACTCCATCAAAGGAATGCTCGGAGTGTCATCGATGTACAAAGGAGCCTTCGACAGCGAGGCCAGCCGGGTCTCCAGCTGCTGCCAGTCCCACGCCTCCAGTTTCGTACCGCCCTTCAGCTTGTCAGCCGACAGACCGGACTCCGTCGTCATGAGCCTCATTACCAGCTGAAGCGCCGACATCTCCAAGGAGAACACAGCCACCGGCATGTGATAGTCCACAGCCGCGTTCCTGGCCAGGTTGAGCGCGAAAGCCGTCTTACCGACGGAAGGTCTCGCCGCCAGGATAATGAGGTCGGATTTCTGCCAGCCCCTCGTGACACGGTCAAGCGAAAGGAAACCGGACGGAACACCGCTCAGGCCGTCGGCATTCTGATTCTTCTCGATCTCCTTCATGGCGTCGTTGATCACGGCCCCCACGTCCTTGACATCGTTCTTCACGCTGTTCTGGATGGCTCCGTAGATCTTTGACTGCGCCTCGTCGATCAGAAGATCAACATTGATGGCGTCATCGTAGGAATCCTTGAGTATCTCGTACGACGCTGTGATCAGCTCCCTCTGGATACTCTTCTGCTTCAGTATCCTGACGTAGTACTCAATGTGGGCCGCGGCTCCGACTTTCTCGGACAGGCCGGCAAGCGCCACAGGGCCTCCCACAGCCTCAAGATTGCCTTTGGCCCGGAGCTTGGTGCTGACCGTGACTATGTCCACCGAAACATGCTCGTTGACAAGCTCGTTCATGGCCTCGAAAATCATTCTGTGACGAGGGTCATAGAAACAAGAGACAGTAAGCTCCTCAAGCGCCGTGTCAACGGATGAGGGCTCAATCAGCATGGCGCCGAGGACAGCCTCTTCGACTTCAAGAGCTTGAGGCGGTTTGTTTCCCATCTCAAGCCCAAGAGTGTCCAAATCAACTGGCCTCGCCTTCTTTCTGGATGTTTTTCCGGGCTGGTCAGGCATATTCCTAAATGTTGGGTAGCGGTCTATTCAAAGTCAGGATTGACGATGATCCTGCCGCAATGCTCACAAATGATGAGTTTCTTGTTGGAAGCGATGTCCACGAGACGCTGAGGAGTGATCGTGTTGAAGCAGCCTCCGCAGGAGTCCCCGTTGTAGACCGAAACCACCGCGAGATGATTGTGCACGCTGGCTCTGATACGATCATAGGCGCTCATTGTCCTCGGGTCGATCTTCTTGGCGCAATCCTCTCTGACAGAGCGGAGTTTCTTCTCCTCCTTGGATGTGGACTCCACGATTGTGGCAAGCTCCTCCCTTTTAGCCTTGAGGTCATCGTTCCTGACGGCGATGTAGTCCTTGAGAGATTCGATGTCGTCCCTCTTCTCGGCGATGGCCGCCTTGGTGTCGTTTATGTTCTTCTGAGCGATCTGACGGAGAAGTCCCTGATTCTCTATCTCCTTGTTGATGGAATCATACTCGCGGCTGTTGGAGATGTCATTCAGCTGCTGCTGATACTTCTCGATCTGGACATCACAATCGACAATGCTCTGCCTGTTCTCGGCTATTGTCTGATTGTAAGCCTCGATAACAGCCGTGTCCTGAGCCTGACGGGCCTTAAGATCCGTTATCTCGTTCTCAAGAGCCTCAACCTCCGACGGGAGTTCTCCGCGCATCTGCATGATCTTGTCAATCGCGGAATCCGCCTCCTGAAGAGCGTAGAGTGTCTTAAGCTTTTCCTCGACGCTGATTTCAGAGTCAGCGAAATTCTTCTGGAGGGAAACGAATGTCTCCCTCTGGTCTATCGGTGTCTCGACTTTCTTGATTTTTTTAGTTGCCATATAGCTATCTGACTAATAATAATATACCGGATTACTTGTCTCCAGCCTTGAGCTGGTAGAGATTGCAAAGTTAGGAAATTTTTTCCTTAACAGAGAAAATAATATATCCACAATCTCCACTTCCCCCTCGAAATGGCCTATATCCATGACCATAAAATCCTTAGTGGTGAAGAAGTGGTGGTAGGATATGTCTCCGCAGAGATAGGCCTGGGCGCCCGCCTCACGGGCTTTTTCGATCAGGGAGCCGCCGGAGCCGCCGCACATGGCGACCCTGGACACCGGCTCCTGAGGAAGATGCGAGCAACGGATCATCCTGAGGCCGAACCTTGACTTGACATATTCAATGAAACTTCCGCCGTCCATCGGCTGCGGAAGGTTGCCGACCGCGCCGAGGCCAAAGCCGCCCGGCTCCTCGTCCAAGACCCGTACATCCTTGAGCCCCAGCCTTTCCGCCATCGCGCCGCTGACTCCCCCAAGCACCTTGTCGGCGCTCGTGTGGGCCGCATAGACAGCAATGCCCGCCGAGACGGCCTTCATCACCGCCAGCCCGATAGGATCGTCAGGGGAAATCTTTTTCAGTCCCGAGAAAATCAGCGGGTGATGGGTGATGATCATGTCCGCGCCAAGGCTGACCGCCTCGTCCACCAGATCCGCCGTGCAGTCAAACCCAAGGAGAACTCCGTGGACCTCCTGTGCCTCGGATCCGATGACTATACCGCTGTTGTCCCAGCTCTCCTGGATGGAAAGCGGGGCAAACGACTCTATAACGGAAGCTATGTCCTTGACTGTCATGCCTATAAAGATTTTTTAACCTCAACCAGCTGGCGGCGTATCTCCTTCAGGCTGTCCAAAGCCTTCACGCGCCCTTCGACAGCCTTCCTGTCAGCGGCGATCTTCTTAGCGGCCCCTTCCAAAGTCAGTCCCTGCTCCTTCACGAGCAGATGGATCTGCTTGAGGCACTCAAGATCCTCCTCCGTGAAAAGGCGGTTCCCCTTCGCGTTCCTCTTAGGCTTGATGTACTTCGGGAAAGAGTTGGACCAGAAGCGCACCAAAGACGTGCTCTCCCCCAGAATGTCGGCGGCCTCGCCGATTGTATAGTATAACTTTTCCATATTCCTGAATAGTTTTATTAATCCATTGACTGACCAGTGTTCACGGACATGAAAAGCATTCTCATGTACTCGTCCGGACTCACGGATGCAAAAAGATAGTTCAGAGGATCCATCAGCAGCGTGTCCTTCTGGATCTCGTAGTGAAGATGCGGGGCGAACGAGTTGCCCGACATCCCGACCTGGCCGATCCTCTGTCCTCTTGTCACCTTATGTCCTTTCAGGACGCGGGTGTTCTCCAAGTGGGCATAGCGGGTGAGATAGCCATTGCCGTGGTCGATCTCGACAACGTTCCCAAGACCCTTGGACGAATGGGTGACCCTGTTCACAACGCCATCTGCCGCGGCGGCGACCGGTTCTCCCTGCTGCGAGATCAGATCCAGGCCGCCGTGGAAAGCCGTGACCTTGTAGAAAGGATTGATCTTGTCCCCGACGGAAGCCCCTGTCCTTGCATAGGAGAAGTTCTCCAGAGGATTTGTCATCGGAGGAAGAACCACCGACTTGTCCGAAATCCTTTCCATTATCCTTTGGAAATTGGCCTCGACCCGTTCGGAGATCCGGGACAGCGTGTCAAGCCTCTCTTTTGAATATCTCACAATCAGATCGTCCGGTATCGAATCCACCCGGGACAGCAGTCCGTCGGAATAGATGTTGCCCAGATCCGGAGCGTCAGAGTTGAAAAGGTTGCGGTAGATCTCGTTGTCCTTCACCATAAGGCCTTCCAGCACATCATCGACCAATGCCTCCCTCGCCTCCAGATCCTTGTACATCTGACGGTACATCTGATTCTCCCTCTTGAGCTTACGCTCCGAGTCCGTGCTTATCACAAACGAGAAGACCACATAGTAGACGACAGCCAGGGACGCTGTCACCAGAAAGTACACGGCAGCCTTGCCCAGAATCGACCACACCGAATGCGTGACCTTTCGGAACTCCATCCGAACCTTGTCAAACTCGTACCTCTCCTTCATCGGCCAACCTCCTCATCATCTGTGTCTGACACTGAAACTATGCCTCATCGACGACGGCACCCCGCTCTCGCTCTCCCTCATCCTCAACATGTCTGAATATTCCTGGACAGACATCGACATGTCAAGATAGTTGGCGGGATTCACCTTGCGGCCCTTGTAGACCACCTCGTAGTGCAGGTGAGGGCCGCTTGAGCGTCCGGACTTGCCGCTTTCACCGATGCAGTCCCCTCTCTTGACCTTCATTCCCTCGATCACCTTGACGGAGTTAAGATGGGCGTAGATGGTCTCGTAGCCGAAGCCGTGCTTGATGGTGATCGAGTTGCCGTAGCCGAAGAACTCGAACTTGACAGACTCCACCACGCCGTCACCCGTCGCATAGACAGGATTGCCGATCTTCATCGCGAAATCCAGACCTGTGTGCATCCTGGACGCTCCGGTGAAAGGATCGGTCCTGTAGCCGAAAGGACTGGACATCCTGTACCTGGACGGATCCGGCACGATGGGAGGGATCGCCGGGATGCAGGAGGCCATGTCACCGGCTGTCTTGGAGACAGCGGCCACCTCGTCGAAAGACTTGCTCTGGACATAGACCTTCCTGGTCAGCCTGTCAATCCTCAAGGCGGTGTTCTTAAGCCTGTCGTCCGACTCAAGGCCGTCGAGGAAAGAGTACCTGTCCACCCCGCCGATGCCGGCGTTCCTCACGCCCGCGGGAATCTCGTTCATTCCGAATATGGATCTGTAGATGTCGTCATCCCTCACCCTCAACGCCTCGATGCTCTCCTCGCAGCGGTCAAGCTTGGTGTTCATCAGATCCATCCTGGCGTCCCAGCGGGCCCTCTCTGCCTTGAGAAAGGCCGTCTTCGGCAGGTCATAGCCAAGAACGGAAGTAAAGAGCCAGATGTAGAGGACCGCCATCGCCACACTACCGGCGAACAGCAGCAACCCCTTGAAGACTTTCGACTTCAAGGAAACCTCCTTCATCTCATATAATAAGGTCTCCGGATTAAGAATATACTTCCCCATAGTCTACAAATATACCCTTTTTTGCGATATATCCCGAAAAATGTTATAATTTTGCCAATTCCGTGCCTTTCTGAAAAAGTTTTTCTTGCCGGCACGGGAGAATATTCATGAATTAATTGATTTTTAGATATGTACACCGCTAAAGAGATTCGACAGCAATTTTTGGACTTCTTCGCATCGAAGGGACACACGATCGTGCCTTCCGCCCCGATGGTGATAAAGAATGACCCGACGCTGATGTTCACCAACGCCGGCATGAACCAGTTCAAGGACATATTCCTCGGCAACACAACTCCCAAGATGAAAAGAGCCACAGACTCACAGAAATGCCTCAGAGTCAGCGGAAAGCACAACGACCTTGAAGCAGTGGGACACGATGGCAGGCATCACACGATGTTCGAGATGCTCGGCAACTGGAGCTTCGGAGACTACTTCAAGGCCGAGGCCATCAGCTGGGCATGGGAACTGCTGACGGAAGTCTACAAGATCGACAAGTCAAAACTCTACGCCACCGTGTTCGAAGGCTCGTCCGAGGACGGCACTGCCCTCGACGACGAGGCCAGGCAGGCCTGGCTGAAGCTCATGCCTGAGGATCACATCATCCTCGGCAACAAGCACGACAACTTCTGGGAGATGGGCGACACAGGCCCTTGCGGCCCTTGCAGCGAGATCCACATCGACCTGCGCACGGACGAGGAGATCGCCAGGATCCCCGGAAAGGATCTCGTCAACACCGACAACGACCAGGTGATCGAGATCTGGAACCTCGTGTTCATGCAGTACAACCGCAAGGCCGACGGATCGCTTGAGCCGCTCCCGGCCAAGAACATCGACACCGGAATGGGCTTTGAAAGGCTCTGTATGGTGCTGCAGGGCAAGACCAGCAACTACGACACGGACGTGTTCTCCGGAATGATCGGCAAGATCGAGGAGCTCTCCGGCCACAAATACCATGAGAGCGGAAAGACAGAGGTCGCCATGCGTGTCATCGCCGACCACATCAGGGCGATAGCCTTCTCCATCGCCGACGGACAGCTGCCGTCCAACGTGAAGGCCGGCTACGTGATCAGAAGGATCCTGCGCCGCGCCGTCCGCTACGGCTACACGTTCCTCGGATTCGACGAGCCGTTCCTCTGCGCGCTGATCCCTCAGCTTGTCTCCGACATGGGAGAGGCCTATCCGGAGCTGGGCAGGCAGCAGAAACTCATCGAAAGCGTCATCCGCGAGGAGGAGATGTCATTCCTCAGGACTCTTGACAGAGGAATAAGGCTGATGGACGACTACGTCGCCAAGAACGCCTCGACCAAGACCATCCCTGGAGAGGACGCATTCGTACTCTACGACACCTACGGATTCCCGATCGACCTGACCGAGCTTATCGCCTCGGAGAAGGGTTACACCGTGGACATGGAAGGCTTCGCCAAGGAACTCCAGAAGCAGAAGGACAGGGCGCGCAACGCAACCGCCAACGAGTTCGGCGACTGGGTCGTGTTCCACGAGGGCGAGGAAGAGGCCTTTCTGGGCTACGACAATCTGGAGCTTGAAGGTGTGAAGCTCCTCAAGCAGCGCACAGTCAAGCAGAAGAACAAGACCATGTTCCAGCTCGTCTTCGACCGCACGCCGTTCTACGCCGAGATGGGCGGTCAGGTCGGCGACACCGGAGTCATCGTCTCGGAGAGCGGCGAGCAGATCAGGATACTCAACACCGTCAAGGAGAACAACCTGACAATCCACATCGCCGAAAGGATCCCTGCCGACAGCACGCAGACATTCACACTTAAGGTTGACGCAAGCCGCAGGCTCAGGATCACGGCCAACCACACGGCTACCCACCTTCTGGACTACGCCCTCAGGGAGACGCTCGGAACCCACATCGAGCAGAAAGGCTCGTTCGTCGGCCCGGACTATTTCCGTTTCGACTTCTCACACTTCGCCAAGGTTACCGACGAGGAACTCAGGAAGGTCGAGCACAGGGTCAACGAGCTGATCCGCGCGGACTACCCTCTCCAGGAGAAGAGAGACGCGACGATGGAAGAGGCGAACGCCATGGGAGCCATCGCCCTGTTCGGCGAGAAGTACGGCGACAGGGTGCGCGTGGTCAGGTTCGGCGACTCCGTGGAACTCTGTGGCGGCACGCACGCCGCGTCGACCGGACGCATCGGATTCTTCAAGATCGTCTCCGAATCGGCGATCGCCGCCGGAGTCAGGAGGATCGAGGCGGTGACAGGAGAGGCGGCGGAGGACATCCTCGACACCCTCAGCGACACCCTCAAGGGCATCAGGACCATGTTCAACAACGCCCCTGACGTGGCTGCCGCCGTGGCCAAACTCATCAACGAGAACTCCGACGCGAAGAAGAAGATCGAGGAATATGCCAAAGAGAAGGCCGCCGCGTTCGCCAAGGTGATCTCGGAGAACGCACAGGAGATTAATGGAATAAAAGTTGTAAAGTTCAGCAGGGACGCTGATCCGGCCATGCTGCGCGAGGCCGCGGCCATCCTCCAGAAGGAAGTGGAGAACTTCGTGTTCGCCGCCGCCTTCTGCCACGAAGGAAAGCCTCAGCTCGTCCTGATGTACTCCAACGACCTCGTGGCAGCCGGTCACAGCGCCGCCAACGACATCAGGGAGGCAGCCAGATTCATCCAGGGCGGAGGCGGCGGACAGCCGATCCTCGCCACCGCCGGCGGAAGGAACGCCGACGGCCTGCAGGCCGCGCTGGACAAGATGGTGGAGACCATCACGGCATAGACGGAAGAATATTCAAGGGCATTCGGTAATATTCATAAAATATTCAAGTCCCCATAAAACAATGACTTCGGAGGATGAAGAAAATTGACAGATTCATACTGACCTCATTCATAGGACCATTCTTCATGATCCTTCTTGTGGTCATCTTCATCCTCGTGATGCAGTTCCTCTGGGTCTACATCGACGAGCTTGTCGGGAAAGGCCTGAGTCTGGGCATTGTGGCGGAGTTCCTGTTCTGGGGATCCTGCACCGTGCTGCCTCTGGCCCTGCCTCTGGCGACCCTGCTGGCCTCGATGATGACCGTAGGCAACATGGGTGAGAACAACGAGTTGATCGCTCTGAAGGCCGCCGGCGTGTCCGTCCTCAGGGTGATGCGCCCTATCCTCATCGCCTCCTTCTTCATCAGCATCGGCACATTCTTCGTCATCAACAACCTCGTCCCGGTCTCCTACAACGAGATATTCACCCTCAGGGACGACATCGGAAAGACGAAGGAAGAGATCAAGATCCCGTCCGGAACCTTCTATGACGGAGTCGATGGCTACGTCCTCAGGGTAGGAAGCCGTAACAACAAGACGGGCATGATGAAGGACGTGATGCTCTACGACCATCACGGCAGAGGGAACACGCGCCTCACTTTGGCCGACTCCGCCATCATGAAGATGTCCAAGGACAAGTCCTACCTGACATTCAAGATGTTCAACGGGGTCAACTATCAGGAGACCAACGAGAAGACCTACCGCGACACATCCCTCCAGCTGCAGAGGATCGACTTCTCCAAGCAGGAGATGGTCATCGCCCTCCAGAACTACGCATTCCAGAAATCCGACAGCGCCAGATACGGCGACCAGGTCAAGGCCCTCCCTCTTGAGAAACTCAGGGAGCAGAGGGACACCCTTCTGGCCACAAGGGACAGCACGAAGTCCAAACAGATCTATTCCATGGCCGCATCCTATGTGTTCTCGCAGAACATGCAGCTGGACACGACAGCCTGCGGCATCACAAGGAACTTCAGCGACCCGGACTACCTCAACTTCAAGGATGACAGGGCGACAGCGGCAGCATTGGAAAGAGCGGCCAACAGCGCCAGGCAACTCCAGACAAACCTTGAAAGCTACGAGTTCGGAGCATTCGACTACACTGTCCGCCTCAGATGGACAGCCCTGGAGTTCCTCAGACGCTATGGACAGGCCCTGGCCTGCTTCATCATGTTCTTCATCGGCGCGCCTCTGGGAGCGCTGATCAGGAAAGGCGGCATCGGTGTCTCCGCCATCATCTCGCTGCTGTTCTTCGTGCTCTACTGGGTGATCGACATCACGGGAGTGAAGCTGGCAAGAGACGGCAGCATCAGCACCGTGGCGGGCGCGTTCATGTCGGCTGGCGTACTCCTGCCGATCGGCCTGTTCCTGACCTGGAAGGCGATCCACGACACGGACATCTCAAATCTGGACAGCATAAAGAATTGGTGGAGAAAGGCAAAGAGTAATATGGCAGGAATATTCAAAAAGACAAGGATCGTGTACATGGGAACGCCGGAATTCGCGGTGGCCCCTCTGAAGGCTCTCCTGGAGCAGAAGTACAACATCGTGGGAGTGGTGACCGTGGCCGACAAGCCGAGCGGACGCGGCCAGAAGGTGAACGAGAGCGCGGTGAAGAAGTTCGCGGTGGAGCAGGGCATCCCTGTGCTCCAGCCTGTCAAGCTCAAGGATCCGGAGTTCCTCAACCAGCTCAAGGCCTTGAAGGCCGACCTGTTCATCGTGGTGGCGTTCAGGATGTTGCCGGAAGAGGTCTGGGGCATGCCGAAGCTCGGCACGTTCAATCTGCATGCGGCGCTGCTGCCGCAGTACCGAGGAGCCGCCCCGATCAACTGGGCGGTGATCAACGGCGAGACCAGGACGGGAGCCACGACGTTCATGATCGACAAGGACATCGACACGGGAGGGATCATCCTGCGTCAGGGTATCAATATTTCAGACACCGACACCGCCGGGGATGTGCACGACAAACTGATGGAGATCGGCGCGGAATTGGTTGTACAGACAACTCAGGGCATAATCGAGCGCAATGTGGACACGCGTGTCCAGAGAAGTTTCATACAGGGTTCCGAGGTATTGAAGCCTGCGCCTAAACTGTCACGTGAACTGTGCCACATCGACTGGAACGACTCCACCAAACAGATCTACAATCTCATACGTGGTTTGAGTCCTTATCCGGCAGCGTTCACCGAACTCGTCAAGGAAGGTAGCGCTCCGGCCCAGTTGAAGATCTTCACGGCCGAAAAGGTCGATGAGCCTGTCGAAGGAACCATTCCGGGCCGAATCCTCACCGACGGCAAGACCTACCTCTACATCACCACCGCCGACGGTGCCATCTCACTGAAAGACGTGCAGATAGCAGGCAAGAAGCGGATGGACATCAAGGCCTTCCTGGCCGGATTCCGCGAGCCGGAACTCTACACCACTACCGCCGGCACCTCCAAGGCCGAAATCGCCAAAACAAAGGCATAATGGAAGCGGTCATCCTCGAATGCGGCGACTTTCCTAAAAAGGAATATCCCCGCGAGCTTCTCCGCCGGGCGGATGTGATAATCTGCTGCGACAGGGCGTTGGACACGTTTCTCCGGCACCGGGACAAGATATTCAAAGACCTCAGGGATCCGGATGCCATCATCGGGGATATGGATTCCATCTCGCCGAAGCATCTCAAGGAATATTCCCGCATCGCCATAAGAGAAGAAGAGCAGGAGACAAACGACCAGACCAAGGCGTTCCGCTACCTGCTGGAGCATTGGCCGGAAGTCAAGACCGTGCACATTCTCGGTGCTACAGGCAAGCGTGAGGCCCACACCCTCGGCAACCTTGGACAGATTATGGAATATGCCCGGCTTTACGGAGCCAGCGGTAATCCTGATGAAGACAGAATATATGTCGATGCGGTGTCCGACTATTCAACGGCTTTCGCATTGACGGACTCCTGCGAGCTTTTCGTCGGCGAAGGCAGGGCCGTGTCCATATTCAGCCCTGATAATTCTTTGAATATCAAGTCCGAGGGATTGGTATGGCAGACCAGTGGAGTGGTTTTCGACAACTGGTGGCAGGCAACCCTCAACCGGGCTTCGGCCGATGTTGTCAAGCTGACGTTCTCGCACAAGTCAATGGCGTTGGTGATTCTGGATTAATATCATTTCAGAATTTTTCTTTATCTTTACGTAACATTTTGGCTTACAAACACTATGCTCCGAATAATTAGAATCACTCTGGCAGCGATCTGCTTCGTTGCAGTCACGCTGCTGTTTCTGGACTTCACCGGAACACTTCATCTTTGGTTCGGATGGCTCGCCAAAATCCAGTTCCTGCCGGCTGTTCTGGCCCTCAACTTCGTTGTCATCGCCATTCTGCTGGTACTGACACTGCTTTTCGGCAGAATCTACTGCTCGGTGATATGCCCGTTGGGTATATTCCAGGACTGCGTGTCCAACCTCAGTTCCAGGAGAAAAGGCAAGAAGGCAAGGTTCTCATATTCAAAGGAAATCAAATGGTTGCGCTACGGGGTGTTGGTGCTGTTCGTGATCGCGCTGGTCGCCGGGCTCAATGCTCTTGTAGCGCTTCTGGCTCCATACAGCGCTTACGGTAGAATGGTGCAGAGTCTGCTCGCGCCGGTTTGGCAGTGGGGCAACAACCTGCTCGCCTGGATCGCCGAGAGGCAGGATAGTTATGCGTTTGTGACAAAGGATGTTTGGCTGAAGAGTCTGCCGACCTTGATCGTGGCGGCGGTGACATTTGTTGTCGTGGTGGCCCTCGCCTGGAGGAACGGCAGAACCTATTGCAACACAATCTGTCCGGTGGGAACCACGCTGAGTTTCTTCTCGCGGTTCGCTATGTTCCGTCCGGTGATCGACAAGTCAAAGTGCAAGAGCTGCCACGCCTGCGAAAGGAAGTGCAAGGCGGCCTGCATTGATGTTGACAACCATAAGATAGACTATAGCAGGTGCATCGATTGCTTTGACTGCATCGATTCTTGCCGGCTCGGAGCGCTCAAATATCGGTTCGCCTGGGGAAGAGGGGTTGGTTCGGGCTCCACGGGAGCAAAAACGCCACAAAACGCGCCTGTCGGGAGTAAAATGACCTCCGACGAGAGCAAAAACGGCCAAAATCGCTCCTCTGCAGCTCCGACTCCGGTCGCAGAGCCTGTGGTTCGACAGGGCTCACCAACCGCCGAAGTAACCGACAACGGCAAAGGTGTCTCAACAATTGATGCGACATCTCCGGTCGCCGAGCCTGTCGAAGCGACCGACAAAGGAAGAAGAGCCTTCTTGGTAGGCGGTGTCGCTGTCATCGGAGGATCACTCTTGTCTTCCATTCCGATGAGGGCCGAAGAAGAGGAGATCAAGGACAAGAAGCGAGATGGAGGATTCGCCGAGGTGCTTCCAAAGAAAGCCCCGACCAGGAAAACGCCTATCACGCCGTTCGGCTCCGAGAGCGTGGAGAAGTTCTATAAGCACTGTACGGCCTGCCAGCTCTGCGTGACCGTCTGCCCGAACAATGTTCTCAGACCGTCCTCCAGACTTGAGCACCTGATGCAGCCGGAGATGTCTTTCGAGAAGGGCTACTGCCGTCCGGAATGCGTGAAATGCTCCGAGGTCTGCCCTGCGGGAGCCATCCTGAAGATCACTCCTGAGGAGAAAACCGAATGGAAGGTCGGCACTGCCGGCGTGGACTATGACCTCTGTGTCGTGAACCGTGACGGGGTCAGCTGCGGAAACTGTGCCCACCACTGCCCTGTAGGAGCCATCAGGATGGTCAGGAAGAATCCGGATGACGAGAAGAGTCCAAGAATCCCATCAGTCAACGAGGAGAAGTGCATCGGCTGCGGAGCGTGCGAGAATCTCTGCCCGTCCCGCCCGATAAGCGCCATCACCGTCAATGGGTACAGTGTTCATCATAATGTGTAACCGGTCTTTGAGACAAGCCTTCTGAAGGGACATATTCAGGAAAAGCGGTCTCGACAAATTCCATGAATATGAAAGAGAATATTAACAGAAGAGAATTTCTCAAACAAGCCGGTGCCGGGACAGCGGCCGTGGGAGCCGTGGCTCTTGCCGGAGCGTGTGCCCCTAAGAAGACAGCCGAGGCCATCCTTGACGATGGTTCCAGTGAAGATGGGCTGGAGAACGGTAAGATGGAGATGCGTGAGAATCCGGGCAACGGGGACATGGTTTCCCTGCTGGGTTACGGATGTATGCGCTTCACGATGAAGAAGGACGAGAGTGGGAAGGATATCGTGGATCAGGAGAACGCCAACAAACTGATTGACTACGCCTTGGCTCACGGAGTCAACTACTACGACACATCTCCGGTCTATCTCCAGGGACTTTCCGAGGAGGCTGTAGGCAATGCACTCAGCAGACATCCAAGGGACTCCTACTACATCGCCACGAAGCTGTCCAACTTCAGTGATCATTCCAAAGCGGCATCCCTGAAACTGTACAACGATTCGTTCAGGTACCTCCAGACAGACTATCTGGACTATTACCTGCTTCACTCTCTCGGCCGTGGAGGCCTGGAGGCTTTCGATGACAGGTTCGTGAACAACGGAATGATGGATCTGCTTCAGGCAGACCGAGAGAAAGGCAAGATACGTCAACTCGGACTTTCATTCCACGGAAACCAACAGCAGTTCGACGAGCTACTGAAACTGCACGACAAGTACCACTGGGATTTCGTGCAGATCCAGATGAACTATTTCGACTGGAAACACGCTGACGGCCAGCGCAATGTCAACGCCGAGTACCTGTACGACGAGCTGGACAAGAGGGAGATTCCGATCGTGATTATGGAGCCTCTCCAAGGTGGCCGTCTGGCCAATCCGGCGGAAAGTGTCGTGAACAGGCTAAAGGAGCGTGATCCGAAAGCCTCACTCGCTTCGTGGGCGTTCAGATTCGTGGGATCGTACCCGAGAATCCTGACGGTGCTGAGCGGAATGGTCTATCAGGAACATCTTGAGGATAACCTGCGCACATTCAAGGACTTCAAGTACCTGACAGATGAGGAGAAGGAGTTCCTCGGCACCGAGATCGCCGGCATAATGGCCAGTTTCCCGACCATAAACTGCAACGACTGCAAGTACTGCATGCCTTGCCCTTACGGAGTCGATATTCCGGGAATATTCAAGCACTACAACGAATGCGTCAACGAGGGCGAGATCGCCCAGAGCACCGAGCAGGAGAATTACCGCAAGCTGCGCCGGGCCTATCTCGTGAGCTACGACCGGGCCATCCCGTCCGTCCGCCAGGCCAGCCACTGCATCGGCTGCAAACAGTGCATCGAGCATTGCCCTCAAAGCATCTCCATTCCTCGTGAGCTCCGCCGCATCGAGGCCTACGTCGAGAAGTTGAAAAGGAACACATTGTAATGAATATAATCTATGCGATGCTTCGACAATAGATACGCCAAAGCGACAGAAGCACCAACACAGAAGAAAAATATTCGTCACAGACGCTGAATATTCAAAGGTTTTGATTATCTTTGCAGTCCGCAACTAAAAATGCGGACCATTGGAGAGATGCTCGAGTGGCTGAAGAGGCACGCCTGGAAAGCGTGTGGCCTCCTAAAGGGGCTCGCGAGTTCGAATCTCGCTCTCTCCGCAAATTTTTAACGGCTTTGCAGATTGTTCCGCAAAGCCGTTTTTGTATTATGTTTATGTCCAGTCACTTCGACAGGCTCAGTGACTGACTTACATTAATCGGTTCGATTATCCCAATACGCCTAACAAAAAAAGGGAACCCGCATACTGCGGATCCCCATACCAATTATAAATGAAATCGATTCTTTGATTGATTGTTACTCGACTTTGATTGCAACCTCTCCGGTCTTGCCGTCCTTGTCGGTCACGGTAAGTGTGGTGGTTCCGGCCTTGACACCCTTCACGGTGATGGCAGCCTCTTTCACGATGGCAGTAGCGACAGCCGCATCCGTAAACTTCACTGTGTATGGAGCGGTACCTGACTTGACTGTGACAACCTCTTCCTTCTCAACTCCGACAGTAACCTCGGCCTTGTCAAACTCCAGCTTCTCTGCCGCAGCCTTTACCGTTACGGTAAACGAACCCGTCGTCTGATTTTTGTCTACTACAGAGATCGTGGCTGTTCCCCCTGCCACTCCTGTAACAGTGATCTTTTCTTTCTCCACCTTCACTGTGGCTATCTTCTCATCGCTTGACTTTACCGTGAAAGGCTGTGTGCCGTTCTTCACGGTAACCTTAACGGTCTTACCAACCTCAACCTCAGCCTTCGTCACACTGAATGTAAGAGGATCCGGAGTTTTGTTTTCTTTCTTGTCGCAAGAGACGAATGCGAATGAGCAGAGGCAGAGGGCTGCCGTCACAACTGAACTGAAAAAACTTTTCATTAGTTTAAATCTTTAATTGTTAATAATAGTTTAAGTACCGTAAGACCGTTCCCGGTCCGACGCATTACTAAATCATCTCCGCCGGAAACCTTGCATAAAGTTTTCAAAAAATTCACCAGAAGCCGAGACCCTTAAACACGCTGTGGCGGATAAATCATTATAAATGAATATATTGAATAGGTCACCCAGTCCTTGTTTTAGCAGGAGAACAATATAGCAACAGACGAATAATCAGGATATTAGCCGCCACACAAATATTAACATATACCCGAGAACAGAACATAGACACTAGCGAGTGGGTTGGCTTTCGATCTGGATGTCCGTGCCGAGGGCAGAATTGATGAGGTTCAGGATTTCCTGGAGGGAGGACGTGGAGAACTCTCCGCTCAGGCGGCGGGATTCACCGGACGAATGGCCGGCATCAAAAGCAACGAGCGTGACATCGTAATATTCAGAGAGCTCGGAGAGAACTTCTGGCAGCGGGGTGTTGTCGTAGATAAACTCGCCGGTGGCCCATGCGGCAGGGTTCGGGTGTTTCGGAGTGATTTCAACTGGCTTTGACGCAGCCGGATCCAAAACCGCGGACTGTCCCTTGGTCAGGATCAGGGCTTCTTCGCCAGACCTTATGGCAGAGAAGAGGACCTTGCCCGAGACAACGCTCACGCTGATGGGATCCCGAGAGTCAACCTGAAAGCGGGTGCCGAGGACTTTGACGAAACCGGATCCGGCATCAACACGGAAAGGGGCGCGGTCATCGTGACGGACGTTGAAATAAACCTTGCCTGTCATCTGGACCAGACGCTTGTCCTTGTGCTTCTGGAGACGAAGGGTGGATCCAGGGGCAAGGGTAACGGACGAGGAATCCGGAAGAGTGAAGGTCTGGGCAATGTCGTAGGCGGCATAGTCGGTCCATGAGGTTAGCCATGAAAGATAAAGGAATATGCCGACAGCGGCCGCTGCCGCGACTCCGGCGATGCGTTTCAACATCACAGTGCGCTTCGACAGGCTCAGCGACCGACGCAAGGAGTCGTTCTGCGACCGTGCCAAGGCTTTCTTCGGGTCAAAGCGGTTCTCTTCGTAGGACTTGGCCACGAAGTCTATCATTCTGTCTTCGTTGGTTTTCATGCAATTACTTTTTTATATTCTGATTCCAGATACTTCGACAAGCTCAGCGACCGAAAAGTTTCGACAGGCTCAGTGACCGGACTTTTTTCCTTTACCGGAGACGCATTTGAAGAAATATGTCACCGTGCCTCTCTTGACAGACTCTGATGCATAATCATAGAATACGGTCTCCGCTTTTATGGACAAGGCATCCGGCTCCTTAAACTCACAGACAATGTCTTTGAACACATAAATCTGTTTATGATATCCCGTATCGTCCTCAAATTCCCTTCCGGGAAAGGTCAACGATTGCGGAAATGTTCCATCTGTTCCTATTTCAAAATCCTCGTACAAACTATACGGATTCCAGAATACATCCGGCTGCCAATGCGTGTAGAGATACAGTTCAGCAACCCTGCAATCCCAGACAATTCTAACTTTATATGCAAAGGTTTCGTCCATATCCACACTGAGATGATCCATATAGTCCAAACGACCACCCATAGCCGTGGATAATTCCGTCAGGAAATCCGAATCCGAGATCCCGTCGCCATTCAGGTCAATCCTGCCTTCGCTCCATTCAGCGGATACAGGAACATATTCACCGACAATCCGGTCCATTGTGGCAGTGGCGGCGTCGGTCATCCAATAGTCGATCTTCTCCTGACAGGAGCAAAGCAGCAGAAGAGCCGCAAGGGCATATTCAATTCGTTTCATATCAGTCGATTTCATAGTCAGTGGATGTCATCACGGAGACGAAGCCGATGCCGTCACCGGTCACATTCGTCGGATAAGGTTTGTCGGCGAAGAAAGTCAGACCGGCAAGGTCAGAGTTCTCAAACCAAGCGGCGTTGATGTAGTTGTAGGTCTGGCGGTCAAGAGCCAAAAGGCGCACCGTCACACCAGTGAGCCCACCTCTCCGCAAAGAGATTCTAAATATGTGGGAGCCTCCTTCAAATCCAGTGTCAGTGAATATATTGTACCCGTTTGCGAAATAATCGGACTCTGACGGAGCACCTTCTTCATAACCAAAGTAGATTCCGGGATTGAGAAGCGGTTCGCTGGAATTGTCTATCTCCAATTGCTTATTGTAGGCATAGCCGAAATTCCAGGCCTGTAGCATATAATAGTTTTTCTCCCCGGGTTTGTCTTTCACATGAACACCCATTCCCAGAGTCTTGATGTAGTCACTGCCTTTGGATGATTTCCGGTTAAGGTGGGTTGTGTCCACTCCATCAATGACAGGCGCGTCCAAGGCCACTGTCGTCGCTTCCGCCCTCATACCGTCAGACTCCACGACAATCCTCACCTCATCCCCGGCCTTGAAGTCCGCACGGAATCTGAAAACATTATGGTACAGGAGTCCATCAGCTTTCTCAACATTATCAGATGTCGCCACAAGATCACCGTTGACCCAACATTCAAGATGGCCGGACTTCAGTTCTTCCGCCTTTTCGTGAGTGCTGACACCGACACAGACAGTGTGCGTGGTGTCGCCGGTTGACATCAAGGCGTTGACCAGCAGCATCCTCTCCGGACCAGGCAGCTCCACGGGAATATATTCCTCACAAGAGAAAAAAGCCATCGAGGCAACAAGAAAAAGTATGAATATCTTCGTTCGCATATTCATTAGAATTTAAAGGTGTAACTGAACGACGGCAGGAACGTGAGGAAGGAGCGCTTCGAGATCGCCGGCTTCCACTCCCCCTCTTTCTCGTAGGCGTCATAGACACACCAGGAAGGGTTCTGCGCGCAGTAGAGGTTGTATATTCCGAAATTCCAGATCCGCTCGCCGTGGCGTTTTTGCTTCCGGAAGTTGACGCTCACATCAAGGTGATGCGTCGGAGGCAGACGATAGTTGTTGCGTCCGCTTACATAGTCGACAGCCACATCATCGCCGTCAGGGGTGATGAACGCCGAGCCTCTGGTCGGGATGGTCATACAGTTTCCGCTAAGGAACGCCCAAGAAGCGGTGAGGTCGATTCTTGAGTTGAATTTATGGTTCACAGTGGCATTGATTACGTGCCTCCGGTCGAACTGAGCGGGGAACCAGCGGCCATCGTTGATGCTGCCGTCACGGAAGATTCTCTCCGCTTTGGAGAGGGTGTACGCCAAGGTGCCGGTGGTCTTGCCGACAACTTTGCGGGCATAGAGTTCCAGTCCGTAGGCTCGTCCCTCTCCCATCGAGACGTTGTCCTCCCAATTGACGGAAGATGACAGGGCTAGACGGCCGTCCTTATATTCAAGGACATTTTCCGTCTTCTTGTAATAGCCTTCGAGGGAAAACTCCCAACCTTTCAGGCAGGTGTAATACGCTCCGGCGGAGACGATGTCCGAAGTCACCGGGCGGATCTCAGCGGTGATCGGCACCCAAAGGTCGGTAGGGATATCCAAAGTCCCGGAAGTCAATTGATGGACGTACTGCGACATCCTTGAATATGCCGCCTTGGCCGACCAGTCGTCAGAGATGTCGAATTTGGCGGAGATTCTTGGCTCGGGGCAGAAGTAGAAACGGCCTCTAACATTGAACAGGCTGAGGTGCAGGCCCGGATTCACAGTCAAGCGGTCACCGAGGGAGATGTCGTCCTCGATGTAAAGAGACATCTCATTGCCGTTCACCCGTCTGCTGGCCGCGTCGCTGTAGGTGGTGTCGGCGAAGACGCGGCTGTCGTTCACGTTCCGGACATTGGACTTTGTGATTTCCGGTCGGTAGCCGTGACGGACATATTCTCCGCCGAACTTGATCAAATGGTTGGTTGAAGGGGTGTAGTCGAAATCCGCCTTGAGACCCGCGTCAAGGATTCCGGAGGAGTAGTCGCTGACACTCCGGAACGAAGTCTCGCCAAGTTCGGATTTCTCCAAGTTTTCCGCGACGGAGTGTATTCCCATCCGATAAAGGTTGCCGTAGGCCGTGAAATCAGCGAACAGTTTGTTGTTGAATATGTAGGTCCACCTTGCGGACAGCACATTGTTGCCCCAGCTCAGGTTAAGGTTGTTCTCGTTACCGGTGATCATCGTGTACGGTTCATAGTCAGAGCCGTAGAACCGCTTGCTGGACTTGGATTTGTCCTCGTAGCGGAAATAGTCACGTCCGCTGTAAAGCCCGATCCACCCCCGGCTCCGGTCAGAGAACTTGTGCGAGACCTTGGCGTTGACATCATAGAAGGCGTAGTTCAGCGGACTGCCGGCCCATTTGATGACTCGATCGAAAAGGAACGTGTGCATCCCTCTGGCACTCAGCGAGAACGTCGTGTTCCCGTTCTTCAGCGGACCTTCCAGATGAAATTTCTCGGCGAGAAAACCGGCGGTGACGCTTCCGGAGATTTTCTTAGAGTTGCCGTCATTTGTCCGCACGTCCACCACGCTGGAGACCCTGCCGCCGTACCGCGCCGGGAAAGAGCCTTTGTAGACCGTGACTTTCTTGACGGCTTCGGGAGTGAAAACAGACAACAGTCCGAAAAGATGGCTGACATTGTAAAGCGATGTCCCGTCCAGAAGCATCAGATTCTCGTCCGCGCCGCCTCCACGGACGTATATTCCCGAAAAGCCTTCGTTGCCGCCTTGCACGCCAGGCATCATCTGGAGGGTCTTCAGAACATCCTTCTCGCCGAGGACAACCGGAGTGTTGGCGATGAGCTCGTTAGGGACTTCAATCGCCCCCATATACGTGGAGCGGATTCCGGCATCCTTGCGGGCGGTTATCCGCGCGCTCCTGATCTCTGCAGACGAAGCCAATGCCACATTTAGCGTGAGATCCTTTTTCAAGGAGATTCTCTTTGTCTTGGAGGCGCATCCTATGTAGGAATATGTCAGTTCTACCTCTCCCTCGGGAAGCGTCAGGGAATAAAAACCAAAGTTGTTGGTGGAGGTGCCGGTCTTGGCTGTAACTGAATGGATTTCCTCGGTCGCCGAGCCTGTCGAAGCAACCGTGACTCCAGTCACTTCGGCAAGCTCAGAGACCGTGACTCCCGCCCCGATCAGCGTCTCCCCCGTCGCCTCGTCCGTGACATACCCACAAACCGTATAACGTTTTCTGACAGGAGTATCACGTGTCAGAACCACATACCCATTACGAACCTCCCATTTGACACCCGTCCCTTCCAGAATCTTATCCAAAGCCTTCTCAAGCGACAAGCCCTCAACGGAAGCTTCTTCACATTTCCTATCAAGAAGCTTCCCCAGTTCCGAATCGTAGACAAACCGCACACCGAAATGATCCCTAATCCTGTTTATGGCCATCGAGATCGTCTCGTTATCTTGGCAAAGACAATCAAACGAAACCAGCGGCATAGCAAGAATTACCAGTAAAATACCTATAACACTATTTTTCATCATCTCTCATTTAAAAACTCATCTACTGCCCAAATCCTATTAGGGTAGTTTCACAAGTAAGACGCAGCGATTCTAAAAAGTACCATCCTTTTTCTGAAATATTCTCAAATATAACAACATTCTTCACAATACGTCAATAACACTCAGGTGCGCGAATATGCTCGCACCTGGAAGTGCAACTCACTAGCCATCAGGCAGATGACATTTTAGGTGCGCAAGGTTTTTCACACCTGGAAGTCCTGAACACCAACAGAACGCTCTGTAACTAAGCCGACGACTCACAGGTGCGCGAATATGCTCGCACCTGGAAGTGCAACTCACTAGCCATCAGGCAGA
>OQVP01000065.1_pt1 | contig 34285 bp, 30 predicted proteins | sample 1691541 | NCBI WGS metagenome assembly OQVP01 (sample SAMN03418258, study PRJEB22391) | human gut metagenome | biome: human-gut; feature: organic feature; material: feces | host: Homo sapiens | place: Tanzania | collected 2013-01 | reverse complement strand
TGATCGCAGATTTGAAAGAACCGAGATTTTCAGCTGTGATTGAGCAGTATTACCGGGATAAGTATTTACAGGGAGAAGTGTATGCAGGTTCGGAAGCAGAGATTGTCAATTTTGAGGAACTTTCGGAGAAAGCCGAGGAAGTGGAACAGGCAGATTTGGAAGCAAAGCAGGCAGAATTTAGAGAGAACAATCCGGATGTGGTTGCAGATTTCCGGGCAAGGACGGAAGAACTGTTTCATAGTCTGGACGGACAGAGTGCGGACGATATAGAAAAAACGGGATATATCTTTATCAATAAGCTGCACAAACGCCTGGCAGAGCAGTCTGTACGGGAAATAATAAAAAAATATACAACGCTTTCAGGCAGATCTATGCATATAACTCCCCATATGTTCCGTCACTCCTTCGCAACCTTGCTTCTTGAAGAAGATGTTGATATACGCTACATACAGAAAATACTCGGTCACAGCTCAATTTTCTCTAACTCTGCCATACGCTCTTTATCCATGTCAGTTGCCCCTTCTGGATGAAATCATGGTTTTCCCTTAACAGCTATTACATTCCTGTAATTCATGTAGTTTTTTAAGGGAAAGACTACCCTTTTTGTTACGGACTTACGTTTCCAGAAGATCCTCCATCGTACAGCCGAGGACTTTTGCAAGGCTAAGAACAGTCTCCGCACTGGCTTTGTTGATGTCCTTGTTGCGCTGTTCGTACATTTGAATTGAGCGAAGACTGACATTGCTTCGCTTGGCAAGCTCTGCCTGCGTGCAGCCATAAAGCGTGCGGATACGTTTGAGGTTGGTATCAGCGAAGTATTCGCGCACTTTAGCATCGACAATATCAGCGAATTTAGTGACATCCGCTTCATGAAGGGGGGAATACATCTGCTGCAAATCTTCAAACGAAAGAACCTTAAAAATATCACTGAACTTTCTTCCGGAGAACCATTGATAGTAGGCCACTGCCCAGCCGATCCAATACTCTCTGGAACGGCTGAAATTCGCTTGAGGCTTGGCGGTCGGCGCTTTGCCCGTAGTCTCAACGAGAACATCAACAGCAGTTTCAATCCCGCTTTTCCCCAAAAGATATGAAGGTTCACCATTCTCAATCCGATTACTGACGGAACTGACGGAAAACAGCTTTATAAAGCTATCTCCGGCAACTCCGCACGCGTTGATAGCATAATCAAAAGCATCGCCCAGTAATGCCTGCGCGTTACTCAGATAGATTTCTTGGTATGCGTGGGTCATCGTTTTGGATGCCTCCTCTTATGATATCAAGGATATACAGACCATCTGTTTCCTCTTCAAGTATATCCGAATAAAGTTGGTCGGCTTCATCATTTCGAGCCTTGCGGCGGACATAATATTTTTCCTTTTCTGCAATAGAAAATCCATCGTAATGCAGCAGCGAAAAGGCGTATTTAGACTTGATGACAATCTGTTCGCCCAACTTGCCAAGTCGCATAGCGTTTGCGAGTTGCTGTACGGAAATTCCGTTATTTAGGAAAGACGCAGCAAAGTCAAAATAGGAGTCATCGGCACGGTATCCGATGATCAGGTCGTAGGCATTGACGTTGACGCCGAAATTGTCAATCAGATATCGTTTTGCCCGCTGTGCGGCTGGGCTTTTGATAGAAAACAGACGATGCGCTACCAGAACAGCAATCCAGTTCAAAATCGTATAGTTTGGACTGTTCAGATTCAGAATTTTCAGGTATTCTGTATCAAGACTGTAACGATTGACGAAGCCGTTACGCAGAGAGGATACAGCCCATTCTTTGGCGAGTTCCTCGCTTTCCGTGCAGTAGAAGCCCAGTCCGAAGTCATTGTTCTGCTTACCCAACCCAAAGGTTGGAGATTCTACAATCTGTTCGGAGCCATGATATAGGGTAATTTTCTGATTCATCTCCGCATCCTCCTAAGTATCACTGTAAAAATAGTATCACCAAAGTGATATAAAATCAAGCAATATTTGTAGAGAAAAAAGAGAGCATTTCTCGCTTGAAAAATGCAGGCTCTTCAGACGAATATTTCCAAGAGAAACATGAAGATAATCAGTTTACAGAATGATATTGAGCATCCATTTTCCTGGTGGTATAATTAAATGCAGCTAAATAGGATATTGCAGAACTGCTGGAAAAATACAAATACTCCGCAGCAAAGCATAAGAGTAACCTCCGCAACATCTGCGGGACATTTGCTGCCGAGGGTATGACGATCAGCAAATATACCCGCAGAAATCTTGACCGAATCGCCAGCGGGCAGACCAGCTATCAGCAAGTTCTGGCCGAGCTGAGAGAGAAGTACGAAAAGAGAGGATAAGGTTGTTTTCTGATTGCAGACCTATCGATTCCTTTTCAATGATATGTATATGGAGAGTAGTTTCAAATTTGTTTCGCTAAAGGCTCCGCGAGGCATTAAGCGAGAGTTATTTCAAGGCATTGGCGGTTAGACGGTACAAAAAATTTGCGAAAGACGCAACTCAAAGTTTGCAGCGCTATAGGCAAAGAAGAGTCACTTTCCACAGTAGGCAGCGATTGCCTGTGCGACGAAATCTGCTGTGCCCTTACCGCCAGCCATGTCCATGTTTTTGCGAAAGCGTTCATCGGCCACATACATCTCGCCTAAGCCTGCCAGGATCTCCAGCGTGCAGGTGTAAAAATGGTCGGTGATGAATTGCTGCAAATCACGAATGGCCGCCTGCGCTTCTGGCGCAGTAGGGATAAGGTGCTTCAGCTTGCCCAGCTTTGTAAAGTACCTCATCAAATCGGCAGGGGTGCCGGTAGATCCGTCTTTTTCATGCTGCTGATATTCCTGATAGGCGATGGTATTGCCCCATTTTTCTTTGACCTCTGCAGCGTACTTTTCCTGCTCGGTCTTATCAAATGCGTCAAATTTCATAGGTGTTACTCCTGTTTCTAAGGTTTCACGGGCGAGGGCGATGAGCTGTCCCAACCGATTCTGCCGCAGCTCCAGCAGCTTGATCTGATCTGCGAGAGCGGCGGCCTGGTCAAAGTTTGGGTCATCCAGAATGCGCTTGATGTCTTTGAGCGGAAACTCCAGCTCTCGAAACAGCAGAATGGATTGCAACCGTGCCAAGGCTGTGTCGTCATACAGCCGGTAGCCCGATTCCGTGAGAGCTGTGGGCGGCAGCAGTCCGATGGCATCATAGTGGTGCAGTGTCCGGACACTGACACCGGCCAGTTTGCTGACTTCGTGAATGGTCATCATGGGTATCCCTCCTCCGTGTGAGCTTACCATACACTATGACGTAACGGAAGAGTCAAGAGAAAAATCCTCTATTTGCGAAAAAATCTATGCGCTGTGATTGCTGCAAAAATCGTGCAAATCTATCATTTTCTTGCTTCCTGTGTCAAAATGTGCTATTATTATAAACAACGCTGTCAAGTGTTGGAATAGGCCTTGGCAGTATGGCTGCAATAGACCGAATGCTCTGCCAAGCGGCAGAGCATTTTTCGTATATCAGTATGGAGGAGATATTATATGGCGGTCAGTTATAAAAAGCTCTGGAAGCTGCTCATCGACAAAGATATGAAGAAAAAGGACCTGTGTGAAAAAGCTGGCATCAGCCCGGCATCCGTCACCAAAATGGGCCGCAACGGCCATGTCACCACGGAGATTCTCTTGAAGATCTGTACCGCGCTTGATTGTGGCGTTGAGGATATCATGGAGATTGTAGCAGACGATCAGTAATATTGCGGTTTACGGCTTTTCCAATTTTGGACACGCAACTGTGGGCAATCAAATCAATCAATTAAACGCAATATAAATTTTCAATAGGTCGGTGGATAATATGTTTGCACAGGATATTCAGAACAATAAGGTTAAAGGAAACGGATACAACTTTATAGATCTGTTTGCCGGTGCAGGTGGCCTTTCTGAAGGCTTCTTCCAGGCCGGCTTCAATCCGATTGCACATGTGGAAATGAACCCTTATGCCGCCCAAACTCTTGAAACCCGAAGTTGTTATTATTATCTGAAAAAAGTCAACAATCTGGACCTCTACTATGATTACCTGCGTGGAAATATTTCCAGAAAAGATTTTATACGCCAGATTCCCAAAGAAGTATTGAAAACTGTGATATGCGAAACTATGTCCAAGCAATCATTGCCTGGTATTTTTGAAAAAATTGATACCATCTTGAGAGAAGATAGTATCAGCCAAGTTGATGTGATCGTTGGTGGCCCTCCTTGTCAAGCATATTCTTTAGTTGGACGTGCCCAGAGTAGCCATATGGAAATCCCAATGGAACAGGATCCAAGAAACAGTCTTTATTTGCTTTACGCGGACTTCCTCAAAAGATATAATCCCAAAATGTTTGTTTTTGAAAACGTTATGGGAATCAAGTCTGCAAACGGTGGTGCTACGTGGAGAAATATTCAAAGCTATTTTAAACGCATTGGATATGTGATCGATTGCAAGGAGCAGAACTCCAGTGATTTTGGTGTGTTGCAGACTCGTAAAAGAATGATCATCGTTGGCTGGAGGAAAGGCAGTGAGTGCTTGGGATATCCTATATTTGATAAAGTTATCCCGGACACAACAGTAAATGAACTGTTACAGGATTTGCCTATGCTTACTCCTGGCAAATCGAAATCTAATTACGGCAGAACAAGGCGTTCCGCATATGTCATAGATAATGGAATTCGCACAGACAAAGACGTTCTGACTCTCCACCAATGCAGGCCAAACACCCGTCGCGATATAAAAATCTACAAATGTGCAATTCAGCTCTGGAATGACGGACATCAGCGGCTAAATTATAATGACCTCCCTGAGGCGCTGAAAACACATAAAAATCGCAAGTCATTTACTGATCGGTTTAAAGTAGTGGAGGGCGACCAGCAGTGTTGCCATACAATTCTGGCACATCTTTCGAAAGATGGACACTACTTTATTCATCCGGACATAAGGCAACATCGTTCCATAACAGTGAGGGAGGCAGCCAGAATACAGTCCTTCCCCGATAGTTACTTTTTTGAAGGTCCGAGAACCGCACAATTTGTGCAGGTGGGAAACGCAGTCCCTCCCATGATGGCAAAAGAAATCGCCCGTGGAATCGCCCAAAAGCTTAAGGAGGAGGCACAGATCAAAAATGACCAACTTACTTCTGGAGCAATATGCCCGGTACAAAAAAACGGCACTTGAAAGATCGCCATATAGTTGTTTGCTCAATGCGGATATTCAATTGAATCCGCATCAGATCAATGCGTTCTGTGCAGCTCTGCAGGCGTTGAAAACTGGAGGAATTATTCTTGCCGATGAAGTCGGTCTTGGTAAAACAATCGAAGCTGGTCTTGTGCTCAAATATGTAATTCAATCGGGTGCCAAGCGCGTTCTTATTGCGCTTCCAGCTACCTTGAGAAAGCAATGGGAAGTAGAACTGGACGAAAAGTTTGGGATTCGTGCAACTATTCTGGATCGTTTCTTGGTTGAAAAGGACTATCACGCGACAAAGTCTATGCTTTGTGATAACCCTGATCCTCAAATTGTTTTGGTCTCATATGATTATTCCTCCAAATTAATGCGCCGTTTCCCTACTGTGAAGTGGGATCTCATCATTATCGATGAGGCACATAACCTTCGCAATGTGTTTCATGGAACCAAACGTGCCAAGAACCTATTCGACCTGTCAAAAGGCATTCCTAAAGTTTTGCTGACAGCAACTCCGTTGCAGAATTCATTGACCGATCTTCATGGTCTGGTTTCGTTTATTGATCCTCGTATTTTTGGAAGCGAAAAAGTATTCTCCAAACGTTATGTAGAAGGTCAGGATTATTCCGATCTGAAGTCTGAGCTGGCTCCGGTATTATATCGGACACTTCGTAAGGATGTCAGTAAATATATGAACTTCAGAAAAAGAGAATGCCGAACCGTAGATTTCAAACTGTCTCAGGATGAAGTCACCCTGTATATGCAGGTAAACGCATTCCTCAAAAAGGATGTCCTGTATTCCATACCAACCGCAAATCGCGGATTGGTTACGCTTGTTATCAGAAAGCTCTTGGCTTCGTCCAGTTTTGCCCTGATAGAAACATTTGAGGTTCTTCGCTCCAGACTCGAGAAACTGTACGAGGGAACCAAGTCTGCCGATGCCCAAGAGGGCTTTGACCTGTTTTGGGAATATGTTGAAGATGAAATCAGCGATGATGATTTTGATGCTTCCGACGATGAAGATACGGCTTATCAGAAACAGCTGATTCAGAATGAAATTGACGAGGTCAGTTCGATTATAGAAACTGCAGGTTGCATCAAACAAAATGCGAAAATAGCTGCACTTAAAACTGCTCTGCATACGGCTTTTGAGTACCAAGAAAAAGGCGATATTCCTCAAAAGGTGGTTGTGTTTACGGAGTCTAAGCGCACCCAAAAGTACATTGCCCAGGAATTAAGAAAAAACGGTTATGCCGAAGAAGATATTCTTTTGTTCAACGGTGATTTTGATGATGCCATGACAAAGGAAATCTATCGTGCATGGCAAGTAAAAAACTTTGGAAAGACCAATTATGGCCGTAGTGTTGAATATAAGCACGCCATTGTTGATTATTTTAAGCATCACGCCAAGATTCTTGTTGTAACTGACACAGGTTCTGAGGGTTTGAACCTGCAGTTCTGTAATACCGTCATAAACTACGATTTGCCTTGGAACCCCCAAAAGATTGAACAGCGGATTGGCCGTTGTCATCGTTATGGTCAGGAACATGATGTCGTTGCCATAAATCTTTTGAACACCGAAAACGAAGCTGATCGTCGTGTTTATGATATTTTGGCTCGTAAGTTCGAGCTGTTCGATGGTGTGTTTGGTGCATCAGATAAGGCTCTTGGAACGCTCGAGTCAGGTATTAGTTTTGAAAAGATGGTTCTGGAGATATACCAGAGTTGTAACACCGCTGCTGAATTCAAGAAAGCATTTGATAAATTGGATCGCACAATTGAGGCACGACGCAATAAAAAAGCCTCGCAGTTACGCAGTCTCCTGCTCGTTGAAAGCAGTGAATCCAAAGGCCAGGCTCTTGATAAAACAAAGGAGGATATCGACCGCTACCTTCGCGAAGTGGAGTACTGGGCTGCGATTCCTGATGAGGACGAGCTCGAAGGCGTCCCTTGCTATCTTCGCATTGATAACTGGGGGGATGCCCAATTCGGGGGCCATGGATTGTTGTTTATTGGTGTCTTTTGTGATGGACAAATTCCACTGTTCCCGGTATTGTTGTTGTGCGATGAAAACGGTGAATACATCGATTTTACGGAAGAAGATATTCTCTCTGTGATCGAGCAGGCAGACGACTATGACATTCACTACTTCCATCCTACAGATGCCGAAATGGGTGTGTTCTATAGTGTGTATGAGCGGCTAACTCGCGAAATGAGTCAGAAGTATCTGAAGGATGCAGAAAACATCATGGCATATAATCGCCGAAAAGTTGAAAACTGGATCGAAATCCAAACCGAACAATTAAACCTCCAGATTGCCGAAGCGAGTGAAGAACTCAGGGCGCTAAATTTCCAGAGTGCCTTGGCAAAGGCGTTCCTGGAGAAATTGGATATAAAAAAGAAGGCAGAGGAAAAAAAGAAACAGTTGTTGAAACTCCAGGAAAGTTTCCACCAGAAGGTGTCGCAGATCCACGGTGATGGCGAAGCAACCATTTCTGAGTTCAACAAACAATTTGAAATTCATCCTTTCCTCGTTCCAAAAGTTGTACTGAAGTATTGAGAGGGTTGCATATGCAAAAAAGCGGAAAACTTGAATTAACCTGGGTCGGCAAATATGATACAAAAGTCATCGAACCTCGTATTTTCGTGGAAGATTTTGAGAAATCTTATGGAGACCCAAACTCTCAAAATATGTTGATCCATGGCGACAATTTAATTGCGCTTCAAGCTCTTATACAGGATTTTGCTGGGAAAATCAAATGTATTTATATTGATCCTCCCTTTAACACAGGCGAAGCATTTGAAAACTACGATGACAACCTTGAAGAATCAATTTGGCTAACTCTCATGAGACAAAGGTTAGAGTTAATTCACGAGCTTCTTGCGGATGACGGAACGTTGTTTGTCCACATCGATGATGCAAATCTTGGTTATCTAATGGTGCTCCTTGATGAAATTTTCTTGAGAGCAAATAGGCTTTACACTATTACATTTAAACAAGGATCCGCAACCGGACACAAAGCAATTAACCCTGGATGTGTTACAACAACAAACTTCATTTTAATGTATGCCAAAGATAAGCGACAGTGGATACCTAATAAAGTGTATACCGCTCGTGGTAGAGATTCTCGATACAATCAGTACATCGTTAACGTAGATGCCCCATATCAAGAGTGGACATTTTCTACGCTGCTCGACGCATTTGCAACTGAAAATGGAATCAGTGTACGTGATGCAAGAAAAGTTACAAAAGACAATCCGGGACTAATTGACGAATTTGTCCTTAAGCATGCAGATTCTGTGATTCGTACAGCAAGACCCGATATGAAAAATGTGGGAAAAGATATCCAAGCGCTGGTCGAAGAATCTAAAACACGGACGGGCGAAATACTGTTTCTGCCACGAGAAGGACATTCTGATATATATCTTAGGAATGGCGAAAGAATACTATTCTATAAGGATAAGTTGAAATTCATTGACGGAGAATATATTTCTGGCGAGCCATTAACTACCCTGTGGGATGATATTCTTTCAAACAATCTCCATAATGAAGGCGGCGTAGCATTTCCTAAAGGGAAAAAACCAGAACACTTAATTAAAAGAGTATTAGAGCTTAGTACAAAACCAGGTGACCTGGTTCTGGATAGCTTTCTTGGTTCTGGTACTACGGCGGCAGTTGCACACAAAATGGGTAGACGCTGGATTGGCGTAGAACTCGGTGAGCAAGCGTATACTCATTGCAAAGTTCGACTGGATCAGGTAATCGACGGTGAACAAGGTGGCATTTCAAAGGCGGTCGATTGGCATGGTGGCAGTGGATACCACTTTTATGAGCTTGCTGAATCTCTGTTGGTGCAGCATCCGGTTCTGCCGATTATGCAAGTCAACCCACACTATACCTTCGAGATGCTTTGCGAAGCTATCTGCAAGATTGAAGGCTTCAAATATACTCCCGAGGGGGCATTCCACGGATATTCCTCCGAAAAAAGATTCATTCATATTACAAAAGAGTTTATCAATGCAGAGTATATCAAAGCCGTATCAGCAACCTTGAGCGATGATCAGTCATTGCTGATTTACGGAACTAAAATCCAGTCCAATCTCTATTTGCCCGAAAACATTGAAGTAAAAAAGATCCCAAAGGATCTTCTGCAAAAGTGCTTCTTTGAAAGCGAGGTGCGGTAAATGTCTGAAGTTGCAAAGAAAATTGGATATGCAATGAGTCTTCGTACTCCTCAGAAGGAGGCGTTATCGTATCTCGCTGCTATTTCCGAAAACTGCGATTATCGTAGAGATGATAAGGTCACTATTGAAGCAGTTGCCAGTGAGCATTGTGAGAATCAAAACCAAATTAAGATCGCTGACGAATTTAATTTTCCTTCTTTCTGCTATCACATGGCTACCGGTATCGGAAAAACACGGTTGATGGGTGCCTGCATCTATTATCTGTATAAGACAAAGGGGTACAAGCATTTCTTCATTTTGGCACCCGGCAACACAATTTACGAGAAGCTGCGCAAGGAGGCAAACCCCAGCCATCCTAAGTACATTTTCAAGGGACTGGAATCCGAAATGGGTCGTCCCAGGGTATTTGATGGTGAAAACTATACCTCTTACCCGGCGCGGTATGTGCAAGGCGAAATCGAGCTTGAGAAGACTTCAGAAATCCAGCTTTTTATTTTCAATATCGGAAAAATCTTTAATAGTAAAACAGACACGCAGTTTAAGTTTCACAAATTCCACGAGGATTTGGGAATGTCCTTTGCCGATGTTCTGGCACAGTTTGATGATCTTGTTATCTGCATGGATGAGGCACACCGCTACTATGCCCCGGCATCCATGAAAGCCATCAACTATCTAAAACCCATTTTGGGCCTGGAGTTTACCGCAACGCCCAAAACAACCGGCAATGTGATTTATTCCTATGACCTTGCCCGCGGTGCGGTTGAAGGTTACTTAAAGACCCCGGTCGTAATGGGTCGCTCAAACATGGCTGGCTACAGTGCCGATGATGTTGAGGAAATGAAAATCCGTGATGGTCTCACGCTTCATGAACATCGCAAGGCTGTTCTCAGACAGTATTGCAATGAACATGGATTGGCGTTTGTCAAGCCGATTGTCTTGGTTGCATGCAAAGATACGAACCACGCCAAAAAGATTCGTGAGCTGATTGACAACGACACTTTTGAAAGTGGCCGCTATAAAGGAAAGGTTATCGAGATTCACTCCAACATGAGGGGTGAAGAGACAGAAGAAAACGTTCGTCGCCTTCTTTCCATCGAGCGCAACGATAACCCTGCTGAGATTGTCCTTCATGTCTATAAGCTGAAGGAAGGCTGGGATGTCAACAACCTCTTCACCATTATTCCGCTGAATGCAGCCAAGAGTGATATTCTTGCCATGCAGACAATCGGCAGAGGCCTTCGTTTACCTTTTGGCCAAGCCACCGGAAATGAGGAAATTGACACACTTGATATCATTGCCCATGAGCATTACCGCGAGCTGGTGGATGAGATCAAAAACAGTGATATTTTCCGTTACCGTGATCTTGATAAAGCGACCGTTGAACCTACCAGTGCTGTTGATGTAAGTGGCGCGGTGGATGACAGCCAGATCAGCTTTTTTGACCAAGCGGTCATTGATGTTGGCGTGAAATCGTTTGTTGCTTTGAGTGATCCGGCAACGCAGGAAAACCTCTATGCAGCATATCTCAAGGTTTATGGCAGTACAGCTCACAAAACATCGGGATACGAAGACGGCTCAGAACAGACCTCCTTGTTTGAGAAGCCAACTGCTCCCACTGATACGCAGGCCAGCCCGGTCAAAAAAGACGGCAAACAACAAAAGCTCCCTTTGAGCAAAGAAGACTTCATCAAGAAAGCTCAGGACCTCGCCAAGGCTATTTCTGTTCCTAAGATTCTGGTTCAGACCAGCTCTACCGTTTCCTTCAAGCCCTTTGATGTGAAACGAATGATTGTAGATTTTGATGTTGCAGCCGCCAAGATCGAAAGATTTGATGCGGTAAACCGTCAGCTTCTCGACTCTGTAGATGCCCAAATCCTTGAGGTTGATGATGCCGTAAATACGCTGGCATGTATGCTCCTGGACTCCATTAGTGAGCTTTCCTATGATGATGCCGATTTTATTATGGAGTTGGTTTTGGGGTATCTTGCTCAAATTGAAGGCACAGAAGATGAGAAACGCAAGATCGTCCGTCGATACGCCGTTTCAATCGTGGATGATATTCGCAAGCAGGTATATGAACACATGGAGCGCAAGACTTGGGAAACTCATATCATCCAGAAAGATCTTATTCTTTTCAGAAAGTTCATTCGAAACGTAAAGAAAGACGGACAAGTTCGCTTTGACAAGCCGTTTACGGATAAAGCAAATATTAAAAAGTACCTGTTTACCGGGTACAAAAAGTCTTATTATCCTGACAACGCATTTGACAGTGACTCCGAACGTCTTTTCTCAATTATTCTGGAAGAAGATCCGGATGTCATCAAGTGGATCAAACCGCCCCTGAATCAGTTGGGACTGTTTTGGCAAGCCGGGCAGCAGTACAACCCGGACTTCCTCGTTGAAACAACTACCGGTAAATATATGGTAGAGGTTAAGGCTTCCAATGAGATTGGTTCGGATGAGGTAATTGCCAAAGCAAGAGAGGGAATCAAATGGTGCCGCTTTGCGTCAACGGCGGATCCCGACAAAAAACAGTGGGAGTATCGCCTGATCGCCGACGATAATATTCATTTGGGAAATAGCTGTAAATATACGCTGGGTACTGCAAGAAAGATTTCGGAGGATTAATATGGACGAAAGATTCCAATATGCAGAAGTTCGCCAAAGGCTTATCGATGCATTAAAAACGGATCTTATGGGCCCTCAAAATGTAGATGAAGTTTTGGACGAGAATCCTATGTTTGCCTATATTATAGGCATGCTGTACCCTCAGACAAATACTTCTGCAGATGGGGTCGATGTGGGCGAACAGGAAGTTGAAGCCGATATCGCCTATGAAGATGGCGAGGACTACACTTCTGGCGAAGAAGATGACAATGAGCCTGTTGCGGCCACAAAATTCAAGCAGCAGTCCTCTATTGGCCTAAGCTTTTATGTTGAGGCCACCACGCCGTCCATTAATTTAGATATTACTTGGGGCGACTATGTAAAGACTACAGAGAAAAAACTAAATAAAGAGGGCGAAGAAATTGATGTGGCTGCGTACAAACGCAGCCAAGTAAAAGAAACGCTTCATATTGTTTTTTCAGATATCGATCGCACAAAGGATTATGCATTGACCAGTGATTCCAACGTGATTGTCCATCTTTCCAAGATTACCCTAAAGCGTGGTTTTTACCTTGTTACAGCGTATGTAATCAATAGAAGGCCGTCTGCAGAAAGTGCGCTTGAATCCATCATGTTCCAGGTCAATCTTCGGGCATATGCCGAAGACCAAAGCAATGTGTTTGTTGCCGAACATGTTTGCCGCAAGGTTCTTGCTTCTGATGAATTCTATTTTGAGCAGCGACCCATCATGGGACGAGGCCGTGGCTGTGCAGCTACCTGGAATACTCCTGTCGAGGGAAAATGTTCTGAATTGTCCACTGACTTTATTCCGCAATATGAATTCCCAGGGGTTAGTGCTGCTTTAAAGGGCTTTGATAAATTCTATTTCTCAATGCGGTTTTTATCCATTGCCAGCAAAAAAGAACAAATTATTGAACGGCTGAATACACTTGCAAGTTCTTACGAACATTGGATTGAGGAAAAACTTGTTAGTGATCCCAAAATGTCTGATCTCGCATTTGCCAGCGAAATAGGAGGCAATGTAATCGCCAAATGCAGAGAGGCGCTGGGCCGTATCAGCGCAGGCATCAATCTTTTGGCAACAAATGACTTAGCCTTTGATGCGTTTTGTTTTATGAATAGGGCTATGATTCTTCAAAGGAACATCATGAACTATTCAAAAAAGCATGGTGCTGGCATTGAGTGTAGCTTTCAGGATTTTGTCGACCCTCGAAACCCACAAAATGATTTTGGGTGGCGTCCTTTCCAGATCGCATTTATTCTTATGAACTTAAGTGCAATGGTTGATCCGCACCACGCAGACCGCAATATCGTAGATTTATTGTATTTCCCCACTGGCGGCGGTAAGACAGAGGCCTATCTGGGACTCATGGCGTTCGTAATTGCAAACCGCAGACTCCACGCCAATTCTGGAGATAGTTTTAATCGAGATGGCGGTGTAACTGCGATTTTGCGATACACACTACGACTGTTAACAACTCAACAGAGAGATCGCATCACAAAGATGGTAATTGCTGCCGAGTTGATAAGACAGAAAACTGGCAATAAATACGGAACGACACCTATTTCCATAGGCTTTTGGGTTGGCGGCGGTGTCACGCCCAATTCCTTTGATGATCTTAAAGAGGATCCGGAAGATCCCGGAAAGGCAAGAAGAAATTGCAACTTGTTGTATAAGCAGCTACTGACATGCCCGTTCTGCGGCAAGTCGCTTTCTTCTGACAATTTCTATATTGATTTTGAGCGAAAAACAGTTGAAGTGTATTGCTCTGACAGCAACTGCATGTTCTATAAGTACAAACAGAACAGAATGCCGATACCTGTTTATCTGGTGGATGAAGAGATCTATTCAAGATGTCCCTCTATCATACTTTCTACAGTTGATAAATTTGCAAGACTTCCTTGGGATGTAAAGACCAATGCCCTTTTTGGTCGTGTGGATCGACTTTGCAGCAGAGATGGCTATGTAGCAATTGGCGACGATCATAAGCGACACCCTAAAACTGCAGATTTGCCTACATCATCACTCACTCCAGTTAAATCATTTGCACCGCCAGAACTTATTATCCAAGACGAGCTGCACTTAATTACTGGTCCGCTTGGCACTGTTTATGGTGCATATGAAACCATAATTGAAGATCTTTGTACATATACCGAAAATGGGCGTACTGTTAGGCCTAAATATGTAGTTTCTACTGCAACCATTAAAAACGCAGGTGAGCAAACGAAATGCCTTTATGGTCGAAAAAATACAGCCCAGTTCCCGCCTAACGGATTTGAAATAGGCGACAGCTTCTTTATCAATGAAGTACCCGTAACTAAAGATCCTTTTAGAAAATATGTAGGAATTTGTGCAAACGGGCAATCCATGAAAACAGCTTTGCTACGTGTTTACGCAGTATTGCTTCAAACATCGTATGAACTGACGAAGGATGAAACTGCAAAGGAATATATTGACCCATATTATTCCTTGGTTGGATACTTTAACAGCATTCGCGAACTTGGTGGTGCCGTTCGTTTGCTCCAGGACGATATCCCAAAGCGAATCAAACGCTTGAAAAAGAAATACCACTATGATCGTGAGCGTCCGTTGAAGCGCCGAACCGAAATTACATCCCGTATGTCATCGTATGAGATACCGAACAAACTCAAGCAGCTTGAAACTCCATATCAGTCTGAAGATTGCTTGGATACAGCGGTTGCAACAAACATGATTGCAGTTGGTATGGATGTGGATCGTCTTGGTTTGATGGTGGTTACCGGACAGCCTAAGCAAAACTCCGAATATATCCAGGCCACAAGCCGAATCGGCCGAAGCTTCCCGGGCTTAGTTGTTACTATGTATAATCCCTATCGTCCAAGGGACTTGTCTCACTATGAGAATTTTACCGGATATCACTCGCAATTGTATCGCTTTGTTGAAGGCACAACTGCTACCCCATTCTCCGCTCGGGCTCGAGACAGAGTCCTTCATGCAGTAATTATCTCTGCCATTCGGCTTAAATATCCAGACATGGCTAACAATGCAGGCGCCGGTCTTATTGCATCGCTCACTGATGCTCAAATTAATGAAATTAAAGCTATTATTCTTGAACGCCTCAATATCATTAAGCCTGCTGTGCGGATGGAGGCCGAAGCTGAGATCGACCAGTTTATTGACTGGTGGAAGCTCTTGGCGGCCCAAAACAAACCTCTTCGATACTATGTTTATAAGACGGATCGATATAATCGCCTGATGAACTATTATGGTGAGAAGTGTATCGAAACAGAAAAGGCAACTTTAAGTTCTATGCGTGAAGTAGAAAGTGCTTCCAATATGTATTATTATTTGGAGGATTAATATGGCGCAATATAATAACAAATTAGGCGAACTTCGTCCGAATCAAATCATTACAACATTTGGTCCGGGGGCCATTATTGATGCTGTAAAAGACTCCGTTACGATGTTGGATACAAATTATTGGACTGAAAAGGGCAAGAAAATAATCGATGGTCGTCTGGCATCCTATTTGGGGGTAGACTGCTTCTATATGCCTCGATCCTCTCATTTTGGAGATGTTCCTGTCACAACATTCCCGTATTTCCATGTCTGTTCAAACACCAGATGCGGAAGGTTATTTGATGCCCGGACAAATTTTGATCTTGAGCGATATCTTCGTTTTGGAATTACCTGTCCTGTTTGCCATAAGCCTGCATATCCTTCAAGATTTATTACTATTTGTGAAGATGGACATATGAGCGATTTTCCATGGCACTGGTGGGTTCACAAGGGGAATACCACATGCAATGGCACACTAAAAATGTTCTCAATTGGTAATACGTCTACTTTGGCTGACATGTGGGTTGAATGCTCGTGCGGAGCAAAACGCAGCATGAGTGGAGCAACACAGAAAGATAATTTCGAAGGATTAAGCTGCCCAGGCCATCATCCATTCCGCCCTCATGCCAAACGTGACAAGTGTAAAAAAGGACTCATTCCTTCGCAGAGAGGCGCATCAAATGTGTATTTCTCTGTTACAAGGAGTGCAATTTCGATCCCACCATGGATTAATCCCCTTTACAATCTCATAGATGAACACTTGCGTGTCATTGAGGAATTTAAGGATTTATTGGGAGATGAAGGAGTTACCAAGATCTACGAAAAATACTTTTCTGGCTATCCGAGAGAAGAATTTGATGCAGCATTGACCAGACGCTTAAACAATATACAGGAATTTACCGAGATTAAGCGAATGGAGTATGACGCTATTACTCACCACAATGATCCGGTCTATGCATCAAACAAGAAACATTTTAAGGCCGAAGAAGAATCTCTCCCTGAATATCTCAAAAAGTATTTCAGCCGCATGATTAGGATTACTCGACTCCGTGAAGTTAAGGTGTTGCTCGGTTTTACGAGGGTAGATGCTCCTGATCCGGATGCAGATGAACAGGCCAATATTGTATACCTCCATAAAGGAAAGAATGAACGTTGGCTTCCTGCTGTAGAGATCAATGGAGAAGGGATTTTCATTGAATTTAATCAAACAACCATCAAAGAATGGCTAAATCTGACGGAAGTTAGAGCGTTCTCTCAGCGTTACGCAGAAAGCTACAAGGAATTCTGTGCTTCGCGTGAGTGGAATGTAACCGTATTGAGAAACGCTGTTTATGTCCTTCTCCATACGTTTTCTCACTTGCTTATTAAGCAGATGTCAATGTCATCGGGATACTCTTCCTCTGCAATCAGGGAACGTATTTATTTCGGCGACAATATGGCCGGTATTCTTTTGTACACAGGTAGTCCAGATAAAGAAGGTTCACTCGGTGGGCTGGTTGAGCTTGGAAGTGTTAAAAAAATGGTTCCCATCATGAGAGATGCATTTCAGGAAGCTCTTCTCTGCACAAATGATCCGGAATGCTTACACAACGCACCTGCTGCAGCGAATTCAAATGGTGCCGCCTGTCATTCCTGTTGTATGATTTCAGAAACAGCATGTGAGAACGGAAACAGAATGCTTGACCGCGGTTTGGTTGTTCCGATTGCCGAACGTGAAAACAATGCATTTTTTAAGGAATTGGTGGAAGATCTATGTCAACTGGAAATGTAAATCTTGACATTCTACTAAATGCCATAAAAGATACAGCGCCCGATAGTTCGGACAGACAATCGACAGCAAACGCACCGGTTGTCAATCTTATAAAAAAACGATATCCCAACCTTTCTCCAGCAGAAGCAGAAGAAATATATCTGCTTGTAAGTTCCGCATTGATGGCAAATCAAGGTGACCGTTCAGAGCTTGTAGTTACAGCCCCGCCCTCTTTTTCAGTTAAAGCACGCTCTACGGTTAATACTGTGTCCTCAATGATTTTGAGAGCACAAAACAGCATTTTGATAACAGGGTATTCATTATCAGGCTATTTTGGAGATTTGGTCGATTGTATGATCCAAAAGAGCAAATCCGGCGTATTGATTAAGTTTTTTGCAAATGGGCTTGAAGGACAAGCTGAATTTGAGAAATTGCTAAAATACCGGGGGCGCTTCCTGAGAATCTATAATTACCAAAAGCCCGAAGACCCAAGGTCTTCTCTACATGCAAAGGTAATATGCGTTGATCAATCCAAAACTTTAATCACTTCAGCCAACCTCTCATACCATGGTCAAGAAGGAAATATAGAAATGGGGACCTACATCGAATCCGCTACTATTGCATGTCAAGTAGACGAGGTATTCACAAAGCTTCTGTTCTCAAAAGTGTTCTTAGAGTATATGTGAATAAGCATAGATGCTGGTGAGGTGCAATATGCCGATTGAAATCGTAAGAAATGATATAACAAAAATGGCGGTAGATGCCATCGCCAACGCTGCCAAGGAATCCCTCTTGGGTGGTGGCGGCGTGGATGGATGCATCCATCGTGCGGCGGGGCCGGAGTTGTTGACTGAGTGCCGTACATTGGGCGGCTGCAGAACCGGCGATGCCAAAATCACGAAGGCGTACCGACTGCCCTGCAAGTATGTGATACATACGGTCGGTCCGGTGTGGAACGGCGGTAAGTTCGGTGAGCGGGAACAGCTCGTTTCCTGCTATCGGACGAGCCTTGCGCTGGCGAAGGCGCACAAGTGCGAAACGGTGGCTTTTCCGCTGATTTCCTCCGGTATCTTCGGCTATCCCAAAGACCAGGCACTGCGCGTGGCGGTGGACACCATCGGTGAGTTCCTCATGGAAAACGACATGACGGTCTACATCGTTATCTTCGACCGCGCCGCCTATCAAATCAGCGGCAAGCTGTTTGCGGATATTGCCGAGTACATCGATGACCACTATGTGGACGAGCATACCGACTCCCGCAGCGAGCGCCTGCGCAGATTAAATCGGCTGGAAAGCAAGACTATGGTCTGCGAGGATGCGGCTCCCGATTTTATGGCCGTACCATGCGCACCAATGGCCATGAGCGTTGTAGGCGGCAGCTTGGATAATATGCTCGATGAGCTGGATGCAGGCTTCTCCGAAACACTGCTGAAGCTCATTGACCGCACTGGCAAAAAGGATTCTGAGATTTACAAAAAGGCCAATGTGGATCGCAAGCTGTTCTCTAAGATCCGCAACAACCCTGACTATAAGCCGTCCAAGACAACAGCAATTGCCTTTGCTATCGCGCTGGAGCTGGATTTGGAGGAAACGAAGGACTTCATCTCCCGTGCCGGTTTTGCGTTGAGCCACAGCAGTAAATTCGATGTCATCATCGAGTATTTCATCAAGCAGAAAAACTACGATGTTTTCGCTATCAATGAGGCACTGTTTGCCTTTGACCAGAGTTTGTTGGGAGCGTGAATGAATGTATCAGAAAAGCTATGATAAAACGATTGAACGAATACAGTCTGCGGTGGACTTGGCCAAGGACTGTAGCAACATGAAACGCTGTGAAGAAAACCTGCGGCACTATAATCGCGAAAGATCGTGGGCATGTTTACAGGATATGCTTCGTGAATACGCAGTTCAGATTGACACATTTGGTTTCTGGGTAGATGGAGTTAGATTGATAAAAGGAGTCACATTAGAAAGCCTCAGCGATCAGGTGGTACAGACCCAGTTAAAATATATCAGCCAACATATTCCCGCATATGTACTACTCAAGGAAGGCGAAAAGGAACTGGCAAAAAGAATGTGCGAGTGGCTTGATAGCCGTACCAACAACTGAAAATGTCGCCCATTATGCGACCAAACCCTCCTTTATCTGTGCGATAATCAAAGCACAAAACAAAGGAGGGTTTTCATTATGACAACAGAATTGGTTTTTATTTTGGATCGCAGCGGCTCCATGAGCGGTCTGGAGCGCGACACCATCGGCGGTTTCAACTCCATGATCGACAAGCAGAAGAAAGAAGATGGCGAGGCCGTAGTGTCCACCGCACTCTTCGACAACGAGAGTGTGGTCATCCATGACCGCCTACCGCTGGACAAAGTTCCCCGTATGACAGAGAAGGAGTACTTCACCCGTGGCTGTACCGCCCTGCTGGATGCGGTAGGCGGTGCAATTCATCACATCGGCAATATCCACAAGTACTCACGCAAGGAAGATGTACCGGAAAAGACATTGTTTATCATCACCACCGACGGCTACGAGAACGCCAGTAAGCGCTACGACTACGAAACGGTGCGCAAGATGATCGAGCGGCAGAAGGAAAAATACGGCTGGGAGTTTCTGTTCCTGGGTGCCAACATTGATGCCGCAGCAGAAGCTAAGCGATTCGGCATCAGTGCCGACCGCGCGGTAAATTATAAATGTGATGAAGAAGGCACTGCGCTGAACTATGAAGTTATCAGCGAAGCGGTATGCTCCGTCCGTGCCTGCAAACCCCTCAGCGCCGACTGGAAAAAGCGGATAGACGAGGACGTAAAGAAGCGCGGAAAATGAACGAAGCGTAGAATTGCCCGAGTGGTCAAACCCACTGGATTTCGAGTCCAGTGTCAAAATCCATCCGGTTATCCCGTAGAACTGTAAATCGCCATATAGCAATGTATCTTTCTTCTGCAAATAGTTTCAGTAGCTATTTCCGCCGAGCTGTGGTATATGTTTGTGCTGCAAGGAGGCGAGCGCATGAAAAATAAGCTGCTGAAAGACCTATACGACTGCTTCTACACTCCTCCGGAGCTCCCGGCGCAGAAGCAGGAAATTGAAGCGTGCCACCAGGCGCTTATCGAAGCATTGGACAAACCGGAGCGACGGTTGGTGCTCCAGATCATCGACGCAAAGGACCGCATTGTGGAGGACACCTCCATCGACAGCTTTATCTCTGGATTCGAGCTGGCATGGAAACTCTCCATGGAACTGAATCACTACGAAAACGAGCGTTCAGTCTCTTGCCTCATGGCAAAGAAATTGGGCGCTCGTTTCGCATCTCAAAAGGAGGAAGAAAAATGAAGAAGTTCATCATAGCGACCGTGATCACCGCCTGTATCGCCCTGTGTGCCGCCGTGTGGCCACAAAGCAGAGCAGTCGAGGAAACACCCGTCCAGACCCAAACACCCGCCGTGTGCGCCGCAGAAACGACTGTTGCGGAACTCAAAACGGAAGTCCAAACCACACCACCGGCAGAGAAAGAAAAAGAAGACATACCGCCAGAAGCATCCACGGAAATCCCTGCTGAACCGGAGCCTACGCCCATCGAAATGTCTACAGCTCCCCAAGAGCAACCGACACCAGAACCGGAAATGACCTCGGAAGTAGTACCTGAACCTGCACCCGAGCCGACTCCCGAACCACCCGCAGCCCAACCCATGCAGTCGGGCGATATGGTCTATGTGGAGGGCTTCGGATGGATAGAAAACCAAGGCCCTAACCGTGTCGAATTCGCCGCGGATATGTACGAGAACGGCAACAAAATCGGCATCATGGGATGAACTCAGATATACACCAACAAAGAGCGGTCGGCTAAAAACCGACCGCTCTTCAAAATTGCATTATTTTTCCTGCAGCATGGACAGATACAGATCCAACCGCTCGTTGATATATCCGGCGAACAGCTTCTCCATGGCGGACAAGTCGTGCTTCACATGGTATGCATCAAAGGCGTTGTAGTAGGCCAGACGGTCTGTGAACTTGATGTCGATGGGCGGGAACCCGGCCTTCATCAGTTCCAGATTGACCAGCAGGCGCCCGGTGCGTCCGTTGCCGTCGATGAAGGGATGGATGCCCTCAAACTCGATATGAAACCGGGCCAGCTTGGTAACGATGTGCTCGGTGCTCTCTGCATAGCTGGCCATGAGCTGCTCCATGCGGGGCTGAATCAGATAGGGCTGCACTGGCTCGTGCTGTGCACCCATGATACGGACAGGCACCCGGCGGTACACGCCCCGGTCGTCCTTCTTATCCGCCAGGACCAGAAAATGTATCTGCTGAATGATGCGCTCAGACATGGGTGCCTTCTCCTGGACCAGCTCACGAACATAGTCGAAAGCCTCCTTGTGCCCTACGGCCTCCATGTGGTCTTTCAGCGGCTTCTGGTCGATGGTCAGTCCCCGCAGCACCATATCGGTCTCACGGAGCGTCAGGGTGTTGCCCTCGATGGCATTGGAGTTGTAGGTGTACTCCACGGTGAACTCCTCCGTCAGCCGCGCCACCTCTCCCTCGGTCAGAGGACGGCAGGCATCCAGCTCGGCTTTCTTCCGGTCTATCATATCCAACAGGCTCTCGGCAGACTTGAATCGTCCGTCGGTAGGCTTCACGGCATCCTTGGGAATCTTCCACCCGCGGCCTTCCTGAAACGCACCGGGGATCTTTCCTTCGGCGCAAAGGATGCGAACGCGGCGGTCAGACAGTCCCCATTTTTCTGCGGCCTGCTTCACAGTCATAAACATGAGCATCACTCCAATCTGAAGAAAGTATACCACCTCTGCGGAACAATATCAACAGTATCGGAATAATATTGCTTGAATTATCGGAATAATGCGTTCGGTGACCGTCTTGACTAATACATAGTCAGAACGGTCGTTTTTGTTTGCTCAACAGATGCGCCGCGATAAACAAGGAAAAAGTTTTTGAAAAACACCCTGCTAAACCATTGATTTTGCCGCGATAGGTAGAGGGTTTATTTCGCCGGGTGAAAATCGCTCCATCCAACGGTCATCCAACGCCTATCCAACGCTCATCCAACGCAAAATTTCAAAATCAGCGAAAAATTTTGGCCCATCCAACATTCATTCAACGCAGAAGGGGCCTATCCAACATTCATCCAACAAATAAAAACTTTCATTCAACACGGGCCATGTAGAATACCGGTGACGAAGTGGCTCACGCTGTTTCAAAAACGGTTCAACAAACGCAGTAAAAACGTCCAACAAACGCTCTAAAAACGCTCGGGGTTTATCATCCCCAGTGAAATCAGCGTTCACCACTCAGAAATTTTTTCAAAACAGGGTGTGCAAATCCCGGTTTTCTCCGCGATAAGTGAAGGCCTATTTCATCAACCAAAGAGAAGAGCTCTCTGAATTCAAAATCCACCGGAAAGAAGTTGGTGCCTATAGCTACGCCAAAATTTATCCGGAGGTTGTAAAAGTGAGGTTTTCACTGCCCACCATATGAGGGGATCTATAAAATCACGGTTTTATCGGCGCTAAGTAAAGGGTAATTTTGTTAACCGCGCTCAAAAAATTTTCTGAAATCGGGTTCGAATCTTTCATTTTTTCGGGTGATAAGTGAAGGCTTTTTTTATTTCGGAGGGTTGACAAATCTCACATTTCCTCATGATAGGTGAAGATCTATTCATCAACCACAGAGAACGACTCTCTGAATTCAAATTTACCGGAAAGGAGTTGGTGCCTATGGCTGTACCGCGGCTCATCATCAACCACCATCAAAATCAAAGGGGGAAATTTATTCATGCAAGAATCTCAGTTCACCAACTACGACGAACTGCCGCTGTTCCTCAGCGCGAAGCTCGTGGCTCAGACGCTGGGCGTTGGACGAGCCACTGCCTACGAACTCATGAACGAAAAAGACTTCCCGGCCATCCGTGTCGGCAGCCGCATCGTCGTGCCCAAAGATAAGTTCCGTCAGTGGGTGGAGCAGCAGACGGGAGGTGCCAAGTGAAGTACCAGCGATGGCCCAAACGCGATACCGACAAGTGCTATTTCAAAATGCCCAATGAAGTTTTCTGCCTCGACCTGGACTCCAAAGAAATCTCTATCTATGCCTACCTGCTCCGCTGCGAGGATCGCAGGACCTACCAGTGCCATCCCAGCTACCGCACCATCGGAAAGGCAGTGCAGCTGAGCGAAAACACCGTGCGGAAGTATGTGGCCGGTCTGGAGGAGAAGGGGCTCATCCGCACCGAGCCCAGCACCATCATCACGAAGGACGGCCGCGTGCGCAACGGAAGTCTTGTCTACACCATCCGTCCCATTCAGGAAGCGCTGGAGCTGAACTATCAGCGGCAGTTTCTTCAGGCGGAGCGTGACATGGAGCGGGCAAAGGCAGAGAAACGATTGGCCGAGTTGAATCGGCAGAACGAGAAGAAGGAGGAAGAGAGCGCATGATGCAGCAGATCGCAAACTTTATCGTAGACCATGACCCGATGATGGTTATCCGACGCACGCACGACACGGTGCGCTACATTCGGTGGGCGTGGAACAAGGATCATGTCGAACCCATTAATGAAGAGGAGCTTCGCCTGTTCCTCTGCGATGAACACTACGGCAACCTGACCGATGAGCAAAAGTCTGTTGCTCGTCGGTGTAGAGATGAGATGCGGAGTGTCTATGCGGAGCTGTGTGTGCGCTTGCTGAAAAGCGAAATCATGCTGGAGCAGGGCATGGTGCCGGACATCAGTACCTACCGCAGCGTGTTCTGCCCGGAAGGGGGTGATGCGCCGTGGATGCTTGACCGGGCAGGATAACCGAAAATCAGACCGATTTGCCGCCGACGAAAGAAAAGCAGGAGAAAGCCCCGACGCCTATTCGCGCCGGGGCACCCCCACAAATGCCCGCAGTGCGGGCATTTTCAAGGGTTTGTGACCGGGGACAATGCGACGCTCTTTCCGGGCTCATGGACCCACTCTGACGCTGAAAATCCGAAAAAGTCAGTGTTTGCAAGGGTTTCTACCGACGTCATACCGGCCCCAATCCCCATTTTACCCCGATTTCAGGCCAATTTGCGGTTAAAGCTGATAGAAGAATACAGTAGCTATTTCCGCAAAAGTGTGGTAGTTGTTTGTGTTGCAAAAAGAAAATGAATCCAAAGGAAGTGAAATACATGGCAAAACGAAGACCGGCCGGTGACGGCATGGTGCGAAAGCGTGACGATGGACGATGGGAAGGGCGCATCGTCATTGGGCACCGGGAAAACGGCGAGCCGCTGTTCCGCCACGTCTATGCCAAGACCCAAAAGGCATTGCTGGACAAGCTCCACCAGAACATCGAGTGCTACCGCGATGTGGAGCTGACCGAGGACAGCCGGATGACGCTGAGCCAGTGGCTGGACCGCTGGCTCACGGAGTACAAGGCGGGCACGGTGCGCCCCGGTCCCCTCGAGGGCTACCGCCGCTACATCGAATACTACATCAAGCCGCAGCTGGGCGACAAGCAAATCTCCCTCATCTCCCAGCAGGACATCCAGCGGATGTACCGCCGCCTAAAAACGGAGGGGCGCATCCACGAGCATCCCGAGATGGGGCATCAGCTATCCGACTCCATGGTGCGCCACATCCATTCCACACTCCACGCCGCGCTGAAAGACGCGGTGCAGGCCCATGTCATTCCCAGGAACCCCACCGAAGGTACAACGGCGCCCAAACCCAACTACAAGCCCAAGCGCATCCTCACTCGTGCGGAGTTGGACGCCTTCCTCGCGGTGGTGGAGCAGGACGAGGTGTGGCGAGACTTCTTCCAAACCGAACTGATGACCGGACTGCGCCGCGGCGAGATCTGCGGTCTGCAATGGAGCGACTTCGATGGGGACACCGGGACGCTGAAGGTGTGCCGCACCCTCCACAGCCAGCGGAAGGGTGAGTACACCGTCGGCGAGACCAAAACGGGAAAGGGAATGCGTACCATCATCCTGCCGAAGACGGTGGCGGACATCCTGCGGCGGCGCAAGGCGGATACCATCAGCCAATGGATATTCCCCGACCCGGTGAAGCCGGAGGATCCTGTCAACCCCGGCTCGGCCTACCTCCACATGAAGACGCTGCTCCAGCGGGCGGGGCTGCCCAGCATCCGCTTCCATGATCTGCGTCACACCTTCGCGCAATATGTCAGCCAGACCCCGAAGGTGCGGCACACCTTGCGACCCACGCCCTCACCAGCGGCGTGGACGCCAAAACGCTGTCCGGCATTCTGGGTCACACCAATGCGTCCTTCACGCTGGACACCTATACCCATGTTACATCGGATATGCAGAAGACATCCTCTGGCATCGTAGGCGGCTTCATGGAGGATATCTTCGGAAAGGAGTTGAAACCGTGGCAAGAAAACGAAAAGCCGGAGACGGAACTGTAAGGCAGCGCAAGGACGGGCGTTGGGAGGGGCGCATCGTCATTGGCTACGATGACAATGGCTACCCCAAAACGAAAAATGTTCTCGCCAAAACCAAGAAGGAGTGCGTCGAGAAGCTCCAAAAGCTCAAGGAAGAGTGTGGCGGGCTGAAGCCGGAGAAGGTGCAGTCAGAGATGCCCTTCGGGGTCTGGCTGACATATTGGTACGAGAATCATTCCAAGCCGAAGATCCGTCCCACCACGCAGGAGACTTACGAGAGCCGCATCCGTCTGCACATCATCCCGGAAATCGGTGACATCCCGCTGAATAAGCTGACGCAGAATGACCTGCAGCAGTTCTATGGTCGGATCAAGAATAGTGGCCGGAAGCGCTTCACCGACAAGTACGGCGAAGGACTGTCCGACCGAATGGTGCGCATGTGCCACGCCACCTGTCGCTCCGCGCTGGAGAAAGCGGTGCAGGATGGGCTCATTCGCGTGAACCCGGCTATCGGCTGCAAGCTGCCGCCCAAGAAAGCGCGGGAGATGCAGGTGCTGACGCGGGAGGAACTGCAGCGGTTTCTCATTCAGGCGAAGTTCGAGGGCTACTACGAAGTGTTCCTTCTGGACTTGGCGACTGGTCTGCGCCGGGGTGAGCTCATGGCGCTGCAGTGGGATGACCTGAACTTCAAAACCGGTGTGCTGAATGTGAACAAGCAGGTCTACGATGTGCGGGGGCAGCTCCAGATCAGCACGCCCAAGACGAAGAACTCCGTCCGCAAGATCGTCCTGCCGCCCGCCGTGGTGGCGGTGCTGCGGGAGTATAAGAAAACAGTGGACTCCCGCTGGATGTTCCCATCCCCGGTAAAAGAAGACTGCCCCATTACACCCGGCGTGGTGCGGCGCAGGTTGCAGCTCATCCTGGAGCACGCAGGATGCAAGCATGTACGCTTTCACGATCTGCGCCACACCTTCGCCACGCTGGCACTGGAGAACGGCATGGATGTCAAGACTCTTTCCGCTATGCTGGGCCATGTGTCGGCGGCCACCACGCTGGACATCTACACCCACATCACCCATCACCGCGGCATCGTCAAAGCAGCACCGCAGGAAGACACTTTAGAGCCGGGGCAGGAAACTGCCCCAGCCCAGGCGGAAAAGCCGAGTATGACCGATTTCAAGCCCTATGTGGGCCGCAAGCGCAAGTCCGGCACCGGCTGCGTCACCGAAATCAACGACCATCTCTTCGAGGGGCGCTATTCTCCCAAATGGCCCGACGGCAAAAAGCACGCCCGCAATGTCTACGCTCACACCCGCGAGGAGTGTGAGGAGAAACTAAAGGTACTAATCGTAGAGATGAAGGCAGAGATTGCGGAAGCGCAGCGACTGAAAGATTTGGGCGAGAGTGATGGGCGACCGACAGAGGGGAAGGAGGCCAAACGGACGAAGAACGGATAAATAGAAAACCCTTTGCAGATGTGAGGATGAATTTCTTACATCTGCAAAGGATTTATTGGGAATGAAAACTGTCGAATGCAAATTTTGAAATGTTTGGAAAAGCTAATTTATCAACTTGCCTTGCGGCAGTAATAAGACCTCGTAATCGCTGACGACTTTTTGTATCATCAGGATTATTGCGGAGAAATTCGTACTCGGTTACAATTTTCTTCCTAAGTGAATTTTTAATTGTAGCCTTTCCTTCGCTGTCGATGATAACGCCTGTCACTAATTTGGGGTATGTTTTAGAATAACCTTTAACCTTTTTGCGGGAAATTTGATAATCATATTTTTTTATAAGAGCCAGCACCGATTTCCTGAATTCTGAGGATATCTTACATTTACTTGAAAACACTACATCATCTACATAAACAGTCATCGTCATATTATTTTTTTCTGACAACAACTGTAACTCATCAAACATTTTATGGTTAACCAGATATGAAAGAATTTGACTTGTTGGAGCACCAGAAATCAGATGATTATAACAATTTACACCTTTGTTGGCCAGAAAATCATAAACATCTGCGAGATTCCGTTGATCCAGTTTTGTTAGATCCACTGTCGTTAAATTTGTCAATATCGCAGCGACATCTGGAGAACAACACAATTCTTCAAAGAAAAAGCGGTAGACAGTTTCTCGACGGATTGACGGAAAGAACGCAGTTAAATCAATTTTATATAGATTTCGAGCACAATCTCCCAAGTGCATGAGGGCATTATCTGAGTAAGATCTTCCCTTAATACCAGAAAAAACATTATTGGGCACTTCAATTTTCCCCAATAATGTTTTTATACGTTTTTGCACAGCTTTTAATTCGGCCTGCGGCGGCTCTATAAGACGTGGCTTTTTCGACCTATCTACATAAGGACTAATCATGGAAGCAACTCTTTCCTGCTTCAATAAGTCCTCGTTTTTTATATGTAGAATGTATTTCAACATTTTTTTGGATTGAATTCCGTATAACGGACAAGCAGTATATTTCAAAAGGTTGTACACCTCAATTCTTAAAATGTGCTGGTGTTAGCTGTTGACTACTTTGCCGATTATCCAACGGACAAAATCAGAAAGTAGTTCAGGGCAGCAAAAGGATACAGCCAGTACGGCTACCATAATCAGTATGATGACGATTATGACAGCAGAAAAGTGAGAACGAGTCTCATTCATGGAAACCTTGTTATTGTCACCATAAACATTAATGTTGATGACAATATTAGGCTTGTCCGCTTTCTTCACGGAATCACCTCCTTGTTATTATTGGCCCCCAAAACTGAGGGGACTTCCCGTCCGCCAATAACAAGGAGATATTGCAGCCACATACCCTATATTCGCACCAGCACAAATCCGACTTCCCAAACAGCTTGTTCTGTTTTACCTAACACCACATCACTAACACAGTTACAACGAGACATATCTACATACTAACTCCGGGTACAGTTACCATGTGGGTGTGTCCGTGTGTCATGGTGTTGTAGTGATGGGATGTTGATAGCGCTTTTGCCGGAAAAGGATGCATCCATACCATAGGTACGATGCCGCCCGTGTTTGCTCACGAGCCAAACGAAGTCTGATCTGACTGCTCGTACTGACAATATAAATTATATCATATTATAGGGAAAAAGTAAAATACAGATTTCACCGTCTGCGCCGCAATAGACAAAGAATAAGAAAAGCCCACTGAAATCAACAATTTCAGTGGGCTTTTGGTCCGAGTAGTGCGGCTCGAACGCACGGTCTCCTGGTCCCAAACTTATGTCTGAACTTTCAGCGAGGGGTCTTGCGCCCTCTTTGGCACTTTCCGGCACTCCTGCGGTTCCTCTTTGGAACTCTATTGGCCTGTTTATTTCAGGCACCGCTTTCGGCTTTTGGGATTTGTGTGGGATGGAATTCTGTATATTAAAAGTGCTTCCGACCGGGTTTACATCCAACAGCGGGTGCTTTTGCCGCAGAGAGCAGCTCAGAAACTGCGCCGCATAAACAAAGAAATAAGCGCGATGACAAAGAAACAGCAGGCTGACTTGGATGATAGCCAGCCTGCTGAGCGAAGATGTTTATTCGATGTTTTGCCTTTCAGCAGCAATGCGTGTTCTTTTACCAGAGAATGCAATGCCGATTTTTATAATTGACGTAACATTCATTGCCTGCAAATCAACGCTGTATGCACGGTCGTTAATCTGTTGCAAGGCAACATTAGCAAGGTCTTCAAGCTGTGTTTCAGAGCGGTCTTTCCCGGCCTTTAATTCAATCAGAATACCAGGCAGCCGCTTATTCAAAGGAAGCATCTGAATATCAAATCGTCCATCACCAGCTTCGCGATTGGAGGTAATGCGATAGCTGTTGTCCATCACAGCGCACATACCCAATATCAGACCATGGTAAAATGTTTCGTTGGCAACATCGTGGAAACTTATTGTTTGGAGCAGAAACTTCTCCAAGGTTTTTTGCAGTGAGTCGCTATCTACCTTGTAGATAGCTTCCTGAATAGCAACAGCAACGGAACGAGGAATAATATTCTCAAGCTGAGAGAGGATCTCTTTGCTGTAGACGAAAGAAATCTCTTTGTTGGGCAGGGCCACTTCGCACATATAATCCTCGCCGTAAGACTGGTCGCAGCTCACAGCCTTCAAATAACCTGCCACCAGCAGGAAGCTGTATACAGAGGACGGATCATTCTGAATCTGCGGATAAATGACGCCAGTGTCGATGTGCGTAACGAAGGATTCGCCCTTCATCAACAGCTCCAGACGCTCCATAATATCCGGCGTTGCAGAAGCCAGCACCTCACGGATGATGTCATTGCTTCCGGTGGACTGCCAGAATGCTTTGGGACGGCAGTTATTATTGAAGTATCCAATGACAGACCAGGGATTAAAAATCTCGGTATTGCCGAAAAGGTAACCATCATACCACTCGCAAAGCTCCTGATATTTATCAGAAGCATGATAGTAGTCCGCCATCTCATGTACTTCGCTTGAAGTGAAGCCGAAATATTCACTGTAGCGCTCGTCTAAAATCGAATTGATCTTCAGGTTGTTCAGGCCACTGAAGATACTTTCCTTGGCAACACGCAGGATGCCGGTCAGGAAACCATAGCTCAGATGCGGATTGTCTTTCAGACCGCCGGAGAACAGGTTTCGCATGAATCCGATAATCGTGTCGTAGAAACCGCTCACATGGCCCTGCTGAATGGGAGTGTCATATTCGTCAATGATGACGATAGGTGGAACATCGTGGTGCTTATGGAGAAGCAGCGTCAATGTTCGCAGGGACATTTGATATTCCACTTCGTCAGCAGCTTCTGTTGCAAGAAGGGAATATTCCTCTTTTTCGTAATCACTAAGCGCGGAGCTGGATGCCAACTCGTCGTGGCGGCGGAATTCCTGTGCGATCAGCTTTTGGAGCGTCTGATAGGTTTCTTCCCAAGAGGTGTATTTAACATCCTTGAAGGACAGAAAAATCACAGGATACTTTCTATGGTGGGCAAGATAGGATTCTCCGCAGGACCAGATTTTCTTATCTCTGAAGTAAACGGAAGTGTCCTCGGTCGTCTTTTCGAAGAAAGTGCGGAGCATATCCATGTTCAACGTTTTGCCAAAGCGTCTGGGGCGGGTAAATAGGGATACTTTGGGGCGCTCGTCCAGAAACTCCTTGATCATTAAGGTCTTGTCCACATAGTAGTAGTTTTTGCAGGCGTCCCGGTAATCAGATACGCCAATGGGCAATGGCTTGCGCGCAGATGATGCTGCGGGCTTTACCTCACTCCGATGACCACGCTTATCCATCGGCTTTTGAGCGCTGTCCGGGATAAACCACTGCCTGCCCTCCTTATACGCGCCGGAAATGCGTCCGGCTTTGCAAAGCGCATTGACCCGCCGTTCGGTGATCCCCCAAGCGGCAGCCGCTTCTTTGATCGTCATATTGGAACACCTCCATTGCAGTTCGTCAAGAATATTATAACCGCTGCTCCGAATAAAATCAACTATATTATTCCGAATAATGCCGGCGTTATTCGGAACAGTTATTTTCCTGAAGATATGCCGTTCTTTTCAGTAGCTATTTCCTGCTTTCTGTGATATTGTTCGTTTGCCAAAAGGAGGCGACGATATGCAGAAAGAAAATACCATGACAGTCGGGCAGTGGTGCGGCCAGTGGTTCATCGCCAACCGCCCCAAGTGGAACGGCAACACCGAGGGCGGGTACCGCAATCTGATTTACGGCCACATCCTACCCAACATCGGAAACGTAGCACTCTCCGACCTGACAGAGCAGACGGTCACGGGTTTCTACGATGTCCTGCAGAGCCGGGGACTCAGTGCCAGAAGTGTGTGGTGCGTCCACCTGCTTCTGCGGCGGTGCATGGACGAAGCAGCACGGGAACAGTTTATTCCATACAACCCAGTGCGGCTCTGCCAGGAATCAAAGGCGGAGGGATACAAAGCAGCCCCTCTGCGCCTGGGACAACTCCAGCGTTACCTGAACGCAACGGAACAGCTCGGCGTGCTCCCTCCCATCTACACAGGACTATCAAGCGGCCTGCGGCAATGTGAACTGATCACCTTGTCGTGGGCCGATTTTCATGTCCGCTACAGGTACATCCTCAAGGGTCAGCGGTTGTTGACTCTCAACGAAAAAGCGGTGCATCTGCTGAAGCAGATACCGGAAACTGACTCGCCCTATGTGTTCCTCAATCCCAAAACCGAAGCGCCGTACAAGCTCCACGAGTTCTACTACCTACATAAAAAGATATTGAAACGGGCACGGCTCCCGTGGGTGGCTTTTCGGGATCTGCAGCGCCAGTGCATGGAGGTGGGAATATGACGCTTCGGGAATACATCATCTTCTGGCAGGAAACCTATGACAAGAATCAGAGTCGACCGACCACCTATGCGGCACACAACTATGTATTTAAGAACCATATCCTCCCCGGCCTGGGGGATATACCACTCTCTGAATTGACATCGGAGATGGTCGGAGAATTTCTGGAGAAACGGCGTCGCTTCGGTAATCATCGCCCCGGAAACTCCGGCCTGGGCGAAGAAACCATGCGGCACATCCACCGCCTGCTTCAGCAATGCCTGGACCAAGCCATGCGGGATGGTCTGATGAGCGATAACCCCGCCAGAGCGTTCCACTACTCCAAGCCAAAGAAGGTCAATGCCGATGTGCTGACGCCTCTGGAAATGGAGGACTATCTGGACGCCGCCGAGCGGCTGGGCTATCTGCCCATGTTCATGCTGGCGCTGACGACAGGCCTACGCCAAGGCGAGCTAATCGCCCTGAAATGGAGCGACCTTGATATCGAAAGTCGGACGCTGACCATCGCAGAAAAACGTGCCGTGGTACGGCGTGAGCTGGTAGAGTACGGTAGCCAGACGAGGTCAATAAGGCTGACCCCTGAGATGGTCGACCTTCTCATCATGGAGCACAGCAAGCACCCAAGCAGCCCGCTCATGTTTATGCACCCGGCCACGCTGAAACCCTACTCGCCGCAGATGGTGCGCCGGATGCACAATGAGATCATAAAGGAAGCGGGCATCGACCATATCCGGTATGTGGATCTCCGCCATACCTGTGCCATCCTTGCTCTGAAGAACGGCATGGATACCAAGGAACTGGCGCGGATGTTGGGACATTACCGGCCATCGATAACCCGGCAGAACTATGAACCTTACCTGCCGCACAAGGTGCAAAAGGATGAGGATATTCCAAAGGGAGCCACTCAGAGTGAACTTCAGAATGCGGCGAGTATTCTGGATACTCTTCTGAAATTCTGATAGCTAATCCGCAAAAGGTGAGTTGTCCACAGGACTCAATCATTTTACATCCAAAGAGGAGGAAACAAAACGAAAAAGAGAATCATCATTGCCACTGCATTCACCGCCTGTCTTGCCCTGTGTGCCGCCGTGTGGCCACAGACCGAAAAGGTCGAGAAAACACCCACACCGAGCGAAACGACCGCCGTGACCACTCCACGGCCGACACTTCCGGAAGCAGAGAAACCGGTGCTGCCAGTGGTAACAGAAAAGAAAGAATCGGAAATGCCGGAAGCTGAATCAGCCCCGGAAGTAGCCACCGAGGAGTTGCCCATCCCTGCACAGGAAAAAGAAGATGAAGCCGAGACAGAACAAGAATATGCACCTCCTACGCAGACAGATTCCATCCCGGTACAGCCCACGCAACCTGAACCTAAATCGGCACCGGAGCCAATAGCTAACGATAATGAACTGGCGGATATGGTCTATGTCCCCGGCTTTGGCTGGATACAAAGCGAAGGCCCCAATCATGTCGAGTATGCCGAGGATATGTACGAGAACGGCAACAAAGTTGGCACCATGGGCTGACCTCAAAAATTGCGCCGCATAAACAATGAAATAACCGCAGGGGAGCAAAAAAAGCATTCCTGCGGTTACCCTTTGCCAGTTTATAATTCAAAATCTCTCGTCTGGAAAGGACATCACGAATCTGAAAATTGGATTTTCAATAGACAAACTGAAGCTGCTGTGTTAGAATTAACCTGTATTAGTGTATACTCTGACACGAGGTGTTACGATGACGATTTGTTATAATAAGCTGTGGAAACTCCTGATTGATAAAAACATGAAAAAGAAGGATCTGCGTCTGGCTACCGGCATGTCTACGACCGCCCTTGCCAAGCTGGGCAAGAACCAGCATGTCAGTACAGAGATTCTGACGAAAATCTGCACCGTACTGGATTGCGACTTCTGCGATATCATAGAGCTCGTAAAGGAGGAAAACCATGATTGACTTTTCCAAAATCGAGCAGTATCGGGAGAACAACCGTATTGAGGCAAAGAAAGCCCTTGGCGGTCTGCCCAAAAGCATTTGGGAAACCTACTCTGCCTTCGCCAATACCCACGGCGGCATTATCCTGTTGGGCGTGGAAGAATGGGCGGATAAATCCCTGCACACGGTAGATCTGCCCGACCCTGACAGACTCATTAAAGAGTTCTGGGATATCGTCAATAACCCCAATAAGACCAGCGTGAATGTCCTGTCCTCCAAGGATGTATTTGTCCAAGAGGTGGATGGCGACCACATTGTGGTCATCAATGTTCCCCGCGCGGAACGCTCCTATAAACCGGTGTATGTGGACGGAAATCCGCTCTGCACATACCGCCGTAACGGTGAGGGCGACTATCGCTGCACCAAGGAGGAATATCAGGCCATGGTGCGGGATGCTTCCGTGAAAACCCAGGACATGCTCATCCTGAATGAAATGGACTTGACGGTGTTCAACAGAGAAAGCATCCGCAGCTATCGCCAGAGAATGCGCCTCTCCCGCCCCGGCCATGTGTGGGAAGCCTTGGAGGATGAAGATTTCC
>OQVP01000064.1_pt1 | contig 34635 bp, 51 predicted proteins | sample 1691541 | NCBI WGS metagenome assembly OQVP01 (sample SAMN03418258, study PRJEB22391) | human gut metagenome | biome: human-gut; feature: organic feature; material: feces | host: Homo sapiens | place: Tanzania | collected 2013-01 | reverse complement strand
GCGTAAAACCCCAGCCATTCGTCCGGCACATCGCCCATGTTATGGGAAGCATCCGTGGGCTTCTGGCTTGCGAACTTGAAATAGAGCCGGTCGGCATCGCCTTTGTCGCCCTTTTCGCCGTTCTTGACGGTGAACACAAAGTCCGGACCGGCGTTGAATTCCATGGTGTAGGTGTCAACAAGCCCGGATGTGCCAGTCTTGGCAACGCTGGTGATGCCCTTGCCGTCTGCAACGGTCATGTCAAAATAGGTGTCATCCGCAAGGGTAATGCGGTAGACCTTATTCAGCCCGGATGTGCTTTGCAGGGCGATACTAGTAATACCGCCGTGACCCTGGGCCAGTTCCAACAGCCAGTTTTTCAGGACTTGCCCGGTCAGTTTCTTCGCCGTGCCGGACTGCTGAAGCACAAACAGGTCGCTAAGGTTTACTCTTTCAGCAGCGTTTAGCTGCTCTATGGATTTATCAGCCATCCTTTACGTCATCTCCTTCCGGTTCTTCCTTTTTCTCCGCAGCGGGCAGCTGTTCCAGCTTTCGAATCACCGTCTTAATGGCCGTAGCACAGCCAACAAACTTGTCCTGGTTGTCAATGCCGACAACGGAAATGGTTTCCATGGTTGCACCGATACGGGATAACAGGTTGATGATTTCGTCCATTTTTTACTCCTTTCCGAGAACTACACGGATTGCGCCGGATTCAGGCACGATTGCTACAAGCCGTATGTAGTTCGCTGCGTATTGGTTGCCACACCACAATTGCGCCGTTTCGGACGGATTGGAAAACACCGCCGCTACCGTGGAAATCTGCGCATTCAGCACACGCAGATTGCATTGCCCGGTAGGTTGGCAGGGGTTAAAGTAGTCCGATTCAAATACTTTGCCTGTGGCAGTTGTGATTTTTTCCATTTTGCCCTCCATGAAATTAAATCCAAGTAACAAGACTGTAGTAACTGTTGCCTATTTTTATAGATGCCCTGTTCAGGTAATGCCCATCAAGCTTTAAGCTTCCGGTGTTTACTTCAGATGCCTTATTCCATCCATTAAAAACACCGTTGGCAAAATCTGCATACCCCAAACTGTCATTGATTCCCCCGGACGTATTAAACGTCCCGATGGACCCCCCAGCGATCTGCCCGCCCCAGCCCCCGGAGACGCTGCCCTCGGAGATAGCCTCTCCCCACAGGTGCCCGGCCTCGCCGCCATAGTTGATGCTTCCGGCGTAAACCTCCCCGGTAAACCGCCCAGAAGCAGCTTCCAAATTTCCGGCCATATCTACCTTGAAATTCCGGCCCAGCTGGAAGCCGTTTATTCCAAAGTATCCGCCCCAGCTGTTCGTACCGCCCCAGGTCTGGCCGTTATAGGACAGATAATCTTTCTGAATGTCAAACCCACCGATTTTCCCGGATGTAGCCCGGATTTCGCCCTCAACAATTGCGCCGCCCTCTTGAACGCTGAAAATGGTTTTGTTTTTGCTTCCAACGCTCCAGCTATTTGCCTGTAAGTCCCACCAGAAGTCAGAGGTTTTATCCCCTACGGTTTTTTCAACTCTGGCTTTAATAGCGTCCGCCTGAACGCTTAGCGTTGCCCGAATGGCTTTATCTGCTTCCTCTCTGGCTTCCACTTCGGCGGCAATTTTCGTTGCCGTGATGGTAAGACTAGACCGCACAGACCTGGTAAAGCGTTCGTATTGGCGGTTCGTGGGGGACTGGATTTGGAACTCATGTTCGATTTCTTCGTTGGAGGGGGCTTCCAAATCACTGGTGGTATCCCGGTAATCCGTTGCTCGGAGGAATACGCCGCCGTAGGTATCCGCAATGGTGACGGCATCGCCAATCTCAACAGAGGGGTCAATGGTCGTTCCTGCGGCCTTGTAGGGCTGGTATCGGAAACCTCTGATTTTTCGGTAAATCGCATCGGCCTGGGCTTGTGAACCCCATTCATTTGTGATTTCCAGGACTGCACCCGTTCGGTCTCCCGCAAAGTATTCAATGTTGTTTCCTGCTTCATCCTGCCCTGCGAATATCGCAACACCGCTGTAACCGTCCGTTTCGGGGGCGGTATCCAGGCTTTTTACTCGCCGCAACAGGTTAAAACTTTCAGCCATGTACGCACCGCCTCCTAAATCAGAATGTACAGACCGCCGAATGTGATTTTATAGCCATCCTCGGTGATAAGATGCCGGGTCTCCGGCGGCATATCAAACATACTAACCAGCCGCAAATCTCCTGTGGGGGAGATGATGAAATTCCCGGCGTAGGCGGCGGCTATCATGCACAGGACTTCTCGCATGGAGTATCCGACCGGGAGCGGGAACTTATAGCCAGCGGTCATAATTTCCCATGTCCGGGGGTCTACACGAACGCCGCTACCGTCTGCGTTGATTTTCATGTTATCCGCAATAAATTGAACAATTTCCTTGTCCAAAAGCGGGTAATTGTGTTGATTATCGCTTGGATAGGTAACTTCCGAAAGCATCATTGCATCGAACGCCTCAAGCGACAGCACATCAAATCCACGCTCGTCATGCTCCTGTTTCCGGGTGTCGATGAAGTAAACACCTTGCTGCACCCACTCTGATTTGTCGGTGTCGTTCACAGCCCTGGAATAGATGCAGATTCTGGCTTTCTTGGGGATATTGAACGGAGCGATCATCTTGATTTTCGCCGTCCCGGAGACCGCCGTGCCAACGCAGGGGGTAGAATCCTTGAAGAACGGGGACTTGGTATTCACATTGAAAAGCCTGTCCTCACGGAAACCAGATTCCGGGCCGCCGGTGTCTACCAGAATAGAATCGCCACCGAAGGTGATAATATCCCCTCGTTCGTCCGTCAGCCGTCCGGATTCACCGATGGTCACGGAGGTTTCAAACCAGTGTTCGCCCTGGATGATTTTCTTGTAAAGTGCCGATGTTTCCTGCATAAGCCGCCGTCACCTCTCAATCAAAGGGAATGTGATCCCGCTCCACCAGTCATCTTCCTGTTTCTCAATCAGAAAGGATGCCGGGTTATTGTTGGAATACATGGTCACACCATACCGCTTGCCGCTCATGGGGTCATAGTAGTCTACAGACACATATTCCGGCAGGATGGTATTCAGCACCAGCATTGCTTCCTCTGCCGTTAGAGGGCGGCAGGTAATGTCAAGGCGAATCTTGGTGGCCACTCTGCCACGCTGCATCATGCCGTCCATGGTTCGGCCTGAATTAGGTGCATCAATGTCATTTCTCTGCCATTTCACACCCTGCTTGGCGATAAACGGCATGAAGTCCACGCCATTTATTTTGAGCATCATCTTCATGCCGTTTTATCTCCTTTCTTCTTAGCCGTAAACTCTCGCATTTCTGCGGTTTGCTTCATAAACAGCCCGGTCGAAGTCATAGCCACCGCCGCTTCCGTTTCCGCCGCCCTGGTTTCGCATCTCGGAAATGACTTGCTGGGCAACAGCGTAGATAGCGGTAACGACATCGTCATTGGCTTCCCGCACACCGTAGGTGATGCCCTCAACGATCTGGTCATTGTTGGCCACCGCCGTTCTTCTGCCAATGGAGCCAACCATTTCCGCACCGGCTTCACGGGCGATAAAGAGCTGACCTTGGTCTACATAGCCGCCGTTGGCAAGCATCGGAATTTTTGGAATGCTAATTTCCCTAAGTCCTGCAAACGGGGAGTATCCAGCAATGCTGAAATTTCTAAGGCTGCTCAAAATGCCATTTATTCCGCTGAACATCCAACTCAATGCGGAATTTAGGGCAGATATTGTGCCATTAAGTGCAGTTTTTACCGCACCAACTAGGCCATCGAACACCGTTGCCACCGCATTCCTCAGCGGGGATATGAAGTAGGCGTTGATGAAGTTGTACGCAGACAAGAACCCGTTGCAAATAGAAGTCCATGTGTTGGATGCCCACCCGGTAATTCCAGACCAAAGAGAAGAAAACAGGCTGGATAGAGGTTGTATAACATTTGTGTTGAACCAGCTCCCCATTTCGTAGAAGGTGTTTTTCACACCGATCCACGCATCACTTGCCCATGTTTGAATATCTGACCACAAGTTGGAAAAGAACTCTCCAACAGGGACAATAATGTTCGCTTCAACCCATTGCGTAAATTCTCCCCATGCGTTTTTAATGTTTTTCCATGAGCTAACTGCAAATTCTGTCACATCAGTCCACAGTCCGGAGAAGAATGCTTCTATTGGCTGGATTACATTCGCATACATCCATTCAGAAGAAATTCCCCAGGCGATTTTGATGGTATCCCATGTCCCGTTCGCAATCACGCCGATGTCATAGAAAATGTCCTCAAAAGTTTTGCTTACACTACTCCAAAGCTCAGAGAACCATTCAGTAGCAGGATAAAAGAAATTTTTAACCTCTTGCCATGTTTCGTAAGCCGACAAAGATACTTTTTCTAGTAGTTCTGAAAAGAACCCAGATACGGGCTGTATTATTGTTTCATTGAACCAATTTGCGGCATCTCCGAAAGCACCAGAAACAGATTCCCAACACTCGGTTGCGTTTGTGGAAATATCCTTCCACAAACCATTGAAGAATTTTCCTACCGGCTGGATAATATTTGTGTCAAACCAACCAGATAAAGCACTCCATGTGCCATAGAGCGATTCCTTTACCGTGGTAAAAGACTTAGACAAGAGGGAACTGATTTCGTCCCACTTCTGATAGATAAGAATGCCAAGGTCAGTTAGGCCACCGACTACAAGACCGATAATTGCGCCTATCCCGGTTCCAATCGGGCCACCGAGAGAGCCAATGATTGCGCCAACTCCTGTGCCAGCCAGAGTAGAGCCAGCGGGAATCAGAAGCCCGTTCAGGATGTTCAAACCGTTCATAATGGCATCGTATACGCCGGTAACGAACATCGGGATGCCAGCAACGATTCCACCAATAGCCGCTCCGATCAGGCCTGTGCTGATTTTTCCGCCGCCAGCGGTAATCGCTTTTGCCACAGCACTTTCGCCAAATGCTTTGACGATGAGCTGACCGATTCCTTTTCCTAAAAGCCCAGCACCAGCCGTTCCGGCTAATCCTCCAAGAACGATTTCTGCGAAGTTAAACCCATTCAGCTGCTTTTCAATCGCATCCTTGATTCCGCTAAACTCTATTTTGAACCCGGTAGCGGACAAAATAGCCCCTGCGGCGATTGTAAGAGGAATAGACAAACCAGCCTTTGCAAGGGTTTTGAGAGACAGGATTCCATTCAGAAAATCGTTTGACAGCTTCCATGCAAGAAGCGCAACGCCAATTGCTCCAATCAGTTTTAGGATTTCTTGCAGATTGTCCTTTACAAAGGAAACAAGAGGCTCTAGCTTTTTCTTCCATTCGTCAATCTTTTCTGTTACGGCATTTTTCAGGAAGTCATACCCCGGAAGCTCGCCGAAGTCTAACCCTCCACCTCCGCCTCCTGCACCGCCTCCACCGCCGCCCTTGTTCTGGTCAGGCAGGACATTCAGTTCGTCAAAACCGGCAAGGTAGCGTTTCAGTTCCTTGGCAGACCCGGCGGCACTGTCCATGTTGTCGGCAATCGCTCCGCTCCCTGCGGTTGCTCCGCCGAAAGAATCTCCCCAGTCAGGAGCTTGGAGCGTAACGCCAAACAGACCGGCGATAGCTGTCACGATTTCCCTAAGAGCGTTCGCAACAGCAATAGCAAATGGGAGGACTTTCACTAGAATAGGGATGAACAGACTACCGATTGCTCTAGCGCACTGTTCAAACTGCGCTTTCAGCACACGGAGCATATTTGCAGGCTGTTCCAGCGTTCTTGCCATATCACCCTGCACCTGTGTGACCTGGGTCATCATGGCATAGTAGCGAAGCTGGGACTTTTCGGCCTGGGTCATGGAAGATACGCTCTTGTCAATGCCGAGATTTAGCCGCTCCTGCTCCAACCGGGCAACGGATAGATCGTAGCCTAATCTTCTTACCTTAGTACCCTCGGTTTCCCGATATTTCTTAGGGGTGTAGACCATATCACGCAGTCAATGACTGCCGAAGCACTTCGATTTAAGGGGTTCTCACCCAGCAGGGAATTTCGCCCTGCCCCTACTCCTGTTGGCGAGTTTCACGCCTAAAAGGATGGCCGTTTGACTTCCATTTCTGAAAGCACAGGATTGTCATGCGATATGTATGTAGTGTTTACCTTCTACTGCTCAGCCGTGCTTTATGGCGGCCTGGATTCTGCACTTTTTCTTAGTTGCTTCCTCGCCCCATAAATGCTGTGCCGTTTCGTATACAGAATTGAATATTTCACCAGTTTCCAAGCACTGAACTGGTTTCCTTGCCGCCTTAATTTGGTCGGCTCTTTTTGGCTTTGAGCCATCGAAAGACCATGTAAACCCGCCGGCTGTACAATTCGTTCCATTGGCAGCTTTCCCGATTGAACCCCTTGCTATTGAGTTCGCTCTCTCAGCTTCGCTTACGGACGGATACCATTTGTCTTGCTCCACACAGTAGACTTTTCTGCTTGTGGATTCTGGGTTCATGTACTTTCCTTTTAGACTTTCAGAAATCTTTTTGTAAATTTCATCTTTATTCTGCGTGTGCGGAACATCAATTTGCCCGGATTTGAGTACATTGTATCCATTTGGAACTATTGCATTTCTTTCCTTGATCCAATATGCTTCTCTCTCAATGAGAACTGCGTTAAGTTCCTCTTTTGTCTCGGCAAATATTTCCTCAATCACGCTGTACCCGGAAAGAACTTTCTCCCATCCGTATTTCCGAATAGCCCGCTGAAACGGTCTTTCGCTTCTTAGTGTAAGAGCCTCATATTTGTGCTTGTCGATTCTCTTACGCTCCAAGCCGTAGGTTTTTCCTACATAATATTTGTTTTCAATTCTGTATTGGTAAATAATTCCTTTATACATATCGTTTAGATTTTCCCTGTTAGCACGATAATTAAGAGCCATTTCCTGCTCAAACTGTTCGCTTATCGCACACCCACTATGTAATGGTTCACTTCGTTATTCGAGATACATCACTGTATCAAGCCGCTAAGTTTAACGGTTCCAATTCGCCAGCGATACCGGACTGCACTTTCTGCATGGCAGATGCAAAATCCAGGTTGTAGAAAGATGCAATGTCATAGCCTAGCTGGGTAAGGTTCTTGGACATGAACGCCGCTTTGTCACCAGCCACACCGAAGCCTGAGATAATGGTGTTAAAAACGCCCTGATTCCGCATCCATTCAGCCGGGTCAATGCCAACCACATCGGATACCTTCTGCGCAAATTCGTAGGCTTCCTCTGCGTACTGCCCCATGGAAACGGTGAACAGGTTCAAATCCTCTTGGTACTGCGCCGCCTTACTCATTGCACTGCCTATGACTTGCGATAGCTTCCTAACGATTGCAAACGCTCCCAGCCCTCTAAGAGCCTTGCCCCATGCGCTTGTCCCGCTTGCCGCTCTGTGAACCACGCCGTTGTACTGCTCCGTGGAGGAAATAAGCCGCTGGATACGGCTGGGGAATGCAGAGAACCCGGAGGATACCTTGTTCATTTCATCTGCAAACGGCTTCATGGCTTCTGCCAAGTCTTTCATTTGCTGGGTGAATTTGTCCAAATCCACCTTTTCAAGCTCTGCTGTGACCTCTGGAAGCTTTTTAAGTTGGTTGATAAAGGAAGTCATTTGCGCCCTGCCAAGCTCTCCAAGGGGCTTTAGAGAGGCTGCAAGTGTTGACAGTTTCCCGATGTTGGATACATCCAGGGTAGAAAGTGCCGTGCCGAGTTCGGTAATATTCTTTGGCAGGGCAGAGGAGATTTTAATGTTTCCGCTTCCGGCCATGGACTGTAACGCTGTACCCAAGCTAATTATTTTCCCGGAATCGCTTCCTGCTATGGCCGCATTGAGAGCGGCTAAATTTTTAGATAGGGAAGCAGGGACTTTCACAGACGGGTCGATTTTCAGGCTGTTCACCGCATCGGAAACGGCTTTCAGCTTGTCTCCCATTCCCTTTGGGTCAATTCCGCTCAGTGCTTTCCGCAGGCTTGAAATGGCTGCACCGGCCTTGGAAACAGCAGAAATGCCGCTTCCTACGTCCGTTTTCAGATTTGAAAGGGCTTTTGAAAGCTTTTCGATACCCGCAACAGCGGCGTTGCTATCGTTGATGATCTCAAACTCAATGCCCTGCATTTCCACATTATCAGCCGTTACTATCACCGCCCTTTCCGTCAAATTTCTTGTTCGCAGACCGCATCCAGGCATTCATGCTGTTTGCAATTTTCTCCATCTGCTTTTCTTTGTTCCGTTCTTCCCGTTTCTTCTTTTCCGCTTTGCTCTCAAAGAGAGGGAGCGGTTCTTCACGGTAGGGGATAGGCTTCGGAGGTTCCTTGCTGAAACTGAACCGCAGAGCCGGGGCAGCATCCAGTATGGCTTCATAGATGTATGCGCCCTGTAGCCACAGGTCTTGATTTCGCAAGTCACGCTTGATTTTGCTGGCTTCCCTGTATGCTTTTACAAGACACACATCCTGATTCCAGAACTGGTCATAGGTCATGCCGATTGCGAGATAGTAGGGAAATTCCTTGTTAAAAATCTCCGTGTAAGCATAAGAGGGAGCGGGGGATGCCCCGTCCCCTCCAACAGTGGGAAGAATGTCGCTTACTCTACCGCTTCCCAGCCGGGGTTTCCCTCGTTTTCCTCGTCCTCGTCAGAAAGCAGGGTGTACACGGCCTCGGAGTACATTTCCGTCAGCACCTTCACAAGGCCGGACTTGTTGCCCATGCCATCGTAAATCTTGTTGATGGTAGCAACCTTGGTATTGGGATGGTTGGCAGCAAACGCACCGGAGAACAGCATGGGAATCATGGTAGCGGGCTTTTCGCTCAACTCATTGATGGAAAAACCAGCCTTTTCCATGGCAGAAACCGTAGACCGGGTGAATTCCAGAACGTACTTCTTGCCGTTGTAGGGAATAGAAATCTTCTTAGCCATGATGAAAACCTCCTATTAAGAACCTTTCTTTTTCTTGTTGATAACGCTGGTATTGGTAATGGAAATGGAAATCTCGTGAGCTTCGTTTGTCCCCTTGCCAACAAGGTAACAACTCAGCTTACCTTTCCACTCCCACTTACCCTTGTCGCCGGTGGGGGTAACTTCTCCGTTATCTCCCTCTGTACCGCCAAGCCACAGAGCATATTCTTCTTCCTTGCCCTCAAGCTCAGCAAGCTTGTCGTAAGTGTCCTCGTCATAGTTACAGGTGAACTTCTTTGCATCGGATTTCTGAATGCCGGGTTCTTTCCGTTCCATCTTGTCGGAAAGAGTGGTAATGTCGATAAGCTCCGGTTCGCCGCCCATGTCGGGGAACTCCTTGATGTCAACAAGCTTTTCGTAAGTGCCGCCACTGACACCGGGCTTTTTGTGCATGAGGAAGGTCATGTATGTAATCATATCGTTCTATCCTTTCGTTAAATTCTGTACATTGTGTTCCCGTCCGTTTCAGCCTTGTACCGGGCTACCAGACGGTAAATCGTCCCGTTTTCCAGGTTCGGAACAGGGGACATAGAAATGCGTGTAAAGTTCTTTCCGTAGAGCATTTCATCAATGACACCCATGATTTCACGGCATACAGTTTTCTTTTTTCCGGCTTTGTCGGAGTACACATTGACCTCGTACATAACCGTTGCGTACCGCTCTTTCTGGCCGGAATCCAGCCTTGCTTGGGTGGTGTAATTGTCCTGCTCTACGATGCTCACATAGGGGAATTTTGCCGGGGAGTTTACATACTCACCGCTGACGGAAATGCCCGGAAACCGTTTCCGCAGCGTTTCCGCAATGGGGGTATAGACCTTTCGCTCAATGTCGATCATCTGGTGAATACCTCCTTTACGATTCTTGGAAGCTCCTGCCCGATTTGTTTTCTCGCCTCATACATGGGCATTGCAGGAGGGTTGCCGTAGGTATGCCCGCCCCCGGCACTCTTGGGGAGATACCAGCCGTTGGGGTCGTTCCAGTGGCCTTTCCCGTCCGGGTAAGTGCCAGGCCCCATGCCGAACTCCTGGGCCTCCGGGTGTCCAGTTCCATAGGTAATACCGGCTCCGAACTCGATGAAAAGGACAGATTCTCCATCGGCCTTTACGGCGTAACCATTCGGGATTGCCACGACGGACACGGTTGCATCCCTCATCCCGGAGTAAGCAGCCCGTGAAAACCGGATGGAAGCCACAGAAGCCCCAAGCATTGCCAGCCTTTCGGTCAGTTCCTTTGCCTTGTCCTTCTGCCATCGTTGGTATTCCTTCAATTCGTCCTGAATCTTCTGAATGCCGGAAACAGACAGAGGAACAACAATCTTCTTGCTCACGATACGCTCACCTTCGTTGCGGCAATGGATACAGAGTTCAGGGACTTGGCCACTCTCTTGACCCTGTAGTCATACAGGGGATTGCCGTCCTCGCCATACTCCGGCTCTTTGTCAATAAACAGCACCGTGTTTTCATCGATAGGGCAGGAGGTATCATCAAGCACGATCACTTTGTCGTACCCGGCAAGGTTGCCGAATTGCTCCACCTGGGAAGAACCGCTTGCGGCTGAAATGTTGGCTCTAAGGCTCTGGGCGGGCTTGTAAACGATTTGTTCTTCCCCCGTCTCATTGCCGTCCTCGTCAATAATCGGCTCTTTACGGTCATACAGGCAGTACCAAAATGTACGCTTGTTCCGCTCCATGACTTTCATACAGTCACCTCACAGAACGCCGCACATGGGGACGATTTGCCGAAGCATGGATGGCGGTACATCTCCGTTCTCATAGGTTCGGGAAATGCCGTTTTCGCTATGCGCCGCTTCCCCTTCTGCACCTCGCTTATTCAGGAGGTACACGGCGATTTCAACCTGTAACAGGCTGTATTGCTCCGGAACTTCCGTCACGGTGGGGTCAAAAGGGAACGCCTTGCGGCAAATCTTGTTCCCGGCGATTTTAAGGTAGGCAGAAACCACACCGTCGCTGGTTTCACCTGTCATGGATTTCACCATTTCGATTTTTTCAGTTTCCAGCATGGTTTTTTAGCCTCCTTTCAGCCGTCAGGCGATTTCGTAGAATCCTTCGGTCTTGGGATTGGACTTCGGAGTGCCTACGATAAAGCCGCTGTCGGTCTGCTGGTAGTAGACCTTGCCGTCCTGTTTGGTGGTATCCTCGGTGGCCTTGGCCGTTCCTTTCATAATGCGGACAGCCTTGGTTTCGTCAGTCAGCGCAACAACGTAGTACTTCCGGGAGTAGATTTCGTTCTTCCGGATGTTGGGTTCACGCTTCTGCTCAATCTCGGTGCCACGCTTGTTGAAGATGGTAACGGCCTGACTGGTTGCGACCACAACGGTGCCACGCTTGGCATCCTTTTTCGTGAAGATGCTGACCCCTGCCACGGTGCCGATGTAGCCAGTCCGGGAAAAAGACTCAACGTATTTCAGCTGCTCGCCCAATGTCTTCCGCAGTTCGGCGGTATCCAGGGGATTCACGAAAGCGAACGCCATAGCAGACAGCTTTTCAGGCTCGTTGTCGGTACTCTCGACATTCAGGCTTGCCACGGCATCGGCAAACGCATCAAAGCCGATTTTGGGGGATGCAACGACCATAGGGGCTTTTACGAACTCGCCGTAAATATCGCCGTTGACGGTGTTGAACATATCCGTACCCATGTGCCGGGTGCCGACAGGGACAAGCATGGGGTCGGTCATTTCCTGCTCGTCAAAGTACTCAAATCGGTTCTGGGCAAGCTCGATTCTGTACTCCCGTTCGCCGTAGGAGACCTCAATGGACTTGCTGTTGCCCTGGCCCATGGTCAGCTTTTCGGTGCCGTTGGTAGCCTTGTAAACGTTGATTTTCCGGAGCATACCAGCGGTGCCGACAAGACTGTTGTCAACCGTGCAGAACCGCTGCAAGTCCAGATGGGAATTGAACTGGTCTTCTACCTCATTGGAGAGATAGAAGTTATCGTAGATTTTGTGCGCCATTATTATTCATTACCTCCTGTTTCATAAAGTGCTTTGTATTCCTCCGGGTGTTTCTGGGAGAAATCGTATCTCTCCGCAGGGGACATCTTTCTGAAAGCATCCTTGGTCATAGTGCCGCCGGTGCCGCCGTCTGCGCCCCTGGGTGTCCTTTTCAGCTTGTCAGCGATAATTTTCTTGGCATAGCCGTCAAGGAACTTCTGGTTGTTGGCAAAAACCGTTGCCATATCGCCGGATTCCATAGCCGAAGCGGTTGCGGTAGCCAGTTCTTCGTCATAGCCCTGGGAAACCAGCTTGGCCTTGTACTCGGAAACCGTCTTTTCCTTTTTAAGCCCTGCCAGCTCCTGTTCCATGCTTGCCCATTTCTCGGCTTCCTCCTGCTTCTTCCGTTCGTCCTCGGACAGGAGGTCGTGGTGCTTCTTCTTCCAGGCTGCCACATCGGAAGCGGCCTTGTCGTACAGGTCTTTCTTCACATAGCCGGAATAATCCGGGTCAGGGAAGTCAAAGCCCTGTAGTGCAGCGATTTTCTCCTCCGGGGTCATCTGCTCATAGCCAGTAATCAGTTTCGTATCGATTTTTGCCATGGTGTTTACTTCCTTTCTGCGCTTAACAAGGCTGATCTCCCAGCACGATTTGCGGTTTTCGGCTTCTCTGCCGTTATGGAGGGCTGTACAGGATTTGAACCTGTGGCCTACGGATTAACAGTCCGTTGCTCTGCCGCTGAGCTAACAACCAATATGCCCTGGCTTACGGTGCCAGGGAACCGCTTTGCCCGTTTCCGGGGCGCCTTTAAGAGGCGGGAGCCGCCAGCAGGAATCGAACCCGCAACCTGCTGATTACAAGTCAGCTGCTCTACCACTTGAGCCACGGCGGCGTATAAAACAAAAGAAGGGCTTCCGACACCAATTTCAGGTATCGAAAGCCCTTCGGCTGTAATCTCCCACAATTTGGGAGCCGTCAATTTTCAGTTTACTTTCTTGCGCTTGATCTCGATGACGGAAATCTTTCCTTGCTCAATCTTGATTTCCGCTTGATTCCGGCGGTGAAGAACTTCCTCAATCGCCTTGATTTCCCTGGTTGTCATTCGGATTGCCGGACTGGCTTCCGCTTCCGTTTCCATTGGCGTTTCCTCCTGTCTGCGCTTGAAGTGCACGTCTTTTCAGTGCCATTTCGATGTACGGCAAACTCATTTTATAAGCGACTTGCGGGTCAGAAAATGCGCCGCAAGTGGTGAATGCAAGCTCCGGGGCCAGTTTATCGCAAGCCAACATCTGCGTTAGAACTGTTACCTTTTGTGCGATATTCTCATAATTTCTACGGGTAAACCGTATTTCAAGGGCAGAAAGCTTCAAGCTTAGGTTGCCCATGTCCCGGCAAATGCGGAGAACCAGCTTCAAAAACTCCTTTTCGGACTTCTTGAATATCGGCTCCATGCCCTTGGCTCTGGATTCAGCAGCTGACCAACCGTCCCGCATGATTACCGCCGTTCCGGTGTCACTGGTGGATGTGCCGCCGTTCCGGTTCGGCATACCGCAGATGGTCAGTACCGTTTCGTACATACTGTCAACCAGGGTCTGGGTCTGCGCCTGGTTAAGCTCACTGTTTAAGTAGGTGATTTCCGCTTTCAGGGTAGAATCAATGTCCTTGTACTTGATGGCCCCAAGCTCTTTCAGAGTGCCAAAATCGTCAGCGGAAATATCTACGTTGTGGAAAAGCATCAACGCCTGGATGAACTGCTCCACGCCGTCCACCCGGTTGCTTTCTGTCATGTTGATGGCATCCAGCAACGGAATGACGATTTCAAAAGCCCCCAGACGTGCGTTGTTCGCCGGGTATTCGATAATGGGGATGCCCAGAATTTGGTCTTCCTGGTGAACCACACTCCATGTATTGAACACCTCAAAATACTGGTTTTCCGTCCAGCAGGAGAACACAAGCGTTCCGTCCCCTTTCTTGACGTAGCGCACACCCATCATTGGCTTATGTCCCAGTCCTACACTGTACACCACGAAGGCGTACCGGGGGTCAAGGGTGAAGATTTCAAAGGGGGCTTCGTCCTCCTCTACGTCTGCCATACTGTCCGGCATGGCCATACGGTAGGAGGTGCCGCAAATGTGCATCCAGTCCACCAATTCCTCGTCCTTGGAGGCTTTATCCTCGGAAAGCATATAGTCATTCAGCTGCAAGACTTCATCGGCAATACTCTTTTCGCCGCCCCGGCTGACGTACTGCACAGGCTCACCAACCAGATACCCAGTCTTAAAGGAAACAATTTCATTCGCCCGGTTCTCAACCACCATATTGTTGATTTCCGGTCTGACTTCTTTTTCCCGGTACAAAATCGGCTGGTCGCCACGGTAGTAGCGGTAGAGGTAGTCAATTTCGGACTGGTTCTGTAGGTGCGTGAACAGGGCCTTTTGCAGCACATCAATCACGTTCCCGCTATGGATTTCATTGACCTCGGTATAAATCACCCTGCGCCCGAATAATCGTCTGCTTGCCGTGTTCCGCACCCCCTAGCATTAGAATTTCTCTCTTATCATTCTATCACATTCTCCAATGGTTGTCTAGTGAATTTATGTTCACTAAAGCATTGGCGAGTTTTCGGCTAGAACGGCCTCGTAAAAACCTCCACCACAGCCCCGTTCATCATTCAAATTTCCAAATAAAACCAGCTACGGTTTTAACATGCGCCGCACCTCTGCAACATTTTGATACATTTGTCCTTAATGCAACTCCCGCCCGCTCAACTTCACCAGCGTTAGCCCACCGTTTCACAAAGTCACCGTCTTTGGTGTATTGCAAAACAGGCTTTGAACACGTGCTTTTGCTCCCAATATACCGTCCTTTGGCATATTGGCTTATCTTTTTCTTTGCATCTTCCGGCATATTCCACTCTCCCGGCTTGCGGCGATACTTTTCCAAATTTGATACAACTTTTTCCTTATAATCAGGGTCTGCCATTCTTTCTTTCATTCGATTGCTCGCTTTTTCTCGCAGTTCTTGGTTCTGTGACCATCTCTCTGCGTGTGTTTTAGACATCTTCGCTTTTGTCTCCTCGGATGCTTTTATCCCAAAATGGCCATTGCTTTCGCTTCTGGAAAAGGTTTGCTTTACGCCTTGGCTTATTTTTTTCTTTTCCTCATCGCTTCGGTGCTTCCCACGCCACCCATTTCCAAGTTTTTCCCGCATTTCATCAGTTGCACAGTTTTCGGAAACATCCCCCCCGGGGAGAACATTGTAACCATGGGACGGGTTTTGCGTATCGAAATATCTGATATAGTATCGCTCTTTTTCTTCCGCTTCTTCTATTGTACAAACTTCTTCAAGAATCTCGTGTGAAACGTTTTCCCATCCGTATTTCTTAATGGCGTGATAAACAAGAGGGCAGGTTTTGTAATTTTCTCCATTTCCCCACCTTTTCTTGGTGGTGGTTCTAGTTATCCCTATGTATCGTTTCCTGTTTGGAAATACATGACAATAAATCTTAAACATATTATCGCCTCCTGCCATTATTATATCCATTTACACACATAGAGTCAACTATAATTAAAAAGGTCTTTTCATAACTTCGACCTTTGCCAGCCGGAAAGATTCAGAGTAATCAACTAACATTGCGATACTGTCAACCAAGTCATCGTTTTTATTCTTTCCAGCCATTGTGTATCCGCAAAGCATACTCATAGCAAGCCGATATTCCTTATCACCTTTGTATGCGCTTTCATCCTTGAAAAGAAAATGCTCTTTAGCGTATCCGGCGGCAATAATAATGCGTGTTTCCTTGTTCGTGGTGGAGAACTTTGTCGTGATTTTTGTCCTGCCGCCTTCCTCTTTTACCCGCTTTTGCACATCTGCCGCAATTCGTCCACCAGCAGAATTGCTTTCAAACCGTGCAGCTTGAACCCTATGCTTTAGCAATTTTGCCACGATTCTTGCTTCAACAATTTCCGGATTTGAATTATCGCATATAAAATCTTCAATGTAGTAATCGTCTCCGTACTGGTACGCAATCGGCATGGCGCAATAATCCGTTCCTCTGTCCTTTGTGTCGCAAGCGGCGATAATTGCATCTGGTTCTCGGTCTGGAAGGTCAAAGTAGCGACGAAGTTCATTTTCTTGGTAGAGCAACCCCATTCTTTCTACAGGCTCATTTTGATACAGCGCTTTCCAGCTGACCGAATCCATAATGTCCCGCTGCTCCCGGTAGAACTTGGTGGAGAAGCCCACGCCGAACTCATAGTCAAAATTGCTCTCATCATCCTCGTTCATGGCAGGAATCCGGATAAATTTTGCCCTGGGGTTATTCTCATACTCCCGTTCCAGCCGCCCGATCACATCATGTACGCTCCACCGGGTAGCGATATGAAGCTCCTTGCACTTGTCACCGATTTTACGCTGCCGCAAGTCCGTGGTGTATATCTCCCACAGCTTGTCCAGCCGTTCTTTGGAAAGGGCGACCTCAATACCGGATACCAGGTCATCACAGTACAGCAAATTCGCAGCCCGGTACAAGCCCGCATTGCCTGTTCCGATAGAGGTAAATTCCAGCGTTTCAAACCGCTGCCGCTTGTCCAGGTCGATACGGCAATCCTTGGCGTTGGTATTGGATACCTGGACGTTCGGGAACACATCATGCCACAGATATTCCCCCTTGGGGTCAAATATCCGCAAACATTCGTCATACACGCCACGGACAAAGGAATTGGAGTGGCTGCCCGTCAGGTTCGGGTTGTTTGGGTCACGCCCCGCAACCCATGTCAGCAGGAACACGGCAAGAGTGGTCTTTCCTACGCCAGGAGGGAGGCTGACCGCCAGCATATCCAATTCGTCATCCCCGCACATTGCTTGCAGCGCATCGACCACCGGCTTTAGCTTGGCCCGCCGTGGCTGGTAGAACCGCTTTTTCGCCTGTCTGTTGATCTCGGCGTATAGCAGATAACTATCAAAATCATACGGAGCCTCAAACAGCAAGCTCCGCCTCCACTGGCCGTAGAAGCACTCCACCTTGGACATAGAGACCGTGGTCATCTTCTGTGAACACATATCCCGGAGCTGCTTATTCGCCATGTGAGCCGCCTTGAAGTCCTCCTGCGCCCATGTTTGGCAGACAGAGAATAAATCCTCGTAGGCTCCAATATCATCCGGTTTCCGCTCTATCGCCCCCAGAATGGAGGTAGATAATTTTCCATAATCCATGCGGTTTTCTCCTTTCATGTTTATCATTTTCGTAGCCCCACGAAAATGATAAAAAATTTGGGCTACCCACACATTTCTGTGTAAGTAGCCCTTCGGCTTCCTCCTGCCCTTGCAGGAGGGTTATTTATTTTTTTCTTGCTCTCTTGACGTATACCCGGACTTTTTGATGCTCTTTCTTCGCCAGTTCTTTCCGCAATTGGTTTGCTTCTTTTTCGTATTTCTCTGCCAAATACCGTTGCGAAAAGTAGGCAGTCTCTTTCTCATCGTCTGTCAGGTCGGAGAAACAAATACCAAATCCCAAAACATAGACAGGCGTTCGGTCGTCACTCATGGTGACATCGATGAGGTGTGGGCCTAAATCTCTAAATTCTTGCATGAATTCCTCCTATTTGTGGTGGAGTAGCTCGAGGATGACGAAGACGGGGAATCTAGAAATTCACCATTATTTCGTGATACCTCTGTGAATCCTTATACAACTCTGTATCCTGATTGTACCCGTTCGTATATCTAGCAATTATACGGACTTTTGGATTTCTTTCTGCTGTTACCGTTGCTTCGGTTGTCGAGTTTCCAGCAGATGCACCGATCAATGCCCCAACATCACCAGCAATAGCCCCTCCAAGAATGGCTCCGCCAATAGAAGGAGCATTCCTTGTTATTGCGGAATATGTGTATATGTCCGCTCCGTCTTGGATCTGCACGGTATCGAACCGGACTGTTCCAGGTTCTATGTTAGCCCCGCATTTAGGGTAGAGCGAAAGAAACATCCTGATAAATGCATCCCATACACGCTCTTCCGCAATCGGTTGGTGCTCTCCGACGCATATACCAGTTGTACCGGATGCTCTCAAAACGGCTCTTACCCCATTCTTCCCAACGTAGAAGCAGCATTTGCTTTTCAGAATCGTATGGTACGCAGGTTTCCAGCCCTTTGGGATACGGAATCTTCCTACAAAATTACTGTCTGGGCCTCTCGTGCTTCCTCCCATTTGAGAGATTGTATTCTTGATTGCGGCTGCGGCTTTTTCTGGTGTCATATCCGTTGTGAAAGTGAATAGCAGACTTTTCATGGCAAACTCTCCCATTAATAGTACCGATCTATACCGACAACGATTTTCGCTGGTTCCTGTTCTGCATTCTCCCAAAACATAATATCAATGATTCTGCTTCCGGACAAATCCAGTACCTTATTGTCTCTTCTGACCTCCGTCATCCTACCGGAGCTGTCAACCGTGGCACAGGTAACGACTCTATTCCGAACTCCTTTTACCATTGGGTCGTAGCTGACAGCAAAACGGACTTCGATTCTATATTCCCCGCTTGCCCATCGTATCATTTGGCATGACGGATATGAAATTACCAAACTATACTCATTGGTTGCAACCTCAAAGGGGACTTCCGCAAAGCGCTTTTCTTCTTTCCTCTTTGGCTTTGGCTGTTCCGCTGGTTTTGCTTCTGGAAGCGTTTTTACTTCATCCATATGCTTAATCGGCTCCTTTGGCGGAGAAATCTCTACTGGTTTTGGCGGCTCCACAATTGGGGGTGGAGGTGCAGGATTCGGAACCGGCGGCTTCGGTTTTATACTTACATATGGCATCAAACCGTTATACAGTGAAGAATTCTCATTCGCCGTTATGCGCCGGACCTCGCCATTTTCGTAGTGGACCTCGAACTCGACTTCTATGTGGTCAAGCTCGTTTCGGAACCTCCAATATGCACGAACATTCCCTCTGCTGCTGATGGAATACCCGGACGGCCTGCTTTTGGTTGTCATCACCCTTGTTTTTCCGACAATGACCGCATACTGAACATTTTTTAACTGTGCAGACACATACGCTGAATTTGCAATAACACAGATGATGACCACTGCAACGATAATCACCGCAAAGAGAGCTATATACGGCCAATATGTAAAAAGAAGGTACAGAGGAAGCCCCACAATGAGAACGGCAACCAAACAGCCCCCATCGTTCTTTTTCACATGCCCACCTCACCCCTTTAGAATCGCTTCGTGCGTATTCTCACACATTTCTTTCCCGTACCGATAATTTCCTCTATAGGTATCCTCGTTTCCGAGAATCGTCTGGACCGCGGAATGCTTGAACTCCTTGCCCTTTTTGCTCCGGTAACCAAGCTCATTCAGCTTGTCGGCAATTCCCTGGAGCGTACAGCCTTGATTCCTCAGTTCAAAGACCTTTTTGACAATTTCCGCTTCTTCCGGCACAACAACAAGCTGCCCGTTTTCGGCCCGATATCCAAGCGGAGGCTTCCCCCCGGCATATCCGCCCTCTCTGGCTGTGGCATACCGTCCCATCGTAGTACGCAGGGCGATATTGTCGCTCTCCAACTGGTTGAAGGAAGACAGAATGCCGATCATGGCCCGTCCCCACGGGGTAGTTGTGTCGAGGGTTTCATTCAGGCTTACAAGGTCAACCCCATTCGCCAGCAGGTCGTCTTCTACAATGGCAAGGGTGTCCCGCTGCTTTCTGGAAAGACGGTCCAGCTTGAAAATGACAATGGCCTCAATTTTCCCGGCCCGAATATCCCGAAGCATTTCCTGAAGTCCCGGACGGTTCGTGTTCCTGCCGGTATATCCGTTGTCCTCGTAGGTCTTTACATATTTCCAGCCCTTGCTTTCAATACAGGCTTTCGCCATACGCTCCTGCTCCGGCAAAGACACTTTCCCGTCCTCACCCTGGGCTTCTGTCGATACCCTGGTATAAACGCACGCCTTTTTCATCTCGTACATAGCTACCGCCTCCGTACATCTTGTTTTCTGTATAATAGCCGATTTACAATTATTTGTCAATTGTAATAATGCACAAATAAGCATCGCCTTTTTTGTTTTTGCCGGAATTTTTGAAAAAGACTGTCTGCGCCCAAAGGGCGCTTTTATAAAATTCGTTTTGGGCCTTTTTATATTTTGCGCGATTTTTGAGCGTCAAGAGCCATTTGCCACTTGCGAATTGAATAGGGAAGGGGCTTTTTGAATTTGCGGGTATTTACGGGGCTAACCCCCGCCGAATCCGCCCGGCCATATCCCCCGCCCCCGGGGCCTGCTGCTGGGGGCTCCCGGCCTGGACCAGAAACCCGCCTGGCGTATGGATTTACAATTTTTCTTGAATTTCTGTAAAATAATGCTTGACATTTATGAAAATATCTATATAATAGTAAATGTAAACAAGAGCAACACAAAAGCCCCGGCATGATTCAGTCCATCGCACCAGGGCAGCCAACAAAGGGGCCTGTACATTATACCAGGCCCCCACACAAAAAACAAGGGGGATTATAAAATGAAATTCAAAACCACGAGAAAGGCCATTGTAAGCGGCTCTTACAATGTAAAATGTGCAGGGTATTGTGACTTGTATTATCTGCTGCACAACCATGAACCCATAGCATATACAAGCGGCGTATACGGCTGGAATTTCGACGTATACGACGTGTACGGTGTTACGATCTGCACCGGCTACAGAGGCATGCCGGGGGCTAGGCTGGAAAAAATCAGCGAATATGAGGAAAAAGCCAAGGCAATTTTAAGATGGGAAGACAACCGCCCGTATGCCGAAAAGGAAACCGCCGTTGAAAACCTTTTGAAAGAATTTTGCGAACTGAATGGGGGCGTTATTTATGACTAAATACAGTTTTACGAACAACGGCGAAACGTGGGAACGAATCACGAAAAAGCAAGCTCGGGCGGCGTATAACAACGGTTTGACCGTCCTGTTTTGCCCGGTGAATATGCGCCCCTTTACTCCGTGGCATTTGGAAATCGACGTAAGCAAGAATACTGAAGGTTACAACGGTGTATCTTTTGAAAAAGCCGTGAACGCTTTTGAGTTTTATAATTGCACCAGCAGCGAAACCGGACGTTATACGGCGTTTTATATCCCGGTTGCAACGCCCCGTCTGGGGCTATGTGATAGGGGGATAAAATAATGGATATTAACGCATTAATGACAGAGCTAGCCCAGTATATCCGCATCCAGGAGGAGGCCGCCGCCACGGTGGAGGCCCTGAAAGACCAAATTAAGGCCGCAATGACCGCCGCCGGGGTTGATACTCTGGTAGGGTCGGAGCACAAGGCAACATACAAGGCCGTTACAAGCTACCGGGTTGATACAACCGCCCTAAAAAAAGATTTACCGGACGTTGTGGCCCGTTATACAAAAACCACCGAAACCCGTAGATTTACGTTTGCATAAGGAGGTAAAACCATGAAAAAATCGTATTATGTTGAGTATTACCGGGATTTTGGCAACACCTATAATCTATACTGGTTGCCATCCGGGGAACCCGCCCCGGCCGGGCTTGAGCGGATAACCTACAAAAGGGCGGTTGAGCTTTGCAAAGATGAGCGGTACCGCCTGAAATACGATCAAGCTTTTTCCGGCTATGCCGATACGTGGATATGGCCGTACCACATATCCGCCGAAGAAATTTGCGACCGGCACCCGCTGGAGCTGCGGACTAGCGGCGGATATGTGGTCCTGGGATTGTAAGGGGGGGTGCAAAAAATGAGCAATTGCAAACAATGCCCGCAAAACCCAGAACGGTGCTATATGTGCAGTACCCGTTTTGGTGGTGCTATAAAGCCTATTCCGGTGATAGCCGGGAGATGCGCTCCCGGCTGGATATGCCCAAAATGTGCCGCAAAGATTGCGGCGTGGCCTAAAAAGGGGGTGTAACCGTGGCGTTAATCGTTATCTTGCTTTTCCCACTGATGGTTTTGGCGGAAATCCTAAAAAATAGCAAATAAGCCGTTTTTTGTGGCAAATAGGGCGGTAAAACCGCCCTATTTGTTAACATTGACAATGTAAAAAATGATTGATATAATGGTTTTATCCCGGTTAATACCGGGAGAAAGGGGCATAAAAAATGACAAAAGAGGGAATTAAGGCCGTACGTTTTTGCATGGGGTATAATACCAATTTGCGGGTAAAACTTACAAAAAAGGTTATTCCCGGCGCTACTTCATACCAGGAAAGCATAAAAAACTTTCTGGAATCCAATTTTTACGGAATTTTTGGGCTGCCAGTGCTTGCCCGCCTGGGCCTCGAGACCACCGATCCCGTGTCACTGGGAATGGAAAGATACGGCATTTTAACGGATTTCTTGTACGATGAAGCATGGGACGTATGCACCGGGGAACCCCGGGACAACTTGCCACCGCTCAAATAAGCACAGCCCCCGGATTTTCCCGGGGGCTTTTCCTTGCCTCCCTATCGCCCGCCCATCGTGGCGGGCTTTTTTATGCCGTTCCCGTGTGGCGGCTCTAGTGGCGTTCTAAGCGGTTTATTTTTTGAAGGTATACTTTTTCATCCGGGCATACTATCGTCTTGCGTGGGCTTTCTAGTGCCGTCACGGTATAGGTGACGTATAATACCGCTATTGCAGGGGCGGTATATGCCCTGTACAGGCCGTTTTCCAGGCGTGGCAAGCTGCACCACGTCCGGGATTTTGTGCCGTCCTGGGAAGCGTGGCGGGGCCGTGGCGGCATAGGCCCATGTGGTCAGGGGCGGCTGCCCATGGGTGAGACCCGCCGATCTGGTCCGGGATTTGCGGGAGGGCAGGGGCCGGGGGTTCTGGGCCGGGCAGGGGAGAGGGAGCGGGCTGAGGGAGCGTGGCATAGTCGAAGGTCATTTTCCGAAAATCATAGTCGTTCATAGTCGAAAGAAAATCCCACCGGCAAAAAGTCGGTGGGATAATTTTATAGTCGATGGGCGTTTTTGCCGGTCATAGTCGAACGCCCTTTTCGGGAGCAGTCAAAACTATAGTCGCTGGCCTATTTTGTTTCCTCTGCATCAATGATCTTGTCAGCCTCGGCTCCGTACACGTCTTCCAGGTACTTCCGGCGCAGGGCTTCCGGGTCTTTGGCTTCTCCCAGCGGGTTTTCAGGCTTCAAGACCACTTCCTGCTGGTCTGTGTAGTTCATATTGTTTTTCATCAAAAAGATTCCGGCAACGGGGTTGATTTTTCCATTTTGCATGAAATCCTCCATCTGAGCGTTGATTAAATCCCTCGCTTTTTTGATAGTGTCACGCACAGAGTCGCTTAAATCCCTGCTTCTAGGCTGATTATTGCACCATCTCCACATAGTCATCCTGTCAACACCGAAAGCTAAAGCGAATCCTGCAAAGGTAGGTTTCATATCATTCTTCGCACAAAGGTCAAAATAATCGAAACATCTTTTCTCTACAGCTTCCAGATCATTCATATCTGGCGTTTTCCACTTCATGATAGTCATGGAATGGTTAATGTACTTGGTATTGTCTCCTGGTTCCAGATCAGGAACTTGATAAGGCTTCTTTTTTAGTTTATTACTTTCTGCCAAAGTCGTTTTCCTCCTTTACTATCTAGTAGATTTAATATATGTTCCATAATACACACACACTACAAGATATAAGATTTATATATATTACATATATCAAATATATCTTGTTAATAAGAAGCAGCTCATTCTTTGGCTTCCGCCGGAACCTCGACTGTGATTTTCACCACATTCCTATCACAGAAGTACACTGATTTGGTTGTTCCCATGAGTTCTTTTGCCACTGCTCCATCATCACTATTGACAGTAAACGCAAATTTGCACTTTTCCCCGATTAAACCAACAAAATCCTGAGCGTTTATACATCCATACTCTCGAAGCTTTATAACAAAGGAATATGCCCTAGGCCCTCCGCTGCCATCAAGTGAGGGCTTTTCACCGTCCTGCTCCGAGGCGCCATTTCCCTTGAGTATAACACTCTCGGGTGGTTGCAAAAGTTCATAGTATACGTCCATACATCCTTGCGTTACCCTCAAACCATTTTTCGCTCCAGGTTCAAGGCACCGGCTGAATTCGTGGCTGTCCCACTTTGGTTCTACCGGGATGGCCTTGAACTCCCACCATTCGGAACCGTCATATTCGGCTCTTTCCAGCCACCAGTTATCCCCGACCACAACAAGGTCTTCTGGAATTTCCGCCCCTCCGTATCCGTTATCGTATTCAAAGTTGGCCTGTTTTGCAAAGTCCTCCCATGTGCATTTTGCGCTGATAGATGCTCTGCCTACCCACCGAACATCCGCAGGAGTTTTGCCGTTTTCTTTCAACGCATCCAGCGTTTCTTTCAGCAGATTCATTTTTTATCCCCTCCATTTCCCGACCTTATAGTCGTACTCTTTCAGGCAATCGTACCGCTCCCGGAACGGGTAGAACGTCTCACCGTTTCCTTTGTATGCTTCCGTGAGAGCCTTGTCCAGCTGCTCCTGATACCAGTCCGCTTCATCGTTTGGCAGGAACGCCGGGCGGAAATACTGCATGACCTCGTTGGTTTTCCGCATGAGCTTCAGGATTCTAGCCCCGCTGAATGTATCCTTTCCCATGGTCTCCGGGTCTCGTAGGGCCAGGGAGATATAGTCGCACATCTGTTGCACACCCAACGCCCAGCCATCGTCAAAGCAAGCTTTCTGAATTGCTTCCTGTTTGGCTAGAAAAGTGTTCTTTGCCATTTGTAAACTCACCCTTTCTTTTTATAAGACTATCTGATATATTATTATACAAAACATACACACATGAATAATATTATATTTTTATATATATAATACCAGATAGTCTTATATATTAGACCCACGCCGGGCCATTGAGCTATTTCCCTTTGATTATCCGATGGCCGTTCTGCTGCTGCTTTAGTGCCTCCCGCTCGGCCCACTTTTCGGCCTTGGCCATAAGGTAGCTTATGCAGGTATCGGAGCAAGCGGGGCTTCTATTCTTACAGCCCAGGCAGCAGGAGAAATACCTCATACCCTGCCAGGGCGGTTGCTGGGCCATTACCACCACCCCCAGAGTACCGTCTTGATCCAGCCGGGGATAGGGGAATGCAGCGTGGCCCGGATCAGCCAGAGGCGGTAGCGGCCGTTTAAGTACATGGCCACCAAACACACGATGGCCAGCACCAGGAACACGGCCAGGACTTCCAGCAGGGCCAGGAGGGCTTCTTTAAGTTCGTTCATCGGGCGGCTCCTTTCTGGGTTTGCGTTTTTCGGCAATGCGCCGTTTCTCCGCTTCTCTCAGGGCTTGGAATACCATGATGTAAATGTCCATGGTGTAGTCGTTACTTACCGGAATCAGCGGGGCTACAAAGTTCCAACAATCCATGTAAGTTAGATCACTGCTCATACGGTTTTCAACCACCTTTCTTCTTGGTTCAACGGTGTAGAATTGGTGGGCTGTTCTCTTTCTTGCCCGTAACTGCAAAAGCAATATTCTACCGGATTGAAAAGGCCGTTGTGGTTGATGCACCTATCGTAAGCGTCTTCGGGGCAGAAGAAAATACACTCCCGGCATTGGACAATTGTAGTTTCGTTGCTCATTTTTCGTCCCCCTTTGCCAGCCATTCTAGGAACTTCTCCCTGTTTTTGTTGTACTCGTAAACAAGGCTTTCCGCTTTCCAAACTGCCCGTAATTTTGTGTTGGCGAGTACCCATAATTCACACGCAATCTCGATGAAAAATGCAGACATGATTACAAAAAGAGCAAACCCGCCAATGGCCATTAAAGCATACCCAATTGATAGGGATAAGGCGTTAATCATTGTTTTCCACCTTTCTTTTTCCGCTGCTGCAAAAATCATCCATTTCTACGCACACCGCCTCACCTTTATAACCTCTGGCATTTGAGTAAGGCTCGGTATGCAGCATACACATGGGGTATTCGTCTCCATGGCGGTGGATGCAGTCTCGGCAGCGGACGATATGGAGCGTTTCAACAAACCCATCTGCGAAACCGGCATCATACCCCGCCTTGTACTGCCCCCGATCATATTTCAGGGCTTTCAAAAGTTCTTCCTGATTCACCTGAATACCAATTTTTGCAATGGCCCGAACTACGGCATCTCCAATGTCATACTGGAAATCGTTCGGATTCAAACTTACAGGTGGGGCGTATCCATTAAGTTCTTCCATTTTGTTCCTCCTCCGGCGGTTCAGGGAGCGGCATCCAGAAAAGAACTTTGGTATCTCTGCCAGTGGAAACCTCACCGCCCCAATTCCCGTTGTACTGGAATCCGATACCGTATGTCTGCCACAGTCTGTTGTAGTTACCGTACCGGAAATACTGGTACCAACACAAAACATATTGCCCGTCCTCCGGCAGCCTCTCGCTGCACGGAATCCAACGGTGAGTTGGTTCTACATCTTCCGGGCATTGGAGGGAAATAAGCTCCTTGATGCACTTGCAAGCATCGTTCCACCCCTCGGCATACTGCGAATTGAGGTATTCTGTAGCTGATCGCATTTCTGTGTTTTTGGCACAATCCATAGCCGTGCTAATTTTGATACAATCCTCCATGGTTATCCCTCCAATTTCATGAAACATCCCCAAAACGTTTGCGACTTTTTCCCACTGTGATGTCCAAATAACGGTTTTTCGCCAATTGCTTTCCATACCTTGCTCGCCGGGATCTGCGTCTCCGACCACTTAAATATCAGCACCCCGTCTGGCTTTAAGACCCGCATACATTCCCAGAACCCATCATGTAACATCCTGGGCCAGTTTTCGTCAAGTTTCCCATACTTTTTGCACATCCATGATTTTTCACCAACATTTACAAGATGTGGAGGATCGAAAACCACAAGAGCGAATTTGTTATCATCGAACGGCAAATCTGTAAAATCACATATTACATCCGGATTCACAAAACATGTGCGTTCGGATTCACCATTGCCCGATTTCCAGATATTTGTAAGATGTTCTGTTCTTTTGTCTGCGTATATTGCATTGGGATGATTCTTGTTAAACCATATGGTTTTGGATCCGCAAGTTACATCCGAGATTTTTTTATTGCTGTCCATTGTTATCTCCTTCCCGCCCGGGTTGCCCCGGGCTTTTAAATGCGTCGATTTCGAGGCGGTTAAACCAATCCGCCCCACTGTTCCGCCATTGCGGCGGCAATACCGGGGAAGGTTTTGCTGCGCTCTTTCGCCGCCCTTTTCCCTTTTTTTGTCCATACTCCAGGTCTTGCTGCCCCTCCGTGCGGCGTGGTTTCGACCCACTTACCGGCAGGCACAACCAGATCCGTAGCAAAAAGCGGGGGAAGATGTTTTAGCCAGAGACACGTTGCCTTGAGATATTCATGGCCAAACATATACGGCTGGATGATCTTGTTGTATGGCGGCAGCCCGAAAATTTTCAGTGGTATTGGATTTTCAACGGCGATTCTCGGAATATCAGCATTCAAGAATTTCAAGAAAAATTCCGCTGCTTTTTGGCCTTTTTCATATCGATCCTGCTGAATAAACCCATCAATCCGCAGCCGGTTCCCACCGGCTTTGCTCAGATAGGTACACGGCGGATGTGCTATCAGCAAATCCCACTGCCCCACATCATGCGTCTGTCCGTCCATGGTGGTCACTCGCCCCCCCTCGATGGCTTTCAGGGCATCCCCCAGGATATGCCATTCCGGGTGGCCCCCGCTGGGTTCCTGGATGTCACAGGAGTAGGCTTCATGCCCTTTTGCCCGGAACGCCTTGCACACGGTTTGCGATTCCTCGCAGGCTATCAGAACTTTCATTCGTCTGTCACCTCCAAATAATCCTCCATGCTGGTCTGTCCCGGCAAAACATCGTACTCCATCCACCAGCGGAACACATCTTTTGCGGTAGTTTCCATACGCCACGAACCATCCAGCTTTCCACGCCGTCTGCGTTCCTCTAGCATCCTGTCGAATGCTCGCAGATAGAGATTTTTGTACTTCGGCCGCCGGGCGAACTCGATTTCCCGGCCTTTCCTGCCAGCCATGGGGCATCCGATACAGCCAACCCGGCATTGCCCCTCTGCGTAAAGCGGGTTCATGGGAATTTTAGCATCGGCAATGAAGCCATACACATCCTCATCCGCCCAGTCTATGATAGGGTTCACAACTCTTTTCGCTTTCAATCGGCAATTTTCAAAAAGCATCCGCTTTTCGTCATTGTCATTGGCAAGAATGATGTTTTTATCCTTGGTTGCACCCAGTTTTTCGTAGATTCCCCGGTTGTTTTTCCGGGATGCAGATTCAGCCCAGCGAACGCCGGTGCAGATGAACCGCCCTGCCCCACCTGTTTCTTTCAGCACAGAACAGCAGTAGCGCACCAGCCGTGTAGGCGGCATGAGCTTTTGTGGAATCAGGCTCCACATGGACACCCGCTGCCCCTTGTAAACCGGCATATTCACGGTGCATTTGTAGCCTTTTTCTTCAAGTCGCTTGAACTCGCTTCGCACGAATCGCACCGTCTCCGGGGCATCGGCTGTGGTGTGGTTATGCTGAAACTCGCAGGGGATGCCGGAACGGATTGCCAGCTCCGTGATAACCCCGGAATCTTTGCCGCCGGAAATGCAGATAACCAAGGGCTGCTGATACGCCATGAGGGACATATCAGAGGCGGCTTTCAGGCGTTCGATGGCCATTTGCTCCAAATCATTCATGACGTTCCTCCACCGGGGCTTTGAGCCAGTAGAGCCAACAGTTTCTACATGTGAGATGGCACTGGTAACAGCCAGGTGGGCAAGATTGGCCTAAGACGGATTTTACCATCACCTCATCCGTCATCGCCCGGATTCTGTCGCCGTTTGTAATGATTTTCTTCCCGTTCATGTTCCATTTCCTTTCTTTTCTGCCCGTTTCCGTTCCCGATACCGGGCTTCTCGCTGCATCTGGTTTTTGCGAAAGCATTCCCAAGAGCAGTAGGTTTTCCGCAAATCTGGCCCTACCTCTTTGCCACAGATTGGGCAAATCCTCGGCCCGCCCGTGCCGTGGGCAGCGGAGCGGTTGCGGCGGAGCTTATCTTCCTTTTCACACTCTTTGGAGCACAGCGCCCGGCGGCGTGGGGGTAGGATGTTCCCGCAGATACGGCAGCGGGGAATGTCCTCAAAGTCCAGCAGGGCCGCTTCCAGCTGCTTTTGTCGTTTGCCCTTTTGCGGGGCGGCAAGGGTTCCAGATCGCTTTTTGGCTATGTAGTCCCCGTAGTGGAGGCCGTAGATCAGTACAGCGTCCCCGGCATCGGCGCAGGAGGGGCAGCGGCCTTTGCGGTCTACCTCGTTGACAGCCACGAAGCAAATCTTGCAACGCTTCACAGCGACACCGCCCCCTTTAGCCGCCAGTTCTTCTTCCTGTCTTTGCCCAGGCTGAATGTCTTGGCTTTCTCTACGATTCTTCCCGCCACAGCTTCGTCAATGTCCAGCAGCTCGTCAACGGTGCATTCGCTGGAAATGATGGTCAAAAGCTCCGGGTTGCCGTATCGGCAGTTCAGAATCTCAAAGGCTAGGTTCACATCTGCCCCTGTGGGCCTCTGGGCGGCACCATCCTGGCTTTTACCTGTCTTGAACAGGTCGTCTATGTACAGGACTTTTACGGTCTTGTAGCGGTCAATAGCGGCCCCATACGCTTCCGCATCTTTCACGGATGCTTTCAGTTTCACCACATCGTCCCGCCAGAGCATATACTGTACCGGCATCCCAAGAAGAAGAAACTCCCGGCAGATTGCTGTGCAGATATGAGTTTTGCCGCTTCCGCTCTGTCCACCGATGAAGAACCACCCGCTCGGCTCTTTGGCATAGGCCATGGCAGCATCTTTGATCTGCTTCTGCCAATCCTCGTTCGCTTGGTACTTGGTAAATGTGTAGTCCCGGATGATGTCTTTAAGCCCGCTCTGCTTCATGCGGTTGATGGTTTTTCGCATCTCCATACACTCGCAGTCCCGGAAAGCCAGCCGCCAGAAGCCGTTTTCGTCCTCGTAGGCCCTCGCAAGGGTTCCTTTGTTCCGGCATTTGTCGCACTTGTACCCGTCCTCGCCGTCCAGGTGGCCGTCAGAGCGATTAAAGCATTCTGCCTTATACTTTTCCAACTTTCCCGGTTCCGTGGCTCCACGGTCACAGGTAGACTCCGTAGCGTACTTTAGAAGCTCCGCTATCCGCTCCATTTCGTTCAGCCTCCTTTCTGGCTTTATTCAAGTATCCTTCAAACTTGGTTCCGAACAGTGTTTCAGGCCTCATGTACCGTTCCATGCGTTTGTCCTGTGACCACTCCCTGCACTGGGCTTCAATCACGGTTCTGAAATCTTCCAGGGTGAAGCCCTCTGCAAACCTAGCATGAATCAGGGACTTGGTTTTACCGGTGGTGTACTTGTAATGCGTTCCTGCATTCCTGTTCAGGCACTCCACAATCTCCTGGTAGGGGATTTTGGGCTTTTCAGGGGGTTCTTCATCAGGCAAGTAGGGGGGCAAAGTCGAGTTTTGCTCGATAATATGTCTCTTGTATTCTCCTATACTGTCCTTTCCTATACTAACCTTACCTGAGGCGACCGTTTGGCAACCATCTGGCAACCGCTCGGCAACCGTTTGGCAACCAAAAGTGTAAGCACCGTTCTCTTTGATACCAAGTTGCGCCAATTCCTCTTGAAAATTTGTCGGAATGTATCTGTCTTTCCGTAATGTGTTGTGCATTCGCCAATGCTTGATGACGATCACACCACTGTCAAACCGGATGATGAACCGTTTTGCCATTAGGATTTTTAGATCATCAACCCCTGCGTGAGCCTTGAACATGGCATTCTGAATCTGGTTATTGAAACCATCATCATCCGCACCTTGGTTCAGGTGGAAATAGAGGGCTTGTGCGGCGGCTGACATTTCGATGAACTGGTCACTGTCTGTGACTTTCTTGGAAAACATTCTCCGTTCAGCCATCGGAAGCCCTCCTGTTCCATGCATCAGCTGCCCCTTGCTGGTCGTTTGAAATGGAAATGTCACCGCTTTCGGTCAATTTCACCACTAGTCTGTACCGGCCAGGGAGTCTTAGACCGCACTCGCTACACCTGACTGCAATATATGCGGAAAGCAAGTCGGTTTCGTCAAGGGAGAATATTTTTTGGATGCTAAAAACTGCCTTTCCCCCGCAAAACGGGCATGGTTTTAGTTCAATTTTGCTCATGCCTGTTACACCTCCCTAACCTGGATTCCGTACCGCTCCAACATCAATTTCCGCTTGATAACGAACTTGGCGTAAGCCGCACTTGACGGGTCTCTGTAGCCCTTTACGTCCTCCACAACGGTCTCGCCGTCCTTGGCTGTGTACACAAAGTCGGCCACATAGCTGCATTCATGCTCAACGACTTTTCCGGGCTTCCTGCGGCCCTTGTTCGGGCCGCTCTTGTAGACTTCAAAGCTCGCTTCCCTCTGGGTTGGAATCAGCACATATTTCACCTGGGTTTGGAGGTTTTGGATTTGACCGCTCCATTGCAGAAGTTGAAGCTCCTGATACCTCCGGGCCTCTTTTTTGCTGTCAAATTCCTTGCCGCCAACACTGGTTTTTTTGTTTCCGTATTTACGCCGAACCATTTTTAACACCTCTTGTCATACCCCGTGGGGGTATTAATCCCACGGATAATTGGTACTGTACTGTCAATCTTTTTTGCAAAAGATTGATTATCCAGGGCTAGAACGGTAATTGCGCGTCCTCGTCCTCGACCATGGCATAATCATTGCGCTGCGCAGGATATGCCATATCAGGCTCACAGCTAGCTTGTGCGCCGTTTTCTTTGCCGCCGCAGAAATAGACACTAGTAGCCACAATTTCTGCTCTGCTTCTTTTCTGGCCGCTCTTATCGGTATACCGCTGGATTTGCAGTCTGCCCGTTACCATGGCCATCTGGCCCTTGTGGAAATACTTGGCGGCGTTTTCTCCGGCGGCTCCAAAGGCAGTACAGTCCAGGAAGTCCACCTCTTTCTCGCCGGTCTGCTGGTTCTTAAAATCACGGTCGCAGGCCAGGGTGAAGCTGGTGATGGCTTTCCCGGCGGCGGTTCTTCGCAGTTCCGGGTCTCGGACAAGCCGCCCGGAAACGGAGATACAGTTAAGCATTGTCCGCTACCTCCTGGGTGATGACTTCGCCGGTCTCGCTGTCTACCTCGATATATTCCGTCATGTCGGGGATGTCTGCCATGTCGGAGGAAATGTCAACCTTGGTGGTCTCGTCCTGGGCCACGCCACGAACAAAGTCAGACTTCAAGGGAGCGTATTTCAGCACCTTTTTCAGCACGGTTTTCTTCGCCATTTCTTCAAAATTGGTCTGCCACGGGCCGTTCCCGAAGGACTTAGAGAACTTCCGGGCGTGTTCGTTGATCTCCTCCACGCTCATAACCTGGAATCCGTAGCCGCCGTCCTTGGTCTTGAACATAGCGTAGTAGGCAACGGGGTTGCCCCGGTTGCTCTTTGCAGGGACGTGGCGCAGCTTCGGGTCAAGGCCAAGTTCATACTGGAAATCGTCATGTTCGTAGACAGTGTGCGCCTGGATAATGGAGACTTCACCGGAACGGTACGCCAGGTCGATCAAGCCCTTATAGCCAAGCTGGAATTGGCACTCCATCCGTCCGTGGTTGCGGAAAGGAATCAGGTAGGCCTGTCCAAGGGGGGTATTGGGTTCCAAGCCCAGCTGGGCGGCGGTCATCATTGCGCCCAAAAAAGACTGGGGCGTACACTCTTTCAGCTTCGGGTTTGCGGACAGGGCAGACAGGGTGATTCTGCTGAATCGCTCCGGGGTCATCACGCTGGGAAGTGCCGCCTGAATAGCGGGCTTCATAACCTCAATGTAGTCCTGGATGCTGCTGGGCTTCTTCGCCTTGCTGACCGCCTGAGAGGTTGCGGCGGTGGCGTTCTGAATCATGTTATTTGCCATTATTCGTCATTCTCCTTTTTGAATCGAAAAGTTCTGCTTTCCGATGTTTTCATGTATTCTTCCTGGATTTCGCCGTGGTCTTTCTCCCATTTCTTCCTGTCAAAAGTTTGCCGTTTCTGGCTTTTCCAGCTGACGGAATAGGTGCTGTAAAATCCCTTTTCGGCGGTTCCTAATGTCTCCATAACTCTTGCTTGTGCTGCCTTTTTCTTTTCTTCCAGTTCCTTGATTTGCCGGGCGCATTCGTCCAGAATCGCAAGGTCTGCGGCGCATCCGGTCAGGTCTACGGCATCCGCTTCCGGGTCGCTCACCGGGAATGCAGCGTTCAGGGCATCCACTGTGGAATCCATGCCGTCAATCTCCGGGGGAAGGTCGTTCTGAACTTGATACCAGAAGTTTTCTTCTGCCTTCATCAAAGCGGATATTTCAGCTTCGTCACGCTCTACAGTAAACCATTTGAATTGTTTATTCCCGATTAGGACAGCTAAGTAGCAACGGCTTTTTTCTGTGATAGCCAAGTAATGCACCATTTGAGCGTAATAATGTGCAGGATATTCGCCATTTTTGAATTTCTTCATACTTAACGAATCGCACGTTTTTATTTCTAACAAAGCATCCTCCCCGACGATTACTCTATCTACATTTGCGTGCGCCCATGGGTATTTGCTGTTGTAAATGAATGCGTTCCTACGTTTTACTTTCTTCCCGGTTTCTTTCTCAAACTTTTTTGCAACAAATTCTTCAAGAAATGCTCCGACTTCTGTGGCTAGATTTCCCTCAAAACCGGGTACTTTACCTGTTTTTTCAGCCCATAGAGCATACTGGGAAACATACGCATTTAGGCCGATTACAGCCGCAGCATCAGAGCCTCCTATTGAATGTTTTCTCCGTTTTATCCATTCATCATGTGGCATATTTGCTGTAGAAACGTAAGAAATTGTTTCATTCACGCTTTACACACCTCCTTGTAGAAGATTGCATTTCCGGTGGAATCCATCTACAATTATCAGGGCAATAATCGCCGTCTGGGTCAATGCGGTCAATAGTCAGGTTTTCTGCATACCCATTCGACAAAGCCCATTCTCTAAAAGCCTCAAACGAGTTCTTCCATTCATCACAAACACGAATGCCACGACCTCCGTACAAACGGTATCGATTGTTGCATGGAGAGTAGCACCTTGCTTTCATTGCGTGCCATGAGTTGTACACACGATTTCTGTTAGGCACATACGCTCCCTGTGACTTAAACCTAAGGCATCCGCAACTTTTTGTGTTGCCAGTAACTAAGTTTCCGTTCTGGACTACTACCTCTTTGCCGCAATCACATTTGCAAAGCCAGCGTGTCTGCCTGTTTTCTTTCCTCGAACAACGGCTGTATAGGCTTACAACCGTCAAATCTCCAAACCTTTGCCCTGTGCGGTCAATGAAGTTAGGCATATCACTCCACCTCCGCTGCCTCGTTAAATTCTGTCATGGCATCGATACAATCAAGGCAGTAGTATTCATCGTGGGACTTGATGTAAACCAGTTTCGGCCCGGTGATCTCTTTGCCGCATCTGTTGCAGCGGGGGAGGGAAGCAAGGTATCTGTCCCATTTCGCCTCCCGGTCTGCTGCTTGCTGCGCAGGATCGTAACATTTTGGAATGTTCATTGCTGCACCCCCTGTGCCACCTGGGCAGCGGCACCGAAAACGGCTACACCGGCAACGGCTACGGCATATCCCATGGGAACGGCCCCGGTGTTACCCAGGATTGCTGCCGCCCCGGCATGTGGAGCCTCCAAAACCTGGAAAAGCGTGGGAA
>OQVP01000062.1_pt1 | contig 34968 bp, 19 predicted proteins | sample 1691541 | NCBI WGS metagenome assembly OQVP01 (sample SAMN03418258, study PRJEB22391) | human gut metagenome | biome: human-gut; feature: organic feature; material: feces | host: Homo sapiens | place: Tanzania | collected 2013-01 | reverse complement strand
CTTTTACATTGTAATAACTATGCTTTTACATTGTAATAACTATGCTTTTACATTGCAATAACTATGCTTTTACATTGCAATAACTATGCTTTTGCAAAGCCTACATAAAAGTCATAATTCGAGTACGAAGTAGTGGAGGAGAAGAATTAACTTCAGGGGTGCTGAAACAGAATAACAAGTAGGTTTCGGGGTTCAAAGGTTAATAAAACAAAATATGAATTGAAGTTTATGGAACTTAACAATCCTAAAAAAATGAACCACTGTTTTGTTACTTTCATTTAATTAGATTATCTTTGCGCCAAGTTAGTTTTTTAAGTCATAACCCGTAAATGAGTAACAATATGAAAAAGACTTTGTATTCTATCCTGCTTTCAGCAGTAGTGATTTCTGTCGCATCATGTGGTGGAAATACCCAGAAGAGTAATTCTCAGAATGATTCTTTGCGCAATGCGCTAAGTGCTAATATGGCAGAATTGGATGAGATGAACCTCTTCCTTGATGCTGTCAATACCAGTATGGACAGTGTGGTAAATATGGAGGGCAACATTCTCCGCACCTCAGGCGAGAGCCCTGCGTCCAAGAAGGAGCAGATTACCCAGAACCTTGCCACATACAAGATGATGCTTGAGCGTCAGCGCGAGCGTCTTGCCATCCTCGAAGGCAAGCTGAACAAGGATGATGCCAACGCCAAGAAGATGCAGAAGACCATCAATGCCCTCAAGAAACAGATAGAGGAAAAGGACTGCACTATAGCCGAGCTTACCGCTGAACTGGAGAAGAAGAACTTCGACATCGAGACTCTCAAGGCTCACGTAGAGCAGTTGAATACCAATGTAGAGCAGTTGAATGTGGAGAAGGCAGATCAGAAGAAGACTATTGATGCGCAGGCAGACCAGCTCAATGAGGCTTATGTAATCATTGGCACAAAGAAGGAGCTTAAGCAGGCAGGTCTTATGACAGGTGGCAATCTCTTCAAGAAGAGCAAGCTCGATATGAATCAGGTGAATGCTTCTGCTTTCAAGAAGATAGATATCCGCAATGTCAAGTCATTCAATATACCAAAAAAGTCTTACAAGATACTCACCCATATGCCAGCAGGCTCATATAAGGTGACAGAGAATGCAGACGGCACAAGCACGCTGACCATTACAGATGCTGCACGCTTCTGGAGCATTACAAATTATCTTGTGATAAAATACTAACAAATCGCAGTAAAATGCTAATGTGAAAAAAATATCACTCGGCATTAAACTATTCTGATACTTAATCGTCATAGTAAGAGAATGTAAGTCTAAAACCTTTTTCTCTTACTATGATTTTTTTATATACCCATCGTTTTCACACATATATTATTACATTTTTATTAGCATTTATCATGCCTGCCACTATGTTTGCCCAGCAGCTTAAGGTGACAGGACAGGTAGTGACGCTGGAAGACTACACTCCGGTGCCTAATGTCCTTGTGTCTTTGCTTGACAAGGACAGCGTAAACCTCAAGACGGTGACGGCAAATGACAATGGCGAGTTCCTCTTTGATGTGGAAAAGAAGGGCAATTACATCGTGAAAGCGATGATGATAGGCTACAAACCCAATTTCAAGGCATTCCGAATTTCGAGCAAGACCACAGCCATCCCTTTGCTCAGACTGGAAGAAGACAATCTAATGCTTGACAGCATCACCGTGACAGGAAACCTGCCTAAGGTGCAGCAGGTGGAGGATACATTGCTTTACAATGCAGATGCCTATCGCTTGCCGGAGGGCTCTGTGCTGGAAGAGCTCATACAGCGCTTGCCGGGAGCCCGCGTGGAAGATGGTAAAGTGACCATCAACGGGCGTGAGGTGAAGAAGATACTGCTCGACGGCAAGGAATTCTTTGCCAATGACATGGAGACTGCACTCAAGAATCTGCCCACTTCCATCATCGACAAGCTCAAGCATTTCGACGAGAAGTCCGACATGGCAAAGGTTACCGGCATTGACGACGGACAGGAACAGCCTGTGCTGGACGTGAGAATCAAGAAGGGAATGAACATAGGTTACAATGTCAATTCCGACTTAGGCTACGGCACCCACGACCGTTACTACAGCAGAATGAATGCAAACGGTTTCATGGACAATATGAAACTGTCATTCATGGGCAATGCAAACAACTCCAATGAGCGAGGCACCCCAAGCCGAGGACATGGCGGAGGCGGTGCCAATGGACTCCGAAGCCAGAAAATGCTCGGACTCAACATGAATTTCGACAACACCAAGACGCTCCAGATGGATGGACATTTCACGTGGAATCACCGTGACAATGACAATATGACCAGGCAGAGCTCGGAGAGTTTCGTCAGCAGGGTAGGTGCTTTCAGCAACAGCATGTCGCAGGATTACGGCAGGTCCGACGGTTGGAATACCAGTTATCGCATAGAGTGGAAACCGACGAAGGAGTGGAATATCCTCATTCGTCCGACGGCAAGTATCTCGGATAACGACCGTCTTGCTGTCTCCACGAGTGTAAGTTTCAATGCTGACCCTTACCTTTTTGTCAATGATCCCCTTGCCGCTGACGCACAGTGGGGAGAAGCAGACACCATACGTGTCAACAGGCGCATCAATTCCAATGTGTCATATTCACGCAATCGCAATATAGGAACGCAGGTACAGGTGAACAGGAAATTCGGTGACAACGGACGAAACCTCACATTCCGTTCCGATTTCCAGTACAGCGACTCAAAGGGCAACAGCGTATCACGAAATATGGTGACGCTCTTCAAGATGAAACAGCAGGACGGACGCGACTCGGTGTATTACACCAACAGATACAACCAGAGCCCGGGACGGAAGCAGAACTACAGCTTCCAGCTGGCATATTCCGAGCCGATAGTCAAGAACACTTTCCTTCAGGCAAGCTATACATTCCAGTATCGCAAGGACTACAGTGACCGCCGCACCTATGATTTCTCTGCCTTGCGAGGCGCATTCGGAGAAGGAATCGTTCCTGCTTACGGTTGTCTGGACCGTTATCTTGCCAGTGTGGATGGAAATATCGACGACTATCTCTCGAAGTCACTGTCCAGATATTCCGAATACCATAACTATATCCACGACATCAATCTGCAGCTGCGCCTGGTTCGCGAGGATTACCATCTCAGTTTCGGCTTGCGTTACGTTCCCCAGTCCTCCCATTACCGGCAGGATTACCGTAAGATATTCGTCGATACAATCCGCCATACCAGTACGCTTACGCCAATGGCACGCTTCAGATACCGCTTCGGCAAGCAGAAGACCATCAACTTCGACTACAGCGGACGGACGCAGCATCCGAGCATCACCCAGCTCCTTGACATCACCGATGATGCCAATCCATTGTATATCTCCAAGGGAAATCCAGCTTTGAAGCCATCGTTTACCAATACGATGACCATCCGGTACAACAACTATGTCAATTCGCGCCGACAGAGCATCAATGCCGACCTACTGTTCTCCACCACTTCAAACAGCATTTCAAACAAGGTGACGTACAATGAAAAGACTGGCGGAACGATTACCCAACCGGAGAATATCAACGGAAACTGGAATCTTAACGGCAATTTCATGTTCAATTCAGCGCTGGACAAGGAGGCCAACTGGAATGCTTCCACATCGACATCGTTCAACTACAGCAACTATGTCAGTTATCTTTCCCTTGACCGTAACAGTGATTCGGAGAAGAACACCACGAAGACAATCAATGCCGGCGAGGAACTTACGTGCTCATATCGCAATTCATGGTTTGAGATGGAGGCTAATGCAGACGTGGAGCTGACCAGCGGTCGCAACAAGCTGCAGAGCAATGCCGACAGAGATACGTGGCATTACTCCTACGGATGCTCGTTTAATATCAGGCTGCCGTGGAACATGACTCTCGACACCAATATCTATCAGAGTATGCGAAGAGGCTACAACAACGCCGCTTTCAACACCACAGAGATGATATGGAATGCGCAGATTACGCAGCAGCTGCTCTCGCATCGTCGTCTGGTAGTGACTCTCCAGTTCTATGACATCCTCGGTCAACATAGCAATTTCTCCCGTCATCTGACAGCCAACAGGCGTAGCGATACGGAATACAATGCCGTGAACAGTTATGCCATGCTCCATGTGGTCTATCAGTTGCGCAATTTTGGAGGCAAAAAGGGACGCATGGGCAATGGTCAGCGTGGCGGTGGCAGAGGTGGTTACGACCGCAAGGGATATAACGGTCCGCGCAACCGAGGTGGTGGACATGGAGGCAGAAGAATTTGATAAAATATCATTAAAGGACACCCCTGCGATGGGGTGCCCTTTATTATTTTTGTATTAGTAAAAAAAAAGAGGGCAGTTTCTTTGTTATCTGCTTACTTAATCGTACCTTTGCAACATAAATCTAAATCCAATCGTTTCAGGGCTTATGTTTCTTCTATGTAGTATATTGAGATATAGAATCATGACAGACACTTGCCCCTCGGTCTATAGCATATAAACTTCAAGAATATAAGTAAAAACCACACCTGCTTATGAAAAAAAATCTATTGTCAATAATCGTACTCTTGATGTGTGCGTGCTCTGCAATGGCACAGGACTTTGCCATCGGTGCCGATATAGGATGGAACACCGAGATGGAGAGCAAAGGCATGAAATGGTACAACTGGGCTGGAGAAGAGCGCACGGAATGCACTGCTCTGATGAAGGAACTGGGCATGAATGCAGTGAGAATCCGTGTCTGGGTAAATCCGGAGAAGCACGGCAACTGGTGCTCAAAGGAAGACGTGCTGGAGAAGGCAAAGCGTGCCAAGACGCTCGGAATGGACGTGATGATAGATTTCCACTATAGCGACTGGTGGGCAGACCCTGCCAAGCAGAACATTCCGGCTGCGTGGGAGAAATACTCATTCAAGAAGATGCAGAAGGCCTTGGCTGACCATACCGTCGAGGTCCTTACCCTTCTCAAGGATAATGGCATCACTCCTAAGTGGGTACAGGTGGGCAATGAGACCACCAACGGACTGCTGTGGTCTGTAGAAATGGACCCACAGACCGGTTGGGAGAAGAAGGATGCAGAAGGAAAGACCATTATCACCAAGGCAATGGGACACGTGGAGAGAAATCCTAAGCAGTATGGAGCCTTTATCGGAGCAGGATATGACGCTGTGAAGTCCGTGTTTCCTAATGCTATCGTGATAATACATCTCGACAATGGATTTGATAATGACCTCTACAACCGTAACCTTGACATAGTAAAGGCAAACGGAGGAAAATGGGATATGATAGGAATGTCGCTCTATCCATTCTGGGCAAAGGAGTCAGGAAAGGAAGAGAATGCCGTGATGACTATCAATGACTGCGTGAAGAATATCCGTAAGGTGACAAAGAAATACGGTTGCGACGTGATGATTGTGGAGACAGGCTATGAGGTGGATCCGCAGAATCCGTGGAAAATGCAGCAGGGCAGGGGCGATTATGCTTTGCTGATACGCAGAATGAAGGAAGATACAGAAGGCAGATGTAAGGGAGTGTTCTATTGGGAACCAGAGTGCCGTCCGTCACAATACAAGCTTGGAGCCTTTGACGAACAGGGACATCCCACAGACATCCTTCGTGCTCTTGTGGGAATAGAGAATGGAAAACTCAACATACAGAATTATGACCGCAGAGTGGTAAAGATAAAGACAAACCTCGGCGACATCTATGTGGAGCTCTATAATGAGACACCTGGACATCGTGATAACTTCCTCCGACTGGCTAAGAGCGGCGCTCTCGAAGGCACTTTGTTCCACCGCGTGATAGAGGATTTCATGATACAGGGTGGCGATCCAGACTCAAAGGATGCTCCTAAGACGATGGAAGAGAATCCAGCTCCGCTTCTTGGTGAGGGCAATGTGAAGACTGCTGAAGGCAATGACACCATCTCGGCAGAGATTATCTATCCTCGCTTCTTCCATAAGCGTGGCGTCCTGGCGGCTGCACGTGAGGGAGATGCAGAGAATCCTACCAAGGCAAGCTCCAGTTCACAGTTTTATATCACTTGGGGAAAATACCCAGGAAAAGTGGGCAAGAATCCTTTCAAGCCACTGTTGGACTATTACAAGGAGTATGGCAATGCCGGAACGCCTTGGCTTGACGGTGGATATACGGTCTTTGGAGAAGTAATCTCCGGACTGGAAGTGGTGGATAAGATACAGAAATCACGCACCGACTCCAATGACCGTCCTCTTCGCGATGCTCGTATCGAAAAGATGGAAGTAATTTATTGAACTTTCGCAAATGAAAAATGCCCCTCAGTCCCCACTGCCGTGGGGAAGTGAAAAATATCAAATAGTTTTGTTGTCTGGTTGTTTAGTTGTTTGTCATGTTATTACATTCAACAAAACCACTAAACAACAAAACCACAAAACAACATCCTCACACCTACAATAATGCAAAAAATTCTGATGCTTGCCTTGCTTACCATGTGTTTTGCCTTTGTGCAGGCACAGCAAAAGCATGATTGGGAGGATTATTTCTATGATATCTATGGGCTTGACGATTATGATGAGACACAGATGGCGGAGGATTACGACCGCCTTTGCGAACTCGAGACGTCACCATTGAACATCAATGACGCCACTCTCGACCAGATGATGGACATTCCCGGACTGACCCTTGACCAGGCAGAGCAGATATTCATCTATCGCGACAGATACGGAGGTTTCCTCACTATCGAGGAATTGTCCATGTTGCCAAGCATCGACGCAAGGCAGAGAGTCTTTCTTTCCCATTTCTTTCAGGCAAGACCTGTGGAAAAAGGTGAGTGGTATGCCAAGGAAAATCTGGCGAAAATACTTCGCTCCGGGCATGGAGAAGTGCTGGCTACGGCAGGTATTCCGTTTTATTCCCGTAAAGGAGACAGAGAAGGCTACCTCGGCGAGAAATATAAATACGGAATAAAACTGACGGGCAAGTTTTCCGACCACATCAAATACGGTCTGATAGGAGCGCAGGATGCTGGTGAGCCATTATTCAACGGTGGTAATAAATACGGCATGGACTATTACTCCTTCTTTGTCAATGTCAATGGACTTGGCAGGATAAAGAGTATCATCCTCGGGCGTTATAGGGTGAAGATGGGACTGGGACTGGTGCAGAATGGCAATTTCTCATTCGGCAAACAGATAATGCTTGCCTCCATGAGCCGCCCCACTACTCGCATCGCAGGTCACTCCACTCGCTCGGATGCCAACTATCTGCAGGGCATTGCCTCCACCATTGACATCGGGAAAGAGGGCAGTAAGCACAAATGGGAATTGAGCGCATTCTATTCCTACCGATACATTGACGCCACATTGAATGACAGCGGACAAGTGAAGACAATAGTAAAGTCTGGCTATCACCGCACTGTCAGCGAGATGCAGAAGAAATATAACACTGCAGAAGCAAACACCGGAGCGCATATCTCCTACGATTATGGCAGTTGGCACGCAGGGATGACAGGTACATACGATTGGTTTAACCGTGACCTTTCTCCTAATATCTCATCACCATTCCGCCGTTATTCCCCTCGTGGCAATGCTTTCTGGAATCTCAGTTTGGATTATGGCTACATATCTTCTGCCTTTACGCTCTCTGGCGAGACTGCCACTGGCGACTGCGGAGCTATAGCCACGCTCAATGTCATCCAGGCAAAAGTCAGTAATGACCTTACGCTGACAGGCGTGCAGAGGTTTTATTCCTACAGATACTACGCCCTCCATGCCAATGCTTTCAGCGATGGCGGTGCGGTGCAGAATGAGAGTGGAATGTATCTCGGAGCGCAATGGCGGGCTGGGCGCCACCTCGTGATTGACGCATATTCCGACCTCGCCTATCATCCTTGGGCAAAATATCAGGCAAGTGCTTCTTCATATTCATGGGACAACAGCCTTTCCGGCACATATACCATGAAGCAATGGACTCTCCTTGCTCGCTACCGACTGAGGCTAAAGCAAAGGGATAATGAGGCAGGCACCGCCCTATATGATAGATATGAGCACCGGTTCAGGCTCGCTTTGGATCGTTCTGACGATGTGAAAACGCTACGCACACAGCTGGACCTTAGTAATACTGCATTGGAAAACCATAGTTCTCTCGGCTGGATGCTAAGCCAGATGGGCACGATAAACCTCGCAAACAGCAGCCAATTCTCGGCTATGCTGGCGTATTTCCACACCAAAGACTATGACTCCCGTCTTTATGCACGTGAGAAAAGTCTGCCGGGGTCGTTCTCCATGCCGTCATTCTTTGGCGAAGGAATGCGCTTTTCAGTTCTCTGCAAGGTAAAATTGTCCGACCGCCTTCAGCTCTCAGGCAAGTTGGGCTTCACCAAATACTTCGACCGCGACGTCATTTCCTCCGCTCTGAGGCAGATAGACTCCTCCTGTCAGACAGATTTGGATGTCTCTGCAAAGTGGAAGTTCTAATAAATGAAGAATGCAAGTGTAATCTAAATGCAGGATGCAGAATGTATGAAGAAGATGCGAAAATGATTGTTTTGTTTGAGCGAATCGTTTGAGTGTGAATACTATAATGTATTCTTCATTCTACATTCTTCATTCTTCATTAAACAAAGACCTATATGAAAAAAACAAATCTACTTTTTTTGTTGACCATTCTCCTGTCCATGCTGACAGTGGAAGTCAAAGCGCAGGAAGGACCACTATGGCTCCGTTATCCAGCTATTTCTCCTGATGGCAAGACTATCGCCTTCGCTTATCAGGGAAACATCTTTACAGTGTCATCCAATGGAGGCGAAGCACGCCAGTTGACCAGTCATACCGGCTACGACGCTTACCCTGTATGGAGTCCTGACGGCAAGAAAATTGCCTTTGCATCCACTCGTAAGGGCAGTTATGATGTCTATCTGATGAATGCCAATGGAGGCACTCCGACCCGTCTTACCACAAGCAGTGGCTCTGAGAAACCTATGGCTTTCCTCGATAATGACCACATCCTCTTTACTGCAAGCGTGATGCCTACTGCCAAGAGCATTATCTTCCCAGGGGATTATAATGAAGTGTATAGCGTCAGCGTGAATGGCGGACGCCCTGCATTATTCTCTGCCATTGACATGAATGACGTCTGTGTAGGTACTGACGGAGCTGTGCTCTATCATGACCATAAGGGCTATGAAGACCCATTCCGCAAGCATCACACCAGTCCGATTACCCGTGACATCTGGATGATGCAGAATGGCAAATTCACTAAGATGACCGACTTCAAGGGTGAAGACCGCACACCACGCTGGGCAGCAGATGGCAAGTCATTCTTCTATACCAGTGAGGAAGACGGCACATTCAATGTCTATCGCAAGAATATTGACGGCAGCGGAAAGAAGCGCCTTACGGAGTTTAAGCGTAACCCTGTAAGATTCCTTTCTGTCTCCAAGTCTGATGACCTCTGCTTCACATACGATGGCGAGATATATGTGATGAAGCCGGGACAGACCTCTCCATCCAAGGTCAAGATCAGCATCTTTGCTGATACAGAGGGCGACAAACTTCAGCGTCAGATACTCTCCCGTGGTGCTACAGAGATGACCGTGTCACCTAACGGAAAGGAAGTAGCCTTCGTATTGCGTGGCGATATCTATGTCACAAACGTAGAGTTCAAGACCACTAAGCAGATTACCGACACTCCAGAGCAGGAGCGCAATGTGCAGTTCTCTCCTGATGGCAAATCCCTCGTCTATGCAGCTGAAAGAGATGGCTTGTGGCAGATCTACCAGACCAAGATACGCAATAAGGCAGAGAGACAGTTTGCATACGCTACTGACCTTGACGAGGAGCGTCTCGTGCAGTCTGACCGCACCTCACAGCTTCCTAAGTATAGTCCTGACGGTAAGAAGGTGGCATTCCTTGAAGACCGTGGCACTATCCGCACCATCGACCTCAAGACCAAGGAGGTGAAGACCTGCCTTGATGGCAAATATATGTATTCATACAGCGACGGCGACGTGGATTACAACTGGAGTCCTGACGGCAGATGGTTCGTATGCACATACATTGGTGTAGGTGGATGGAACAATACCGACCTTGCCCTCGTATCATCATCAGGCAATGGCGAGATACACAATCTCACCAACAGCGGATATAGTGAGAGCAACGCCAAGTGGGTGCTCGGAGGCAAAGCATTGCTGTTCCAGAGCGACCGTGCCGGTTACCGTAGTCATGGCTCATGGGGCGCGGAAGACGATGCCTACCTCATGTTCCTGGACGTAGATGCTTACGACCGATTCAATATGACAAAGGAGGAGAAGCAGGCACTCCTTGCCAATGACAAGAAGCAGGATGCTGCTGATACCAAGCCTGCCGCTGACGCAAAGAAGAAGAAAGACAGCAAGAAGAAGGGCAAGGCTGACGCCAAGAAGGCAGAGCCTGCCATCAAGCCTCTTGAGCTTGATCTGGAAAACTGTCAGGACCGCATCGTCCGCCTTACCGTCAACTCAAGCCACATGGGCGACATGGTGCTGAGTCAGGGTGGAGATACCTTATACTATATGGCACGCTTCGAAGGCAATGCAGACCTCTGGATGCACGATATGCGCAATGGTAAGACAGAGATAGTCATGAAGGGCGTAGGAAGCGGAATGATGGAGCCTTCCAAGGATGGTAAGAGCATCTATATCCTCGCTGGCAGTGGCATCAGGAAATTCGAGATGGGCAGTCGCCAGATGAAGTCTGTAGAGTATGAGGCACGCTTCAATTATCGTCCTTACGACGAGCGTAAGTATATGTTCGACCACGTTTGGCGTCAGGTGAAGGATAAGTTCTACTTGGAGAATCTCCACGGAGTGGATTGGCAATACTATCGTGAGACATACGCTAAGTTCCTCCCTTATATCACAAACAATTATGACTTCGCTGACCTCCTGAGCGAGATGCTCGGAGAGCTCAATGCCTCACATACCGGAGCACGCTATCGCTCTCCATCAGGAGTGGATCTCAGAGGCTCCTGCCTTGGACTCTTCCTTGACCACGCATACACCGGCGACGGACTCAAGGTGGAAGAAGTAATCAAGCGCGGACCTTTCGCTGTCAAGAAGACCGGCGTCAAGCCTGGTTGTATCATTGAGAAGATTGATGGAGAACCGATACTTGCCGGACAGGATTACAACTATATGCTCGATGGCAAAGCCGGCAAGAAGGTGCGCATCGGTGTCTATGACCCTGCTGCAAAGAAGCGCTTTGAGGTAATAGTAAAGCCTATCACTCTCGGTGCACAGAATGAACTTCTCTACAAGCGTTGGGTGGACTGCAACCGTCAGATAGTGGATTCCCTCTCAGGAGGAAAAGTGGCTTACGTGCATGTGAAGGCGATGGACTCACCAAGCTTCCGCACCGTATATCGCGAACTGCTTAGCGATCGCAACCGCAACCGTCAGGCAGTAATCGTCGATGACCGTCATAATGGCGGAGGATGGCTCCATGATGACCTCTGCACACTGCTTTCAGGAAAGGAATACCAGCAGTTTGTGCCACGTGGCAACTATATCGGTCGTGACCCATTCAATAAGTGGACCAAGAAGTCATGCGTCCTGATGTGTGAGGACGACTACAGCAACGGTCACGGTTTCCCTAAGGTATATTCCGACCTCAAGATAGGCAAGCTCATCGGCACGCCAGTGGCAGGCACCATGACGGCAGTATGGTGGGAGACCCTCATCGATGGCAGTCTCGTATTCGGCATTCCTCAGGTAGGCTGTAGAGATATGAGCGGCAAATGGGGCGAGAACACCACTCTCTATCCTGACATCGAAGTCTATAACTCTCCAGAAGACTTCCTCAATGGTCACGACACCCAGCTTGAGCGTGCCGTAGAGGAGATGATGAAATAATCCATGCTGGTACCATAGAAAGAAGATAAAAAAAGTGGGCGCTATAGATTCGTTGCGAATTTATAGCGCCCATGTTTTGTTGTTTAGTTGTCTGGTTGTTTTGTTGTTTAGTTGTCTGGTTGTTGGTTGTTTAGTTGTTGGTAGCTTTGGCTGGAAGCCAATACCGAGCGAAGTGAGAGTAACCCCACATTAGGGAATAGGGAATAAGTAATCTCCTATTCCCTATTACTTATTCCCTATTCCCTAATGTGGGGTTAAATCCCGCTTTGCGGAATAATCTGTACAGCAGGGACACTTTTCCCTCTCATAGAGCAGACGATTTTCTCGCCTTCCAGACTGATGGATAGGAATCCGAGAGACGATAGCTTGTCGGTAAAGTCTTTCAGACTGCATGAGCGACTAATCTCCAGATTGACAGGATAGTTGCTGATAGTAGTGTCACGCACCTCAATATCTACATTGTACCATCTGCCCATGTCCTTCAGGACTGTAAGCAATTGCACATTGTGATAAGAGAAGAGGTCTTCAGTCCATTTCGTGCGTTGCTTGGCATCGCATTTCAAGGCATAGAGATCATACCCCTTTATGAACCTTACATATCTGTCAGGGTCTAAAGTGATGTCCTTGCTATCCTCCGTATTCGGCTTTACTCTGACCATTCCGGAGACAAGAGTCACCTCCGCAGGCGTATCATCATAATCCTTGATGTCAAACTCGGTTCCCAATACGGTAGTGGTAAGTCGCTGGCTATGCACCACGAAAGGATGCTCTTTGTCACTTGTCACCTTGAAATAAGCCTCGCCCCCAAGAGTGACGGTGCGCTCTTTGCCGGTGAAGGCAGTAGGAAATGAGAGGCGGCTGTCTCCGTTTAGTTTTACCACCGTGCCGTCAGCCAATGTGATTTCATACGTAGCACCGCGTGGCGTCGTTATAGTTCGGGTAGCGGCTTCCAGATTAGACAATGGGCATACGATGGCTTTTTCCGGGTCAGCTTTCACATTTCCGCATTCCATTTTGCTCTCGATAGGCTTCATTTCGTGCTTAGAATTACCAATCATCACTACTTTCGGTCCATCGTTAGCTTGGAAGGCGAATATGTTTCCATTATCTTTGATGATATAATCGCCTTGATAATTCTCTGCCAATGAGATTTCTTTTTCCCTATTTTCCATGTAGCCAAATATGGTCACTGCAGAGAGGAAACCGACAATTAGGACTGCTGCGGCTGACCATATCCATTTGCGCTTGATAGAGAAGGCGTTGCCATGAATGCTCATGCGCTCAGAGCGAAACTTCTTCCATTCTTTCTCCACGTTAGGACTCTTAGCCTTGTCTTTCGTTCTCGTAAGAGCATAAAGCTCGAGCAGGCGATTGTTGTCTTTATCGCCAGTAAAAAGTTCATCATCGAATAGCGAATTATGATGATGATCAATATCTTCTTTTATGTTGTTATAATCCTTTTCCATTCAATAAGTGGTTGACATTATTGTTTTATATACTCCTGTATAAATATAAAAGTCTAAAAAGTCATTTAGGGTACTATATTTAAGATCATTTATCTTTTATGAGAGCATTTCTCAGTATTTTAAGGGCTTTTACAATGTGTTTTCTTACGCCATCGCGTGTAATGCCTAAGTCATCAGCTACTTCCATATATTTTTTTTCTTCCATATAGCATTGGTCAAGAACGTATTTGGTCTTCTGTGGCATTGTATCTATAACAGTCTTTATCGCCTTTAGTCTGTCATCATCTAAGTCGTCGATGCAGAATGAATCTTCTTTAGCATTGATGCATGCTTGGAGATATTTCTCTCTTACCTTTTTCTTTTTCAATAGATCCAGACTACGATGCCGTATGGAAGTGTAGAGATACATGCTGTTTACGGTATCCTCAAAAGAGTCATGCTTTTCCCATATATGTGCAAAGACATCGTTTACAATGTCGCGTGCGTCATCTTCATCTCTGACTATGGCAAGAGATGAATAATAGAGCTTTGTGTAGTATTTTTCGAAAAGTGCCTTGAATTGTTTTTCCTTTATTGCTTCTTTCATTATCGTAGAAAAAGAGACCTATCAAATTACAAAGGTATGACATTTCGCTTTAAACTGCAACATAAAGACACCTAATTTATTTTTTTTTAACTGACACTACTCTTAAAGCCCTTATTTATGTAAATGAGACCGCATCCAGTCATAGTAATGCGGTCTCAAGAATCGAAATTTATATGAGAATTAGGTGTTATTATTCAAATTCCTTAATGAGTTTCTCGTATGCGTCAGCAAAGTTTACCATCGCTGCGGCGCGTATCTCTCCTTCCTTCAAAGGTGGGAGTTTGGCTTCTTCCGCCTTTATCTCCTTGATACGTTTCTTCATCCACTTTATGGCTACTTTGTTTACTGCCTTGTCCTGACAGTTCTTCTGCAGTCTCAAAGCCCAGTTGTAGATGTGCATATCCCCGCTATGGAACTTCTTGATGTGCTTGTCGCAAAGCGCTACAAATTGCTTCCAGTCACCACGAGCCTCTGCCCATGCGATATCCACATTGAGACATATCTCGTCATACTTAGCCACACCCCATTTCTTCATCTCAGCCTTATAGGCATCCATTCCGACCTTGTCAATCTCAGCAGTGCCATCGGCATTCTTCTTGACGTAAGAGAGAGGGAATTGCATCCATACTCTATCTGCCACCATATTGACATTTCTGGCTCCATACTTTGCTTCAAACTCGCTCTTGTGCTCCAGCATATACTGGAAAGCCGGTGTCAAAGGAGATGAATTATAATTGACGAAGGCTTCAAAGAGGTTATTATTGGTCAGCATGTCTTTCTCATTGCCAGCGAGGAGGATGCCTGCCACTTCTGCACTTTTCTTGTTGTCGTATGCTGTGTCCAGTGCTCTGAGATAAGAAAAGAGGAAAGTGGTGTCGCGTTCACCGCGTTCATAGCGTTCAGCCAATGCAGAGAGACCGTTGGTTCCCAGTCCTTCCTTCACTTTCGCGATGAACTTCTCCACGTCTCTGTCGCCTCCTACTATGCGGTTTATTTCCTTACCTGTCTGGTCGATGAAGAGGAATGTAGGGAAAGCCCTTACGCCGAAGCGATTTTTCACCGCAGGTCCTTCGCCCTTTTCCATATCTATCTTGATGGAGACAAACTCCTTGTTGAAGTAATCGCCTGCTGCCTTTTGTGTGAATACTTGTGTCGCCATCATCTTGCAAGGTCCGCACCAACTGGTGTAACAGTCCACGAAGAGCATTTTGTTTGCCTCTTTAGCCATTGCGAGAGCTTGCTCGAATGTCTTTCCTTCCACGAAGGCTACGCCCTGATTTGTGTCAGATTGCATAGCAGGGCTCTGGATTACCGGTGTCTGCGCATGGATTTCTCCAATGCAAAGGATTGACGCTGCCAGAGCGATGATCAAATTTCTCTTTTTCATTGTGTAGCTTGTTTTTTATTAGCAGATGGCCGAAACCAGATGATTGTCTCGACCAACTGTATAGTTATCAGTTTTGGTATCCGCTGTTCTGCTTGATTGCGCCGTAGGAAATTCTGATTTCATAATTCGGCACTGGGAGATTCCATCTGTTTTTTGCCACAGCTCCGAGCGTAGCATCTCCGAGCGCGTTGTCAGTGCGCATGAGGTCCCAACGGTAATGTCCCTCGTAAGCGAGTTCACGGTTTCTTTCACGAAGCACCTCCTTGATGAAGGCATCGACATTGGCAAAGTCATTTGCCTTATAAGCTTCAGGACGTGCATTCTCAGGAATTGCTCTGAGGCGAACATCATTAAGTTGCTGGAGAGCTTCAGTAGTGATGCTGTTGGAAGTGCGTGCGAGGAGTTCAGCGTATGTAAGCTTGACTTCTGCCAATCTCATATACAGCACATCATCGTACTGGCCGCCGCTATATTTCATTGTGGTCAAGTCATTGACATTGTCAGTCTTTGATCCCTTCCACAGAAGGTAAGTGCGTCTTACGTCATTGGCATCATATAGGAATGTCATATTAGCCGGAACGTAGTAGCTTTGCTTTCTGTACCAAGACATACCGTTTGGATACTTCAATGTATAGATACGGCTTGGCTGGTAGAATATCAGCTCGTTACTCCTTGTCGTAGGGTCAGGATATGAACCGCTTTGGGTGTATTCATTAGATGGGAACAGTGCTGTCTGATACTCAGAACTTGACTTTGAGAATACATAGCCGTTCTTATTAAGAACATCGCGTGCCAATTCGAGGGCTTCTTGTAGTTCTGCCTGATTTTTGGTGTAAGTTCCTTTATAGAGCAGTACTCTGCTAAGGAGCGCTTTTACCACGGTCTTATTAGCTCTTATACGGTCGTTTATGCCAGGAACCTCATCAGATACGTCAGCGAGAGCTTCTTTCAAGTCCTTGATAATCATATTCCAGCATTCAGCATTGGTAGATCTTCCTACGTTGTCACTTGGGTTATAGCCGTTGTAGGCTTCTGTACGCAGTACGATACCGTCGCCATTATCATTTCCTAACAATGCTTGGTCGCCATAGAGGCAAAGCAGATAGAAGTTGACGTATGCATGGATGAATTTTGCTTCAGCGATATACTGTCTCATCAGCGTAGCATCGAATGTGCCAAACTCAGCCACTTTGTGGATGATATTGTTGGTGTAGTCGATGGCATTATATCCCCAGCGCCACATATTTGAAAGCAAACCATCATGTTCTGACGAAGTGTATTCGCTCTTCTGTACAGCGAGGAAGCCTGTTGCTGATGAGCGTATGGCCACATTGCTGGTGGTCATATCTCCCATGAGTGTTGTATATCCAGCGTTGGAATAGTTGTTCTGATCTTGCGGTGCGCCCGCGATGAACACGTTGAGTCTGACGTAAGCGCCCATGAGAGCTGCTTCCGCTGTCTTCTGATTCTTATATACCTTCTCATCGACCAGTGTATTCTCTGGTGCATAGTCAAGGTTGCAGGCTGCCAATGCCATAGTCAGCAGTATGGCAATACATGAGTATATGGTATTCTTTTTCATATCTTAGGAATGTAAAAATTAGAAACTTGCTCTTACACCGAATTGCATACTGCGAGATTGAGGCATAGTCATATTATCATAACCTGCTGCCAGAGCGGATGAACCGAATGCACTTACCTCTGGGTCAAGACCTGAATAGTTTGTAATGGTAAACAGGTTTGTGACTGTAGCGTATATCTTCAGCTGATTGAAGAACTTTGTAGCTTTGAGGATAGAGTGAGGTACATGATACGTCAATGTCACAGACTTCAGTCTCAGATATGAGTTGTTCTCCAGGAATCGGGTTGTTGTAATGGCTGTGGTGTAGTCATAATTGCCGATAACGGATGCGTTGTTGAGGCGTGGAATGTCGGTCTTCTGTCCAGGAACCTGCCACATATTCATGATGTCTGCAGTCAGGTTGTAGGCATCTTCTCCTGTGTAGTTGAGGAGATTAGCTTTTGTGCTGTTAATCATCTTGCTACCTACAGAGAAATTGAACATGAAATCGAGCTCCAGATTCTTATAGAATAAAGTATTGGTCATAGAACCATAGAAGTCAGGTAATGCCACACCGCAAACGAATTTATTGGATTGTGAATTCTCATAGTCAGCACCAGGAGGTGTTGTGGAAACACTTCCATCTTTGTATTCCCAGAGTGGGTCGCCAGTATTTGGATCTACACCGTACCATTTATGCAAATACCACTGTGCTACAGGTTTACCTTCTTCGTAGTATTTGAATGAGCTATTAGCTTGGTCGAGCTGGTTGCCTTCAAAGTTGAGCTTGAGAATCTTATTGGTTGCTTTAGAGAGATTGAGAATAGTCTGCCACTGGAAGTCCTTAGTGTAGATATTCTTTGATACAATCTGGAAGTCGATTCCCTGATTGCTCATATCGGCAATGTTCTGATTTTCCTTTGTATAGCCAGTATAGTAAGGAAGGTCAGATGAGAAGAGCATGTTGGTGGTCTTCTTGTAATAGTAGTCGAGAGTGATCTTAATGCGGTCATCGAACATTTCGAGGTCAAGACCAGCATCATATGTGATTGTCTTTTCCCATTTGAGGTTTTCATTGCCTGGCTGTGACATCTGTAGGTAGCTCTTGCCACCATACTGTGTCAACTGATTGAGAGTATATACAGCCTGTGCTCCGTAATAGCTGTTGTTGCCGTCTTTACTTGACATGCCAATAGAGCCACGCAGTTTCATTTCCTTGATGAAAGGCAGGTTTTCCTTGATGAATTTTTCGTTTGACAGTCTCCAACCCAGTGATACGGATGGTGTGCTGAGATAACGATGGTTACGATTAAAGCGTGAAGAGCCATCCAGACGATAGGTCAGACCGAGCATATATGTATGCTGATACTGATAGTTGAGACGTGCGAAAGCAGAGAAAAGAGCGTATTGTTGCATGTATGCGCCTGTCACTCTCTTAGTCTGTGCAGCACCGACACCGCTCAGATCTGGGCTAAAGAAGTTTGAACCTGCTACGGAATTGATGCGTTCCTTGGTGTATTCGTAGCTCTGTCCGAAGATTCCCTGAAGGAAATGGTTGTTGAATGTCTTATTGATAGTAAGAAGATTGTTTACCACCACCTTATAACTGTTTCTTGTGCTTTCCTGAGCCTGATTGCCGATAACGCCTGTGAGGTATTCTGGAAGTTCTCCTTTACGGATGTTTGAGAAAGAATTGTAGATATCAGTACCTACTTCAGAGCGCAGAGAGAGCCAGTTTAATGGACGATATTCCAAGTATCCATTGCCTATGATACGTGTGTCCTCTACGGACTCGTCGTTGATATAAGCCATTGCTACAGGGTTGTATGCTTCAGAAGAACCCTTAGAGTTGAGGGCATATCCGTAGTAATAGTCGCCTGTGGCTTCGTCGTAGATAGGAAGGTTAGGAGCCTTTTTGATAGCGGCTGCATATATGCTTCCTGCTGCTATTGCGTTATTATTGAGTCTGTTGATAGAAACACTTACGCCAGCATCCCATTGCTTTGCTAATTTTGTATTGAGGTTAAAGCGTGTAGAGAGGCGTTGCATATCATTATTGATGATATATGACTCATTGTTGTCGTAAGAGACACTGAGGAAATAGTCAGTCTCCTTTGCGCCACCAGAGATGGACGCGTTGACACCGTGGCTGACAGCAGTACGTGTCACTGCGTCAATCCAGTCAGTGTTATATCCCATAGGGTATTTACCCTTAGGATAGTATGTGGAATAAACCTGGCTGTACTGGTCGCCATTGAGCAAATCCAGTTTGCCGATAGGATTATCAATACCTAATGTGTAGCCTACATTTACTTTTGTTCTGCCTTTCGAACCCTTCTTGGTAGTAATGAGGATTACGCCTGCAGCTCCACGAGAACCGTAGATTGCTGTGGCAAAAGCGTCCTTGAGGATTTCTATAGACTCGATATCGTCAGGGTTAATGTTTGCGAGTGGGTTCTTTTCGAATGAATTGTTGAGGTCTATATTATATTGCAGTGAACCACCGCCGGTCTGCATTCCTCCCATAGCAATGCCAGGGATAGAGCCACCCGTGGTACCAACAGAGTTGGCATCACGGTCGGTTCCAAACATTGGAACGCCGTCAATGACATAAAGCGGATTGTTGTCGCCCATAATGGAGCTGACACCACGTATGGTAAGCACATTGGCAGAGCCTAATGCTCCAGAAGAATTGGTCATGTAGAGTCCTGGTACGCGGCCTTGAAGCATCTGATCGACAGATTGGAAAGAGACGTTGTCTTTTGGAGTTACAGAGGAGACAGAGCCTGTAAGGTCGCGACGTTCCTGTCTGCTATAGCCCACTACGACGAGATCCTGCATCTTTGTTTCTGTTGTCTCACGCATAGTGACATTGATAGTCTGTTTCTTACCCACAGTACAGCTTTGGCGGTCGAAACCTATCATTGAGAATACCAATTGCTGGTTTGGGGTGACGTCAATCGCATATGTGCCGTCTTCTGCAGTATGGGTCGCCTTGTTTGTACCTTTTATTGATACGGTAACCATGTGGAGCGGTGCTCCGGATTCGTCGATGACGCGTCCGGTGATATGCTGTTCCTGCGCCATTGCTGATATAGTCTGCAGCAATAGGGCGAAGAAAAGTATAAGGCTCTTTGTCTTCATAGGTGTAATATTAGGTTTGTAGATGAATATTGGGGATGCTGTCTGAAAAAGATAGACGGCATCCCCTTTTATAATATAAGTTTATATTACTTGATAAGCTTCAGCCAAGAGTCTGTCAAAGGTGTGTCTGTGTCACCGAGAGGCGCACCGTAGTTGCCTGTAGTCGGAGTGTTGATACCTCCAAATATCCAAGCCACATTGCCGAAAGCTACACCTGCTGCGTTACGACGTGCGAGGAATGTGCCTGGCACTTCCACTTCTGTCCAGTTGACGCAGTCTGTAGAGCGATAAATCTTAGAAGAGACAATAGGTGTCTTACCATCTTCACCTACAGTCTCACCACCTACCATATATACTACATTGTCGCATACGATAGCTTTTGCGTGATACAATGCAGGCATACCAGTGAGCTCTCCTTCTTTCTTCCATGAGGTACCGTCGGTAGAAGAATAAACTCCTGTGCGCAAGAAATCCTCCGCTCCGACGAAGTACTGGAAGCCTGTAAGACACCACAGTTTGCCATTGAATGTGAAGAATTGGTCTGCCAGACGTCTTGCTACGTCGCAATCTTCGTCATCAGAAGTAGGTGTGATATACTCCCAATTCTTTCCGTCTGTAGTGACAGCATAGAGGCGCTTGCCCTGAAGCATACCGAAACCATAGCAGAAACCTCCCTTGATATACATCTTGCCATCTTTTACTGTAACGTTGTAGTTTGTGCCATTCATGTAAGAGAAAGGTACGGTATTGCCCTTTGCATCCTTTACAGTTGCACCGACAGAGTCACAGCGGAAGGTCTCACCGTCAGCAGTAGAGAAGAGCTGGAGTGTAGGAATATCCTTAGCAGGGCCCATCCATCCTTCGCTCACGTCAGCAGGGTTGCCATACTTGTCGGCACCGAATGTGCGAGCACCGCCTACTACATACATGCGTCCATTGAATACAGCGAGACGTGCGCCTTCACCACCGATGACATAGCCTTTCTGACCTTCAGGAAGTTTCACTCCTGTAATATCCGTCTTGTAATCAATTTCGTTCCACTTTACGCCATCTTCGGAAGAGAAGAGCTGATAATTCTCTGTCTCGCCGCTCAAAGATGTGGTGATGGCATAGATTTTACCATTGAATACGCACATGTCGTAGTCGAGTAGCCCGGTTGGGAAACCCTGGAAAGCAGAACTCTTGTTTACCATGTCTGCACCATTAGCAGTCTTTGCCTTTACCACGTTGAGAGTGTAAGCCTTGCTATTGCCCTTTTCATCCTTCACGGTGAGGCTGACAGCAGAAGTCACATCGATGCTGGTCATGGTGTTTACCTTCTCAGTTCCGATATATACGTCAGTTCCGAGAGTGCCTGTAGCCAGGATGGTAGCCTGCTTGAGGTCTGCGTCCATCACGTCCCATTCCACGCTGTCGTTGGTATTCTCAATCTTGAGAGTATTCTGATCTATTACGCAAGTGTATGCTTTCGCACTTCCAGCAGGGGTTACTGATACAGATGTGATGCCTACTACAGGTGCCTTGTCGTCGTCACTATCCGAGCAGGATACGAATGCTCCAGCAGCGAGTGCGAGCATAATCATTGTTGAAAACTTCTTCATAAATCTTAATGTTTAAGTGTTATTATTGATGATGTGTTTGTGATTTACATTGCAGCGCCCATCATGCCCATTCCGCCGATGACCTTCGGAGCCTGGACTGGCTTTCCTGCGAGGCAGTCTTCGATGGCTTTCTTGACGCCTTCACCGCGGAGATTCTTCCTGTAGATGTTGCCTGCCTTGTCGATGAGGATGATGAATGGAATGCCACCAAACTGGTATGTGTCCATCACCATCTTGCCAGCGTCAGGAGCCCAGCCCTGCATCCATGCCATGCCTTCTTCCATCATCGCCTTGGTCCACGCTTCCTTCTTGGCATCGATAGACACGCTCAGGAATTCCACTCCCTTGCCCTTGAATTCTTCATAGTATTTCTTCAGGTGAGGAATCTCCTGACGGCATGGTCCGCACCAGCTTGCCCAGAAGTCCAGCACTATCACCTTGCCCTTGAGCTTGCTCAGAGATACGGTCTTGCCCTTGACATTTTGGAAAGTGAACTCAGGAGCTGGCTTGCCTTCCTTCATTCGCTCGCGTTTCTCTTTAGCTTCTGCGCGTGCCTTGCGGAAGTCTGCTACGAGTTGCTTTGCTGTGGCAGAAGTGCTCTCCAGTCTTGCCAATGCGGCATTGATGATGTCAGCATCTTTCTCTTCGTCGAGTCTTGACAGAGGCACGAGGACGCTGGTGAGGTCGGAATAGTGCTCCGTCAGATAGCGCATCCATGCGTCGCTGTCTTCGCCGGAAGCGTCATAGAGCGACATAGCGAGCTGCTGGCTCTTCTTCTGGTCTTCTATCTTTGCCTTATACACATTTTGAGAGATGGCAATCATGGTCTGATAGCTACGGTATGCGTGGAAATTGACGAGGTTCATCAGTTCATTTTTCTTTCCTGCGCGTATATATACATAAGGTGGGTTCTTGATCTTGATCTTTGCAGTGTCGAGTCCGCGGAAGTCGATGTCCATGTTTTCATCTTCCAGCCATACATCCACTGCCTGCCATCCGCCACAATCCACTACTGCATCTCCTGCTTTCTCCACAGGTACTGAGAGTGTGTATGAATGGTCTGCATTGACAGGTGTCTCTGCAAGCACTTTCTTGTCGGTGCCTGAATACTGGTACACCTTTACTGTGAAATCAGGTTCGATGAATTTCACTTTTCCCTTGATTGTTACGGTCTGCTGTGCTGAGGCTGTCATTGCGAAGCCGAGGCAGAGCGTTGCTAATAATGTTTTTAAGTTGCTCATTGTCTTGATTAGTTTTATGTTTTCTTTACTTTGTTTTCTTATATAGCGACTCAGAAATGAAATTGGGTAATGAATAATGAAAAAAAATGAATGTTTTTGTTGTCTTGTTGTTTTGTGGTTTGGTTGTATAGAAGGTAGATTTGGCTTCCAGACAAATCTTGGTTTGTTGGTTGGCTGTTTGGTCGAGGAATAAAATATCAATAAATAAAAATAAACAAATATATTTTTTCTTTGTTTTTTTATATTGATATTTTATTTTCTAAACCACTAAACCACTAAAACGTAAGTTCTACTCCGAGAGCAGCCACGCGGTTGCTACGTGTAAACTCATTGGTGATTTCTGGCTTCTCCGCGGTGTATTTGTCGTAGCAGGTCTTGAAGTAAGCGGCATTGATGGCTACTTTGTCATTTACCTGATACTTTGCACCGAAACCGTATGACCATGAGTCGGTGGTGAAGGACATATCGCTCATGAATTCGTCGGTGTTGCCGTAGCGGGTGATCTGCATACCACCGCTGAGAGTGAGCCTCTTTGTCACGTCAAGCTCCAGTCCGGCGAGGTATTCATCGGTGCCTCCCTTGAGAAGGTCCTGCTTGTCATTATATTTCTTTGACTGCTTGTCGTAGAAATGATGGTAGCCAGCGCTGACGCGAACGCTTGGCACGATGCTCCACTGTGCTCCGAGAGCGAGCAGAGCTGGGCTGTCTTCACGCACTGAGGTGCCATCCTGGAACTGGTTTACAGCCTCAATAGCCATAGCCTCCTTCACGGTGGAGTTGTTCTTCATCGACATCTTCACGCGGAAGTCATACTTGGCAGCAAAGTTGAAGTTGCCTATCTTATAGTCTATACCGATTACAGGAGCGAAGCCGATGCCGTTCTGATCGGACTTGAGGTTGACTCCTTCGCGGTAAATCTCCAGTGCGCTGACCTGTGGACGTGCGCCTTCGAGTTGTGCTTTTGCTCCTTCGAGCTTTGCCTTTGTAGCTACAAGTTCATCATATTTTTCCTTATATCCAGGCATGTTCTTCACCGGCTCCAGCTTTGCTATGCCTGCATTGACCTTTGGAAGGTTCTCCTCGATGCTGGTAAGGTTGTTGGTGATGTAGTCGTTGACACCGTCGAGGAAGTTGCTGAAAGGCACATACTGCTCCTTTGTCTTCACCATTATGTCGGAAATCTTCGCCTTGTAGCTTGCGTCACCATAGATTACGCGGAGACCTCCATACACGGAGAGGTTTTCAGTCACCTTGTAAGCAGCGCCTACAGTGAAGCCGAAATAGAACTGGCGACCCTGCATATAGCTGTTTACGTCGTAACCTTCCGCCCCGAAAGCTTCGATCTTCTTGGCTATCATGCCGACAGCGCTCTCGAAAGAGCCGAGTCCGTCAGAGAATTCACACTTGCCTCCGCCACCTGTTACGGCGAAGCCAAACTGGAATGACCAGCGATTCTTATTGTAAGCAGCCTGTATTGATGGAATGAAAGGAGCCTGAGCATCGCCCTTGAAGCGCTTGGTAGTCATGCCGTTGTTTTCCTTGCCGAGGGCGAAGAGCGGGCAAGTGGTGTCGATGGTACGTGTCTGCCACGCTGCCTGAGCATTAAGACCGAGATGGAAGCCCTGTCCGAGGAATGCCACACCTGCTGGGTTGCTATATACGCCGTCGATGGCAATCACGCCCTCACGGGCTGGGTTGCGGAGGAAAGCGGCGCATTGGTTGGTATTAGTAAGATAACCGCCTGCGTTTGCGGTGGTAAATGTAAGCGCGGAAAGCGCCACGATGATAATTTTTTTCAGTTTCATTTTCTTGTTATTCCGTTGAATACTATATGAATTTGCGGTGCAAAGGTAATCGTTTTGTTCACTATTTCCATCATAGTAATCAGTTTTTCGCTACCAAATTAAAGAATATTAACTAAATAATAGTTATTTTGTCCTATCCTTACTTTGTTTTGTTTTATTTATCGTTGGTTTGTGGTTTGTTTGTTGGTAAGTGACACTAAAACAAAAAAAATCAATGGATAAAAATAGGAAAAATAATATTTTTTGTTTTTTTCCTGTTTTTATCCATTGATATTTTATCCTTCAGCAAACTGTCGGAGAGAACTCCGCCCCTACTCCATATCTATATTGAAAGCACCTGCAGCGATGCCCTCCTTATTATATATGGTGCAGAGAGGGAATTCATCATGCGCATAGCAGAATGTGTTACCTTTGATGCCATAGGTAGAAGTCTTTGCTTTCTCTAAGGCATTGACGTTGATGGTGAGTTCATAGTTGCCTGATGTCTTTGCTATGCCATCATCGAATTGGCGCAATTTGCCTGTTTCTTTAGAGAAAGAAATGACTATAGTGCCGCCCTTACGCTCACATTTCACAGGAACAGGACCCTCACTTACCAGTTTTTCTCCATACGAATGCTTCATCAACTGGAGCGCAACTCGATGTCCCACAGTATGTTTTGCCTGTGGATGGATGTCGTTTGCCTCGCCGCAATCCAATGCAGTGGCAAAGACTGCGCTGTTGACGGGCTGTGATGAAGATGAAAGAGTAGGGTGGCAGATGTCGAATTGCTGCGCTCTGAGGTCACACAATCCGCTCTCTATCATCTTATCATGCCTTCCCATGAAGCCAGCAAGCTGTATTATCACGCTTGGCCAAGGAGTCTTGCTCTGCTTGATGGTAGGAAACTGCGTGTGCCATTTGTCAATCATAGCCTGGAGATATTCCTTGTAATGGAATGGCTTTCCAGTGTTTGATTCGCCCTGATACCACACCATTCCTCGGATATACAGCGGACCAAGCGGGTGAATCATGGCGTTATAGAGACCTACAGGCGTATCGACGAAATAAGTGGAAGACGGACAAGGCTCCGTGTTTGCGCCAACAGCCATCTGCCATCCCTCAGTAAGAATGATGGTGGTGTCATTCAGTTCGAGTTGATAGAGTTTGCCTTTGGTGAAATTAGGCAGTCCTTTCTCAGCCACGAGTTTCACTATCACCTCATTCTCTCCCTCATGCAGGATAGAAGAATCAAAGGAGTATTTGCGTGGAGGATACTCATAACCGGTGCTGCCCACTTGCTTTTGATTGACGAAAGTGACGTCAGCATCCTTCATTGCGCCAAGTCTGAGCATTGGTTTCATGCCCTTGTTTGCCTCGATATTCTTCTTGGAAAGATGGAAAGTGGTGCGAAACCAATACGTGCCGTGCGGCTTTCCCTTGGTGAAGAACTGTGAGAAGATATCCACAGGCTTCCATGAAGAGAAGTCATAGCCCGGCTTTTGCCATCTGCTGAGGATGGTGTCGCTCTGCTCTCTGCGCGCATTCCATGCCCTTATGGCTTCATTTTCCGCGTTTCTCACCGAATCGACCCAGTTCTTCTGATGATATTTCCTGTCCTTAAGGATTTCCTTGTATTCAGGAAACTGACTGAGATTGGCGTATGACATCCATGCTTCCACACGGGTGCCGCCGACAGAAGAATTGATGATTCCCACCGGAACCTTGGCATATTCCTGTATCTCCTTGCCCACGAAGTAGCTCACTGCCGCTATCTCGGCAGCCGTTTGGGGATTTATCGTCACCCATTTCGGAGCATTGCAGTCGTCCTTCGGTGTGGCGAAATCAAACTGATGTGGCAGTTTCAGGTAGTGGATATTGTCGTTGGTGTAAACCTTTGCGGTCTCAGCCACAGTCTTGTTGTCCATACATCTGCGTATGGGCAGTTCCTGATTAGACTGACCTGAGAACAGGAACACATCGCCGATGAAGAGGTCTATCGCCAATGTCTCAGGATTCTTGCCTCTTTCCGTGACTGTGAGTTTATATGGACCACCGGCAGGAAGTTCAGGCATATCGACGTGCCATTTGCCATCTTTGCCCACTTTCACGGTCTTTTGCTTGTTTCCTAATGCTATTTTCACTTTCTCGCCCGGCTTTCCCCATCCCCATACAGGAACAGGAGCAAAGCGCTGCATCACCATTCCGTCGGAGAAAATGGCAGGCAAACGTAGTTGCGCGAGCACCGGTTGTGCTAAAATGGCGAGGAACAGTATGGCAATATAAAATCTTATTATTCTCATATTAAATAAAATAAACACAGTCCTGCAGAAATGAAAACCTATGAAAAAGTTTGCTTTCTGCCAGGACTGTTATGCTTTAGCGTGTGTTATAATTATCCTTCTATGGTCTGGATGGTGCCATCTTCATTGTAATGAAGTTCGGCAACCTTGAGTGAACGCAAACTGTTTACGCCACCAGAAGGAGCAGAATCGTGATGGAAAAGATACCATTTACCCTTAAATTCCACGATGGAATGGTGTGTGGTCCATCCTGATTTGACAGGAGTAAGGATTACACCTTGGTAAGTAAACGGTCCGTAAGGATTGTCACCGATGGCATAACATATCATGTGGGTGTCGCCGGTGGAGTAAGAGAAATAGTATTTTCCCTTGTATTTGTGGCACCATGAAGCCTCAAAGAATCGGTGAGGGTCGTCAGCTTTCAGCGGTTTTCCGTCTTTATCGAGGATTATCACCGCCTTTGGCTCCTCTGCAAAGTGCATCATATCAGGCGCAAGACGAGCCACTCTCGATGGAAGAGCATCGCAATCAGACTTCTTTGGAGGGATAATAGCTTGGGTATCAGCAGGTGGAGGAGCCGCTGCGCCAGACTCATTGAAGCACAGTTTGTTGTCCTTATACCACTGGAGCTGTCCTCCCCAGATACCTCCGAGGTAGAAATAATACTCGCCATCATCATCTTTCAGCACAGCATAGTCGATGGAATACGAGCCATGAATAGGGTCGTTGAGCGGAATGAATGGACCTTCCGGTCTGTCTGCCACAGCGATACCGGTGCGGAAGATGTCGTTCTTGTCCTTTGCAGGGAAGTACATGTAATACTTTCCATCCTTTTCCTGCACATCATTGTCCCACAACTGGTGGCTTGCCCACGGAATATCCTCCAGTTTCAGGATGCAACCATGATCTGTCAGTTGCTTCTCGCCACGGCACACAGCCTCTAAATCATCGGTGGAGAAGACGTGATAGTCTTTCATTTCATATTCGGCGCCGCTGTCATCGTCGCCTACGCCTGCGTCCCAGTCGTGGGATGGGTAGATGTAAAGTCTGTCGTTCCATACGTGGACAGATGGGTCGGCCATGTAATCGGATGGCCAGAGATATGCTTTTCCTTCCATTGTTGTTTGGTTTTGGGGGTTATTATTATGGAATCAGCCGGTAACGCGGCTGACACGGTGGCTTCTTTGCTTTAGTGAAAAGTGAAAAGTGAAGAGTGAAGAGTGAAAAATCGCGCTGACGCAATGTAGCCTCGCTGGCGGAATCACCGGAAGCGGAGGGCGTTGATGCGGCAGAGGGACTTGCCTTTCGTACCGGAAGAGATGACGAGGAAGAGGGCGTGCTTGCCGTTGTAATGCTGCAGAGCATCGACATTGGCGGTCAGCGTCTGCGCTCCTGTGGTTTCCGGAACGGCAAGAGAGCCTATCTTCACTCCGCCTTCAGCCTCAGAAGGACGGTCGAGGAAGATGTCAATCCTGCCCGATGTGCCTTCAAGGTCGCATTCGAGAGAGAGCGAAAGCCCCGCTTTTCCGTATGTGCGGGAGAAATTATAGTACTTGTATCCTATGGTAGAACCATCGGTATTATTCACCATCGGACAGCGATTTATCTTTGAATCATAGTAATTACCAGTCTTAGGCAGAGGCGTTTCATCAGCATTGAGACGAATAATCTCTGTGTGCGAACCAGTATATATGACATTAGGATACTTGGCATAAGAAGGCTTAGGTCCGGTATAGTAACAAGCAATGCCAGCAGCATAACGGGTGAAAGGGTCGAGTCCTTCTGTAGCGAAGCCCTCAGAGGTAAGTTCTGCCTCAGAGATACGCACGTAACCGCTTTCGCCTTCCATCACTTCTACATTGATAGGAGCCACCATAGCCTGGCGTGAATACTCCGTAGTGCCAGCCTGACGATGATAGAATACCCACCATTTGCCGTTTATCTCGCATATACTGCCGTGAGTATTTCCGTTAGGGCAAGCCGTATGAATTGTCGTTCCATCGCTTTTACGCTCTCGTCCTCGTCCATCAATGATGGTTCCGCCGTATGTCCACGGTCCGAGAGGATTATTGGAATAGCAATAAGCCAGGGTATAGTTGCTCTGTGGGAGACCAAACTCGCCCTCATTAGTCCAGCGACTATAGATAAATACGTACTTGTCCTTAATCTTGCGGATGGAAGAAGCCTCGAAAAAACGATAGAGATTATCCTGTTTGTAACCAGGAATCATATTCTCCACGATCTTCGTTCCGGACTTGACAGTAGCCATTGTAGTGGGGTCAAGCTCGGCTCCGTAGGATTTTTCAAATCCCCAATAGCCATAGACTCTGCCATCCGTATCGACGAAGACTGCAGGATCGAACGCCAACGGTCCGACTGTCTCCTGTGGATTAGCAGGATTCCAGTTGCATACCTCAAATGGGCCGTCAGGTCTATCCGATTTAGCCACAAGGCTATGGCGCTGGTCGCTCTGCACGTTAGGATAGAGATAATACGTCTTTTTACCGTCTTTTCCTGTCACTACAGCCACATCAGGAGCGTAGAGCACATCGCCAGTGCCATCCTTTGCCTTTTTAGGATTCTTGCCGATAGGGGCAAGCCACTTGCCGTTTGCGTCCTTTTTAGATACGAAGATGATGCCATCGTAGCGCCAATCCTTAAGGTTTTCCACAGGTGCAGACCAAACTACCTGGTCGCGACCGCAGTAATACTGTATGAGATTGTCGTGCGAACCATATACATATACGCGGAATTTGCCCGGATTGTCAGGGTCTTCAAAGACGTAAGGCTCACCGTCAGGGATAAATTCCCACAGCGGGAGGTAAGGATTTTGTGCCGAAGCCTTATCTACTAAAGCCGTAGAGCCGAGTATTAAGCCTAATGCTATAGAGAGTATCTTCTTCATATATTATTGGTTTAATGTTGCTTCCCTCTGGTAGTCAGAGGTTTGTTTAGAGTTGGGTAGCGTAGTTCTATTCATTGAGATAACGCTAAGAACACAGGAATTAGTGCTTTTTACCCTTCTTTTTATTGCTTTTTCTTGCCTTTTTATCATTGGCAATGTCCTTACAGCACTGCGGTTTCACGAGGTCGATGATGTCCTGGATGAATGGCTTAGGATTGTTTTGACGGTCGAAAAGCGTGGCGTAGTCAGTTCTGCCCTTGATAGGAAAGTCGTTGCGCCATGAGTTGGCATCGTTCGTACACCAGAATCCGAGGCGCTGAATGGTGCCCTTATGCTTGAGCATCACCTTGTAGAAGGACAGCCAGAAGTCGGCTATCTCAGTTTCCTTCTCAGGAGTCAGCCCGTCCTTGTATGGGTCTTTCTCGGGAGAATAGCTAAACCTGTCGCTGATATTGGCACCGGCAAAGCCATAAGGATTAGGAAGTGCGGAGAGATCCAGCTCTGAGAACTGTGCTTTCAGACCTAATGACTCGATGACGGAGAGGCTCTGGTCATACTGGTCGAGGACTTTCTTGCCGTCTTCGAGAATCATGTGTCCCTGAAGACCTATGGCATGGATTGGCAATCCCGCATTGACGAGCGGACGGAAGAAGTTTGCCACGGCTTCAATCTTCGTGCGCTTGTACATCGAGTAATCGTTGTAGATGAGCACTGCATCAGGGTCTGCCTCGTGGGCGTACTGGAAAGCGAGCGGAATATAGTCGGTTCCGAGTATCTGCCAGAAGAGGCTCTTGCGTGGGGAGCCGTCATCTTCGAAGCCTTCATTGACGACATCCCATGAAGTGACGCGGCCCTTGAAATGGCTTACGATGGTGTTGATGTGGTCTCGCATACGCCTTTTGAGTTCTTCTGCTGAGACGAGTTTGCCATCTTTGTCGGTATGAAACCACTTGGCACATTGCGAATGCCAGATGAGGGCATGGCCATGAACCTTCAATCCGGAAGCCAAAGCCTTGTTGACGAACTCATCTGCAAGCGTGAAATCATAGATACCTTCTTCAGGATGGATGACTTCAGACTTCATGCAGTTTTCTGCCACTACGCAATCGAAGTGGTTTACGACGTTGGTCCAGTTGGCTGTCTGGCCGTCGCTCACCGTTCCGGTCACATCATGCTTGCTGGTCGGGGCGGTTGCGGCAGCCACTTCCCACTGGTTTACGCTTACTCCTGTGAGCCAGAGGTCACGGTATGCGTCCTTCAGCCCTTGGGCTGGACTGTGGATGGCTACGGCTATCAGGAGGGAGAATATGGATATTGCTTTTTTCATTTTCTGTTTTTGGGTGGGGATTAGGGTGGAATCAGCCGATAACGCGGCTGACACAGTGGCTAATTATGATGCAGAATCAGGACCTTTGCTCTATCTCATAGTTGATGTCGTCGATGACTGCGTCGGTGAGTTCATACTGGGAGATGATGAAGATACCGAGAACGAGGAGAGCTGCAGGGATGATGCATACGAGCCAGAGGATGCCTTCTTCAGCAATAGGAGACTGGTCGGTGGTGGCACTGTTGTAGCCCACGTAGGCAAGGACGGCAGGACCTACGATGCCTCCGAGCGTCATTCCAGCCTTGAAAAAGATGCCAGTCAAGGCATTCACGATGCCGGCAATGCGCTTTCCGCTCTTGTATTCTCCATAGGAAATGACCTCCGGAACGAGTGCCCACATATATCCCGTTGCCACGATAACACCTGTGCTCTTGATGAACTGGGCGACATATATCCACATCATGCTCGGATGGTCCATCTTGGCGATGACGTAAATCATGATCATTCCCACGATGGCTGCACCGAGGAAGATGTAGAACATATTCTTCTTGCCCACAGCCTGCTTGATGACAGGGACGAGAGGCATGAATATAAACGAAGGTATGGAACCGAGAGCCATAAAGACTGAGAGTTCGGCAGCGGTGCCGTGCATATTGCAATTCATGAAATAAGCACCTGCGGCATTGCCGATTGACATCATCGCAAAGGCGGTGATGAAGAAGAAAGCGATGACACGGAGAGGACGATTGTGGAGAAATTCCATCCAGAGGTCGCTGACCTTCACGTTCTCACTCTCGGATGCGTCCATCACTACCCTTTCCTTACACTGCGAGAAGCAGAAGAAAAGGAGACACATACCCACGATAGCATAGATACACATGGTGGTGAACCATGCCTTAGGTTCCTTTGGAAGTCCGTCACTCTGTGAGACAGCAAACCAAGAGATGACGAGCGGAAGACCGGAATTGACTGCCAGTCCGCCGATGTTTGCCATGAACATACGCACTGATGTCAAGACCGTAATCTCGTGGGTGTCGCGTGTAAGTGAGGAATTGAGCGCACCGTAAGGCACGTTGATGAAGGTATAGAGCAGCGTCATTGCGATGTATGTGATGTAAGCATAGAGCAATGACGGCGCGAAACCATCGTAGAAACACAGTATGGCGAAGCCGGAAAGCGGCAGTCCTACATATATAAGGTAAGAGCGATACTTTCCGAGCGAAGGATTACTCTTGTCGATGAGTGCTCCTACGATAGGATCCCAGATGACATTGGCAACATTTCCCACAGTGAACATCACGGAAACGGAGAGAGGGTCGAGTCCATAGATGTCGGTGTAGAAGAAAAGGAGGTAGGTACATGTGACCTGGAAGATGAGGTTTTGTGCGAGGTCACCGGAACCGAATCCAATGCGCTGCATCCAATTGAGTTTGTAAAAACCCTTTAGGCTATTGTTTTGTGACATAGTGTAAATATGTATGTTTTAGTAATTATCTCGGTAATCGAAAGATAAGAGTAGGTTCTTGCTTTTGCAAAGTTAGTACTTTTCTTTTAGAAAAAAAAACTCAACAGAAGCCATCAGAGCGTATTTGATACTTTTATATAAGTATTTGTTATTTCAGGAAAAATATTAAGAAAAAGGAAATGAAAAAGAGAAGTCACTGCGAAATGACCCCTCTTTCTTGCAAAAACCCCGATGAAATGGGCGTTTTTTGATGTTTTTGTCGCTCTTTTATGGTAGTTTTCTGATGTCAGCACGAGTGTAGTTGTCCATGTCGAGCTTATACTTCATAAGGTCATCAAGCCTATGTCTTGGAGCCGGACAATCTATCGGGAAAGGCATCTTGGAGAACTGCTGGAAATAGAGCAGGCAAGCATCGCGCCACCACCATGCGTCTTTGGCTTGTCGGTCGAAGCATTCAAGCTGTTCCTCATACTGCGTCTCACTGATGTAAGGCTTCATCTCTCTCCATATTCTGGCGAAAGCCTCTGCTTCGCGCACTCCTTGATCGTAGGTGTGGCAGAGCGCATCCCACATGGTCTCGCCATTGTGCATACGATGATTCCATGCTACGTGATGAAACCAGAGCAGCAGTTGCTCGGGACAAGTTTCCACCTTATTATATATATTATAAAGGGAATCAGGGTAAAGGCGTGCATTTCCCGACCCTATATTGACGCCGAAACCTGGTTTGACATCATGAAACTCACCATCGTATGTGCGATTGAAGCCCAGTCCCTGTGCGTCCGCCTTATGATAATACCAGGGTTGCCAGTCGTCTCGTCCGCCCTTTATGTTGCACCATGGTTCAGGACCGTAATGATGGCCAGCGGCGAAGATGTGATGAAGTCCGAGCGGCATCATGTATCTTACCACCGCCTCATGGCTTTCCAGGAGCACTCTTGTCATCGGATTGATAAACCGTGGGTCGGTGGTGGCGAAATTCTTTGCAAGCCATTCGCGCGCTATAGTCTCCTTGGAGAGCGAGAGATTGCTGGCAAGCTTGCCGAAAGCGTACCAGTTTGCCTTGGTCATTTCCGATCCGCACCAGTTTTTCATGTCGCCTACATTTGACACTCCTGCAATGCCGACAATGTTTTCTGAAGGATGGCGAAGGAGACTTATCATCGGATCATCGAAAGGCATGAAGCAGGTGTGTATGCTTTCGCCCGTGTATTCCTGCGTCAGTTGCACCTCAATCATCATCTTTGTCTTCTTCATGGCAAAGAGAAGAGGGTTTACAGGCTCACGTGGCTGGAAATCTACTGGGCCCAATTTGATTTGGATAATGACGTTATCGCGGAACAGACCATCGAAAGGCATAAACTCATCGTAAGCCTGAGAAGCACGGTCGCCAGCTTTTGGGGAATAGACGAAGGCGCGCCACATCACGATAGGCTGGGCTGTCTTGCCCTCAAGTCCGGCATTTCGCCATCCTTTGGTCAAGGCATCAGCGAGCATATTGGCGCCATCGGTATGATTTCTGCCGTAATCCATCGGACCAGGCTGACCCTCCGAGTTGGCTTTTACGAGGAAACCTCCGAAGTCGGGTATGAGAGAATATATCTCCTTAGCCTTCTTTGCCCACCATTGCTGCACTTTCTTGTCGAGCGGGTCAGCGGTTTTTAGTCCGCCAAGAACCTTTGGCGAAGCGAAATTGACGGAGAGATAGACCTTTATGCCGTAAGGGCGTAGTGCGTCGGCTATGCGCTTTGTCTCTTTGAGCTTGTTTTTAGAAAGCATCAATGGCTTAGCATTGACATTATTGAGCACAGTGCCGTTGATGCCTATTTCCTGATTGATCCTGCCGTATTCCTTTATTTTTTCGATGTTGGCTTGTTTGCCAGGAATCCAGAAGATGCTGTGTCCGGCAAATCCACGCTCGATGGTGCCGTCGGGATTGTCCCAATGATTGAGCAGGCGCAATCCGTATGCCTGCTGTGCACTCACGCTAATGGTGCAGAGAAAAGTCGCCAGTAGGGTGAGGATGATGGATAGATTTTTTCGCATTGTTGTTGTTTTGGTTATGTTTTTATGTCTTGTTCGGGTAGTCGGATTATTATTATAACGTGGGAATGGGGGGATTATTGTGTTCTTCTAAATGAAGAATGTAGAATGAAGAATGAAGAATGGGAGTTACGTTTCTTTAGTGAAAAGTGAAGAGTGAAGAGTGAAGAGTGAAAAATCGCGCTGACGCGGTTGCGGTTTCTAACTAACTTCAGCCGGTAATGCGGCTGACACAGTGGTTCCACTCTTTTAGTGAAAAGTGAAGAGTGAAAAGTGAAGAGTGAAAAATCGCGCTGACGC
>OQVP01000061.1_pt1 | contig 35267 bp, 24 predicted proteins | sample 1691541 | NCBI WGS metagenome assembly OQVP01 (sample SAMN03418258, study PRJEB22391) | human gut metagenome | biome: human-gut; feature: organic feature; material: feces | host: Homo sapiens | place: Tanzania | collected 2013-01 | reverse complement strand
TAATATAACAAACATTTTTTGCCATGTCAACAGTTAATTTGAAATTTTTTTATTGACATATTGCTTGTACATTAATTGACACTTTTTTCTCTTCGTGCTAGTTAAATATATCAAATGTTTTCAATGTTGTCAACATTTTTTAATAATTTATTTGATGATATTTAATTTACATTTTTTCTCAAGTTGCTCCATTAATATAGCAGAGGTATCGACAGATGTCAACACTTTTTTTGTACTTTTTTTTGACACTCGGCGTTAAGTTGAATGCTAGTTTCATTTGATAGCTTTATATTCTAGAAATTACTTTTTTCATGAATTTTTATCAATTTTTGAATACAAATTTTATTAATATATATAAATCATTATAATTAATATTATTTGATGCTATTAACTACTATTTCAAATATGACAAAATACTATAAACAAAAAAACAAATAGTTCTTCTATTTGCTTCTTTATACAAAAAAAATTCTTGGCAACTTCCTATTTTAGCTTTCACTATCGTCGGCGTTAAGTGGCTTAACTTCTGTGTTCGAGATGGGAACAGGTGTACCCCACTTGCTATCGTTACCAAGAAAATATATTCAGAAATAATTCCCTGAAAACTTAGATACTGTGTTCATCAAATTATTTTTTGTGATTAAATCCTCGATCTATTAGTACTAGTCAGCTCAACATGTCGCCATGCTTCCACCTCTAGCCTATCAACCTTGTAGTCTACAAGGGATCTTACTTTATAAAAAATGGGAAAACTCATCTTGAAGTTGGCTTCCCGCTTAGATGCTTTCAGCGGTTATCCATTCCATACATAGCTACTCTGCACTGCCACTGGCGTGACAACAGATACACCAGAGGTATGTTCGTTCCGGTCCTCTCGTACTAGGAACAACTCTCCTCAATTTTCCTACGCCCACGACGGATAGGGACCGAACTGTCTCACGACGTTCTGAACCCAGCTCGCGTGCCACTTTAATCGGCGAACAGCCGAACCCTTGGAACCTGCTCCAGCCCCAGGATGTGACGAGCCGACATCGAGGTGCCAAACCGCTCCGTCGATTTGAGCTCTTGGGAGCGATCAGCCTGTTATCCCCGGAGTACCTTTTGTCCTATGAGCGACGGCCCTCCCATGAGGAACCGCCGGATCACTTTGCCCTACTTTCGTACCTGCTCGACCTGTTTGTCTCCCAGTCAAGCCCGCTTTTGCCACTGCACTCTGCGGACGGTTGCCATTCGTCCTGAGCGGACCTTGGGAAGCCTCCGTTACTCTTTTGGAGGCGACCACCCCAGTCAAACTACCCACCAAGCGGTGTCCTTCTCCCGAAGTTAGACCCCAGACGACGGAAGGGTGGTATTTCAATTGGCGGCTAATCGCGACCTGGCGGCCGCGCCTCGAAGCCTCCCACCTATGCTACACATCCGACGTCCAAGATCAGCGCTAAGCTATAGTAAAGGTTCACGGGGTCTTTTCGTCCCGTTGCGGGTAGGCGGCATCTTCACCGCCACTACAATTTCACCGAGCTCACGGCTGAGACAGCGCCCAGATCGTTACACCATTCGTGCAGGTCGGAACTTACCCGACAAGGAATTTCGCTACCTTAGGACCGTTATAGTTACGGCCGCCGTTTACCGGGGCTTCAATTCAGGGCTTCCCTTTCGGTGACCCCCCCTCTTAACCTTCCGGCACCGGGCAGGTGTCAGGCCATATTCGTCATCTTATCGATTTCGCATAGCCATATGTTTTTGGTAAACAGTCGCCTGGGCCATTTCTCTGCGCCCGCGTCGCCGCGGGACCCCTTATCCCGAAGTTACGGGGTCAATTTGCCTAGTTCCTTGGCCGTGATTCACTCGAGCGCCTAAGGATTCTCTCCCCACCCACCTGTGTCGGTTTACGGTACGGGCGGCGCGACGCTTGGCGCGCACACGCTTTTCTCGCGAGTATGGTTACCTGCTCTGTCGGCTCGCCCGAAGGCTCGCCGTACTGTCGGCTTTCGGTCTCCCTACGGCCTTCAACGGGGAATTCCGTCTCCCCGCGGCAGTGTCACTCCTCGGTCACGTGTGCGCCTGGCGCGCCGGCTGCGGAATGTTGACCGCATCGGCATCGGGATCACCGTTCGGCTTACCCTTAGCTCCCGGCTGACCCGGGGCCGTTTAGCGTGGCCCCGGAAACCTTGGGTTTTCGGCGGAGATGTTCACACATCTCTTGTCGTTACTCATGCCTACATTTTCTTTTCCGGACGCTCCAGCACGGCTCGCGCCGCGCCTTCGGCGCCGACCGGAATGCTCCCCTACCACGGCGCGCGCTAACGCGCGTCGTCCTCGGCTTCGGCGACGGTCTTGATGCCCGATCATCATCCACGCGGCTCCGCTCGACCAGTGAGCTGTTACGCACTCTTTGAATGAATAGCTGCTTCCAAGCTAACATCCTGGCTGTCTCTGCGGTGCCACTTCGTTCTGTCTCAACTTAGACCGTTCTTGGGGGCCTTGGCCGGAGGTCTGGGCTCTTACCCTCTCGCCGCCGGATATTAGCACCCGACGACTCACTCCCGTCATAGATCACCGCGCGCATTCGGAGTTCGTCTGGAATTGATAGGCGGCGAAGCCCTCGCTTCCAATCGGTAGCTCTACCTCACGCGGGAAACTGACGAGGCTGTCCCTAAAGACATTTCGGGGAGTACGAGCTATCTCCCAGTTTGATTGGCCTTTCACTCCTACCCTCACCTCATCCAAGCCCTTTTCAACGGAAACTGGTTCGGGCCTCCAGAGCCTGTTACGGCCCCTTCACCCTGGACAAGGGTAGATCACTAGGTTTCGCGTCTGCTCACGCCGACTGAACGCCCTGTTCAGACTCGCTCTCGCTGCGGCTCCGCCACTGAATGGCTTAGCCTCGCCGGCGTGAGGCAACTCGTAGGCTCATTATGCAAAAGGCACGCCGTCACACCATGATGGTGCTCCGACCGCTTGCAAGCGCACGGTTTCAGGTTCTGTTTCACTCCCCTCCCGGGGTGCTTCCCACCTTTCCCTCACGGTACTGGTACACTATCGGTCTTCGGCAGTCTTCAGCCTTGCGGGATGGTCCCCGCTGATTCGGACAGGATTCCACGTGCCCCGCCCTACTCAGGTGCCGGCATCCGCATCCGCACGTTACCCGTACGGGGGTGTCACCCTCTGCGCCCACGCTTTCCAGACATGCTCCGGTTTGCGCGGATGCGGACATCGCCGGTCCTACAACCCCGCCGTGTCCGTGAACACGGCGGTTTAGGCTCCTCCCTCTTCGATCGCCACTACTAAGGGAATCGACTGTTTCTTTCTTCTCCTCCGGGTACTAAGATGTTTCAGTTCCCCGGGTTCGCCCCGGCTCGCGCCGGTGCACGGCCTTCAGCCGTGCGGGTTGCCCCATTCGGACACGTCCGGATCAACTCCCGTTTGCAAATCCCCGGACATTTTCGCAGCTTACCGCGTCCTTCTTCGCCTGCCGAAGCCAAGGCATCCTCCGTGCGCTCTGACTTCTCTTTCTCTGTGAATCTTTCGTTGTTGTGAAATTGCATCAACCTTCATATATCGCTATATATCGGCTAATCTTTTCTATTACACTTACCTCGTTGTAATCTCTCAGTATTGTCAATGAACTTTGTTTTGTACCGCTTCTTCCGAAACGGGCTGCAAAGATACGCACTTTTTCTTTACTACCAAATTTTTTTTGACTTTTTTCAGGAATATTTTTCAGCGGGGTGGAATTCTCACCTTTAAATAGTACCTTTGTTTGCCGCATGGCCTGGGCGGGTGCTTCGACCAGGAAGACACCGGCGCTTCGACAAGCTCAGCGGCGACCCGGCGGCCAAAGGAAAGACCGGCAGCCGATGGAAAGACCCGGCGACGGGCCACATAAGAAAGAAACAATAACAAAATAACGATCGATGGAAGAAACAAGAAATTCATTGCCGGAGAACGCTCAAAGGGAGCTGGCGCCGGGTGAGGAGTACAAGCCGCTCCTGGGGGCGGAAAGGAAATGGGCGGAAGTGACGCCATATTCAGTGACGCTCGGTCTGCTGATGGTGGTCATCTTCTCCGCGGCGGCGGCCTATCTGGGTCTTCGCGTGGGGCAGGTGTTCGAGGCCGCGATCCCTATCGCGATCATCGCCGTGGGTCTGACCAGCGCGCTCGGAAAAAAGGAGGGACTGGGGCAGAACGTCATCATCCAGTCCATCGGAGGCTGCTCAGGGGCCGTGGTGGCGGGCGCCATATTCACACTCCCTGCCATCTACATCCTCGGAGTGGATGTCAGCTTCATGCAGATGTTCCTTTCCTCGCTGCTTGGCGGTGTCTTAGGAATATTATTCCTCATTCCCTTCCGGAAATATTTCGTGAAGGAGATGCACGGGAAGTATCCTTTCCCGGAGGCGACGGCCACCACACAGATCCTCGTTAGCGGCGAAGGCGGCGGCAAGGGTGCGGGAACGCTTCTTGTCAGCGGTCTCATCGGTGGTCTTTATGACTTCATCGTCAGCACTTTCGGAGCCTGGGCGGACACCGTGAGCACAACTGTTGCCGGCATCGGACAGACAATCGCCGACAAGGCCAAGGTCGTTCTGAAGCTGAACACCGGGGCGGCTGTGCTGGGTCTTGGCTACATCGTCGGTCTGAAATATGCCTTCATCATCTGCTGCGGCAGTTTCCTGGTGTGGCTGGTGATCATTCCGCTGATGAACCTCATCTGGGGCGGTCAGGTGATCGACCTGATGGGGACCGGTGTGACAATGACAATCGGGGAGATGAGTCCTGACCAGATATTCAAAGATTACGCGCGCCACATCGGCATCGGCGGCATCGCCACCGCCGGCATCATCGGCATCATCAAGTCGTTCGGTGTGATCAAGTCGGCTGTCGGTCTGGCTGTCGGTGAGTTCTCCAAGAAGGGTGGCAATGCCGGGAAGGCCGAGAGGACGCAGGAGGATATTCCTATGAAAACCATCGTGTTCGGCATCGTGCTGACACTTCTGGCGGTGTTCGCCTTCTTCGCTTTCGGCGGGGTCGTGAACAATGTCTGGCAGGCGGTTGTGGGACTGCTGATCGTGGCGGTGATCGCGTTCCTGTTCACCACGGTGGCGGCCAACGCCATCGCCATCGTCGGCACGAACCCGGTGAGCGGCATGACGTTGATGACGCTGATCATCGCGGCGCTTATCCTTGTTGGTGTGGGTCTTAAGGGCAACGCCGGTATGGCCGCGGCCCTGATCATCGGCGGTGTCGTCTGCACGGCGCTTTCGGTGGCCGGCTCCTTCATCACCGACCTTAAGATCGGCTACTGGATCGGCAGCACTCCGAGAAAGCAGGAAGGCTGGAAGTTCGTGGGCGTGGCTGTGGCCGCGGCGACGGTCTGCGGCGTGATGCTGGTACTGAACAAGACCTACGGTTTCGTCGGTGACCAGGCGCTCGTGGCTCCTCAGGCCAACGCGATGGGGGATGATGGCGATGGCCTCGCCGTATTGGGCGTTCCAGGAGCTCCGTGGCTGCTCTACGGGATAGGCGCCGTGCTGGCCATAGTGCTGACCTTCCTCAAGGTTCCTGCCCTGGCGTTCGCGCTGGGTATGTTCATTCCGATCGACCTGAACCTGCCTCTTCTGATAGGCGGAGCGATCTCCTGGTTCGTCAGCACCCGCTCGAAGGACAAGGCGCTTAATGAGATACGTCTGAACAAGGGTACGCTGATCGCTTCCGGTTTCATCGCCGGCGGCGCGCTGATGGGAGTCGTGAGCGCTCTGCTCAAGTTCTTCAACGTGGATTGGTTCCTGACCGGCTGGAACGCCCAATACGGCGAGGCCATCGCCATCATCCCGTTCCTCGGAATCATCGCCTACACCATCATCGCCTCTTTGAGGGCTAAGGAATAAACAAACGGCCACAGGATCTGCCGAAGTGCCATTATGAAAGTGGCCTCGACAGGCTCGGTGACCAGAAAATAACAAGAATAATGGAAAAAGTTTTAGACAGGTTCCTGAGGTACGTCAGCGTTGACACTCAGTCGAACGAGGAATCAGAGAGCCAGCCATCGGCGGAGAAGGAGCTGAATCTGCTCCGCATGCTGCGCGACGAGCTGCAGGCTCTCGGAGTGGAAGCCACTCTTGATGAATATGGTTACGTGATGGGCACGATCCCTTCGAACATCGAGGCGAAAGTGCCGGCAATCGGATTCATCGCCCACGTGGACACCGCTCCGGACGCTTCGGGAGCGGACATCAAGCCTCAGATCATCAATGAATATGACGGCGGGGACATTCCTTTGAAAGGTGTGCCGGGACTGGCGCTGAAGCCTTCGGAGTTCCCGGAGATGCTTCACTACGTGGGTCAGACGCTGATCACCACGGACGGAACCACGCTGCTTGGTGCGGACGACAAGGCCGGCGTGGCCGAGATCATGGACGCGGTGCAGTACATCGTGGAGCATCCCGAGTTCAGGCACGGTGAGATCAAGATCGGTTTCACGCCTGACGAGGAGATCGGGCGCGGCGTGGTTAAGTTCGATGTCAAGAGGTTCGGGGCTGAATATGCCTACACGATGGACGGCGGGGAGATCGGTGAGCTGGAGTTCGAGAATTTCAACGCGGCCTCGGCGAAGATCCACATTCAGGGAAGGAACGTGCACCCGGGCTACGCGAAGGGCAAGATGAAGAACGCGATCCTGATCGCCACTGAGTTGAACGCATTGCTGCCTGTTCAGCAGAGGCCTGAATATACCGAAGGCTACGAGGGCTTCTTCCACATTGTCGGTTTCAGCGGTTCGGTCGAGGAGGCGGATGTCACCTACATAATCCGTGACCATGACCGCAAGGAGTTCGAGAGCAAGAAGGAGATCATGCGTAAGTGCGTGGACTTCATCAATGTAAAGTACGGTGAGGGCACGGCGACGGCTGTGATCAAAGATCAGTACTACAATATGCGCGAGCAGGTCGAGCCGCACTATCACGTGGTTGAGAAAGCCGTGAATGCGATGGAGATGGCCGGCATCAAGCCGAAGATCCAGCCTATCCGTGGCGGCACCGACGGTGCTAACCTGAGTTTCAAGGGGCTGCCTTGCCCGAACATCTTCGCCGGTGGCCTGAACTTCCACGGCAAGATGGAGTTCGTCCCTCTCCAGAGCATCGAGAAAGCCTCCCAGGTCATCCTCAACATCATCTCGCTCTACGCGGAGTAGATTGCTTGTGTTCCACAAGCTATTGTTTGTTGAATCTCAACCAATTACTTGTTGTACCATGACAAATAATTTGTTGTGCCTCAACTAATTATTTTGTTGCACCATACCCCCAAGGCAGTTGCCTTAAGGTGATCCTCCCCACTCCGTGCTGCTCGCTATGATGGTCCACTGGACCATCATTAATCACTCACGACCTCCCTCTTCGGGAGCCAAAGTCACCTTAAGGCAACTGCCTTTGAGGTACCCGCCGCTGCGATAAAGCGCGGGATAGAGGCTCAGCGACTCCGGCAGGAACTTCTGGGCGACGGTTTGGGGCTGTTCTGTCGCCAGAGGGTACGGCGCGGCACTCTTGGGCGACGTTTCGGATCTGTTCTGTTGCCCAAGCGCGCGGTGCGGCACTCTTGGGCGACGGTTTGGGGCTATACTGTCGCCCGAGGGGGCAGAGTTTGGGGGTGGAGGGTGCTATGGGCGGAGGGAATTCCTCTTGGCAGGGCTACATTCTTAGCTTGAAGCCGGCAAGGAGGGTGTCGGGGCAGAAGTGGAAGACGGAGGACATCTCGCCGGCCATGCAGAAGCCGCAGTCGCGGCACTGAGATGTGCCGTAGCCGGTGCAGAGGCCTTCGGAGCCGTCGGGGTAGATGAAGTTCGAGACGAAGCATTCTTTTCCTAACCTTATCTGGCCAAGGGTGTTGCGCTTCATCTTCCTTAGGCCGGAAGCGGAATTCATTATCGGATAGCCTTTCTTCTTGTAGGACAGCACCTTGTCGATCAGCTCGGCTTTCTTTGCCGGAGGGAGCATCAGGTACTCGGTGCCGGGGAAGGGGGTGTGGAAGTTGATGGAGACCTGCTCGATCGCGTCGTTGGCACGGACATATTCCATTACCTCATCCAGGGACTCCCAGTTCAGGGAGTTCACTACCATATTCACACTCAAGTGCTTGTGGCCGCACTTCCGGATGTTTTCCTCCAACCTCGGGAAGGTGCCCTCGCCTCGGATCGCCTCGTGGTACCTGCCGATGCCGTCAAGGGAGACCCAGATCGAGTGGGGGTGGATCCAGGAGAAGTCCTGCTGGGCGTTCGTGGTGACTGTCACGGAGAAGAAACCGATCCGGACAGCCGCGTCTATGATGTCGTTGATGGTCTTGCCGTCCTCTTTCCAGAGGGTCGGCTCGCCGCCTTCCAGATCGACGAAACGGGAGCCGGCTGCGTAGGAGCGTCTCAGAGACTCCACAATGTCATCGAACTTCCTCTGACGGTTGCCGGCGCTGCCATAGACGGAGCAGTGCTTGCAGCGGAGGTTGCATTTGTCGGTTATGAACAGGACGGTCTGGAGCGGGGCGCGGCGTCCGAAGAAGCGGGCGCGGACGAACCACCAGGCGAGGTAGGCGTATTGCTTGATCATATTAGAAGATAGTTGCCGCGCGGAAGGCGGGTTGTTATTTTACAATAGAATTGATTATGAACACAATGATGACCACCAGGCAGAAGAATGTGTTGATGTTGCGTGCCATCAGCCAACGGAAGAGGAACCAGTCAACGCCTGCCTTGACATATTCATTCCAATTCCCCATCGGACCCATCCACCAGCGGGGAGTGTCGTCGCAGGGGAGGTTGTTGATGAAGCGCCAGGTGGAGCTGAGGAAACAGACGGACAGCGGCAGGGAGACGAGGGTCAGCAGGTACCAGTGGCTCCAGCCGTAGAGGAAGACGTTGCAAATCAGGCAGATGAACGGCACCAGCGTGAACACGGCCAGGGCGGTGATCTGCGAGGTCTTGCCTCCGAGCAGGTGGGCGAAAGTGCGCTTCCCGAGCCGCTTGTCGGCAGCAGCCTCCATCACAGAATGGACAAAGACGATGTTCGTCACAAGGCAGCCGATGCCGATGCTCAGGATGAACATGTCCGGGCGGAAGGCCGCTCCTGTCACCGCAGCAGCCGTCCCCATCATGTTCAGAGGCCCGAAAACCACGCCTATGACCAGCTCGCCAAGGCCGTGATAGCCAAGGCGCATGGGCGCTCCGGAATACTGGAGGCCGATGAACAGTCCGGCGAAAGCGTAGGCGGCGACAGCAAGCGCGGAGGCCGGGCCGTTAGTGAGCATCTGGAATATGACAACGGCCAGACCCATCAGGGCCGCGAAGCCAAGGAATAGGATCATGGCCTTGCGGAGATCCTTTTCGGTGGCCGCGCCGGAGAGGATGTACTGGCATTTGTCCATCCGGGCGCGGACCGAGCCTTCGGCCACAAGGGACGAGCGGATCTCTCCCGAAGGGAGTCCTTTGAGGTAGTCGAAATAGTCATCGGCGAGGTTCATCCCCAGGTGCGCGGCGCAGACTCCGAGGAAAACCGGTATCGCGAGAGGCCAGAAGAATCCGTCCTGGCCGATCGAGAGGATTATCGCTGTAAGGCATGGGATGGCGCTCTGGGGAAGGGCTATCTTCCGGGCGTTGTCCATCCAGAATCTCAGATTTGGCATATTCCTATTCATCAAAAGTTCCGGACGCTTCGACAGGCTTGGCGACCGGAACTCATGAATGTTCAAAAAAGTCTATTTGATGACTCCCAGCTCCTTGCCGACCTTGATGAAGGCGGCGATGGCCTTGTCAAGATGCTCGCGCTTGTGGGCGGCGGAAAGCTGTACGCGGATGCGGGCCTGACCCTTCGGAACCACCGGATAGTAGAAGCCGGTCACGAATATTCCTTCCTCCGCCATCTTGGCGGCGAATTTCTGGGAAAGCGGCGCGTCGTAGAGCATCACCGCGCAGATCGCGCTCTGCGTAGGCTTGATGTCGAAGCCGGCGGCCAGCATCTTCTCGCGGAAGTAGGTCACATTCTCCTGCTGGCGGTCGTGAAGCTCGTTGCTTTCTCCCAGCATCCTGAACATCTCGATGCCGGCGGCGACGATCATCGGCGGCAGTGAGTTGGAGAAGAGGTAAGGGCGGGAGCGCTGGCGGAGCATGTCGATGATCTCCTTGCGACCGGTGGTGAATCCGCCGACGGTGCCTCCGAAGGCCTTTCCGAGAGTGCCTGTGAATATGTCGATGCGGCCATAGCAGTCATACTGCTCGGCGACTCCGTGGCCGGTCTTGCCGACAACTCCGGCGGAATGGCTTTCGTCAACCATCACGAGCGCGTCATATTTCTCGGCCAGCTCGCAGATCCTGTCCATCGGAGCCACGTTGCCGTCCATCGAGAAGACCCCGTCCGTGCAGATGATGCGGAACCTCTGGGCCTGGGCCTCCTGGAGGCAGCGCTCAAGGTCGGCCATGTCCGCGTTGGCGTAGCGGTAGCGGACAGCCTTGCACAGACGCACGCCGTCGATGATCGAAGCGTGGTTCAGAGAGTCGGAGATGATCGCGTCCTCTGCCGTGAGAAGAGGCTCGAACACACCGCCGTTGGCATCGAAGCACGAGGCGTAGAGGATGGTGTCCTCGGTGTGGAAGAAATTGGAAATCGCCGCCTCCAGCTCCTTGTGGAGATCCTGGGTTCCGCAGATGAAACGTACTGAGGACATTCCGAAGCCTCTTTCGTCCATTGCCTTCTTGGCGGCCTCGATGAGCCTTGGAGAATCAGCCAGTCCCAGATAGTTGTTGGCACAGAAGTTAAGGGCTTTGCTGCCGTCCTGGAGAGTGATCTCCGCAGACTGGGCAGAAGCGATGTTCCTCTCGTTCTTGTAGAGCCCGGCTTCCTTGATGGAGGCGAGTTCCGCTGTCAGATGATCCTTGAATTTTCCGTACATATCTTATGATTTTTTAAAACGTTTCGTTTTCGCCATGACAAATATATCAATTTTCGTGAAATTAGTTTATATTTTCGCATTAATAAGAACACTTATTGGAAAATAATGTAAATTTGCAAAAGCTAAGTAAGCATAAAACAAGCCATCTGCAATGAAAAACGTACTTGTGATAGGCTCGACCGGCCAGATAGGCTCCGAGCTGACAATGAAAATCAGGAAGATGTGTCCTGAGGGCAACGTTGTTGCCGGTTACATTAAAGGCGCTGAGCCTAAGGGTATTCTGCTCGAAAGCGGCCCTGCCGCCGAGGCGGATGTATGCAACGGCGAGCAACTTCTCGGAATCGTGAAGAAGTACAACATCGACACGATCTACAATCTGGCAGCCCTGCTCTCCGCCGTGGCGGAGAAGAAGCCGCAACTGGCATGGCACATCCAGATTGACGGTCTTATGAATATTCTTGAGATCGCCCGCGAGAACAATGTCGCCGTGTTCACTCCATCGTCCATCGGCTCGTTCGGTCCGGAGACCCCGCACCAGGACACGCCTCAGGACACGATCCAGAGGCCGCGCTCGATGTACGGCGTAACCAAGGTGGCCACCGAGCTGCTCAGCGACTACTACCACACGAAGTATGGTGTGGACACCCGTTCGGTGAGATTCCCGGGATTGATCTCCAATGTCACCCTGCCTGGGGGAGGCACAACCGACTACGCAGTGGAGATCTACTACGCCGCCGTGAAGGGTGAGGAGTTTGTCTGTCCTATCGCCGCCGGGACATTCATGGACATGATGTACATGCCTGACGCCCTGAAGGCCGCCGTGGACATCATGAACGCCGACCCGTCCAAGCTGAAACACCGCAACTCATTCAACATAGCGTCAATGAGCTTCGATCCTGAGATCCTGCGCAAGAAGATCGAGGAACACATCCCTGGATTCAGGATGCGCTATGAGGTCGATCCTGTCCGTCAGGCGATCGCCGAATCATGGCCGGACAAAATGGATGACTCCTGCGCCCGCGAGGAGTGGGGCTGGTCTCCTGCCTACGACCTGGAGACCATGACCGTAGACATGATCGACGCGCTCCGCAAGAAGCTGCTCTAGAAATTATACATCAAAAAGATAAAGGAGAGGGTGACCAATGTCACCCTCTTTTTTTTTGCAGGTTATAAAAATATTACCTATATTTGTCTTTGAGAAAAAGATTTGAGGATGCCGACCATATTTTACTTCTTTGGCTTTAGATTTATGTTCTACGCCAATGACCACTGGCCTATTCATGTTCATGTAGTGAAAGGGGATGTTAATGCGAAGTTTACCATCTTTCCTGTTAAGTAACGTGAAAAAAATAACCTGCCTCAGATTAGGAGAAGATTTTCGAGGATAGATCTATTTTCGAAGAAGGAGTGTGCCGGTGGCACATGACTGATGAGAAAACAGATATAGACCGAAAAGATTCCTTAAGATGAGGCAGGTTATTTTTTGAAGGTTACTAAACTGGTGGAAAACAATGGCTTGAAGCCTCCGGAGTTAAAGATGGTCGAAGCTGTGATTGAGGAGAACGTTGAGGTGATCGCTGAGCATTGGAATCGTTTCTTCAATAAAGTGAGTGACAAATGATCAAAGTTAAGGAGATTTGGCTGACGGATTCGGCGGTGTGGATCCGGACAGAGGATGGAAGGGAAGCGAGAGAGCGTTTCGTGGACTATCCTCGTTTGAAGTATGCAACGGAAGAGCAGAGATGCAACTATGTCCCTGACGCCAACGGCATTCATTGGCCGGAACTGGACGAGGATCTTTGCTTTGCGAATTTCTTTGAAAAGAAGGATAAGACAATACTCTACAACATATTCATCGAGCATCCGGAGTTGAACGCTTCCGCCGTCGCCCGCCGACTGGGTATCTCCCAAAGTCTTTTCGCCCAGTACATCAGTGGCGCCAAGAAGCCATCCGACGCACGCCTGAATCAAATTCTGGAGCAAATTCGCACTATCGGACGTGAGTTGTCACAAATCTCCGCATAAAGAAAACCTCTTATTTCCAAGGGCGGTATGCTAAGACAACGATAAAGCAAAGTCGGGGCATCAGCGGGCGGAGCGTTTGGCGGCCCGGGCTTCTTTTCTGGCTTTCTGCTTCTCGAAGCGGAGACGATAGCGTTCCAGCATCCGATCTTCCTTGGCACGCCGCTTCTCCATTGCTTTCAGCGTCTTGAGGGTCTTCTTACGTTTCCTTTTCAAGGCTTTCTCTTCCTTGACTTTGGCCTTGGCCTCATCACGGGCGTCAAGCTCAGCCCATCTAGCCTCACGCGCCTCCGCACGCTTCCTGCGGCTTTCCTCTTTCGCGGCCTTCCTCGCCGCTGCCGGATCCAACGGATTCTTTACAGACGCACTGTCCGCGGAAACCGCAAGGGTGTCTTTCAACGCTATGCTGTCCTTACGCGCGGCCAAGGAATCCCTCAACGCTAAGCTGTCCTTCAAAGCCAGGCTGTCCTTTCTGGCAAGGCTGTCCCGGAGCGCAAGACTGTCGGCTGCCACCCGCAGACTATCCGCCACACGAGCCTCCTCGGCCTTACGCAACTCCTCCAGCCGCTTCCTCTCCGCCTTACGGACGCGCTTCAGAGAATCCTGGGTCGCAAGCATCTTATAGACGCTGCTCATATAGCCAGGGAAATAAATGTCGGTCTCGGCGAATTTCGCACGTGGAATCTGCTCGTAGACAGACCTTTGAGACTCTCTCGGCTTGTACTCGGTGATGTCCTCCGGACCTTTGGGACGCTTTTCAGGCTGCCAGTCGAAACCCTTAAGAATCCTCTCGTCCTTCTTTAGCTGGACGACAGGATAGGCATCGCTCTTGACAGCGTCGAAATAGTTGAGATCCTGAATGTTCCCTTCCTTCAAAATGGCCGTCATCATCTTCGACTCGAACTTGTTGACCGTCGCAAGCGAATTGTTCTCCTCTATGAAGAAGACACCGGACGCCCCGCCCATCGCGTCGAAACGCCGGAGTGTTCCAGTGCTGTCGAAATAGGCCATCATTTCCGTCGCCCTGATCTGATCGAACGAGAGGGAGTCCTCCTGGACGATGATGAAGGCGTTTGACATCAGGCTCGCGCGCTCGATGGACTGGTTCTTGACAATCACTGTTATGCTGTCCGCCGTGTACTGCCTCTTGGTTTCATTCCAGACATACGGTTTCCTGTAGAGACGTATCAACGAGTCAAGGTCGGTGTAGGCAAGGGAGTCACACGCGACCTGCATGTCGGTTCTGAAGACCTTGACGTTATTGATTCCGTAGATGAAATTGATCTTTGTGGAGTCTTTCGGGGTCAGGTCAAGCGAGTCTTTCGCGGCAATGGAAAGGGAGTCCGCCATGGCCAGCGAATCTTTTGCGAAGCCAAGACTGTCAGATTGGAACGCCGTTGTGTCCAACTGAGGTCTCAGGGTGTCGGCAGAGGCGTGAAGGGTGTCTGCCGGGGTGCGAAGGGTATTGGACCGGGTGCGAAGGGTGTCGGTCTGAGGTGTCCAGCACCAGCGAGGCGGTTCATATTCAATGACATCATCATCCCACGGGGCGGGAAGGATCGGTTTTCTGCTTTCGGTCAGCGCGGCGGCTCCCTTGTCAAAGGATCCCCTCGCGTTCGGGTCTTCCTCCTCCATCTTCTTCCGGGCCTCCTCGGCAGCGGCTTTGGCAGCCTCGGCAGCCTTGCGACGGTACTCCGTGATAGGATCAACACTCAGTTCCTTCAATCGGGCCTCTGACCTGACAAACTCGACAGAATCCACATCGCATTTCGGTATCGAACGAAGGATCAATGTGTCAGCTCCGACATAGACGGTGTCCTTCTTTCCGTCCTGCTCGCTGATCATGATGACGGCAGGATCCCTGGTCATCTTGACATAGGACAAGGAATCGATGTACTGCATGTAGCCTGCGACAGCGGCCACATTGCGGCTCGTGTCCAACAACTCGGCATGACCGAACATCTCCACTTCATTACGGGCGCGGTAGTAGACCAGCGTGTCGGCCCAGGCCTCCTGACCCACGGTCAAAAGATGGACGTCGGTGGTGAAGGTGAATTTCTCTAAGTCCCTCTCATAGAGACCGGCCTTTGAGGAAAGCATGTTGTCGTCTTTCCAGGCATTGGTGCCGGTGCCGAACGTGGCACGGTTGGCTTCGGTGTCGTAGCTGAGAAAATCCGTCTTCACGAACATCGAGTCCGTGTACATGTTGACATTGTTCGTGAACGTGAACGTGCTGAGCTTGGAGAAATAAGACCCTTCGACACTCTCGATGACCTGGCCGTCCTTGTCACGCAAGGCTCCTCCGCCACGGAAAACCGCGACACTGTCCTTCGTGTTGTAGTCCAGATCCCTTGTCCTGAGCGTGTTGCCGTCCTTGTCCCGAAGCTGCACCAAAGAGCCTCGGAACTGCGCGAGGTTCTGGTCGATCAGGTAATCCAGACTCTCGCTGCTGAGCACCGTGCTGTTCTGGATGATCTGGACATTGCCGAATGCGTTGATCACATTCGTGTTGACGTTCCACAAGGCGGTGTCACAGACCAGCAGGGTCGAGTTGTGCTCAAAACGCGCGTGCCCCAAGGCCTTGCGGTACTGGACACCATATTCATCAACCTGCTGCAACTCATCACAGCCGAGCAGCCTCACAAGACTGTCCTTCCGCTCCGTGGTCTGGGCGGAAAGGCTGAACGTGAGCAGCAAAAGGAGTAATGAATATGCCAGGCGTCTCGGGAGCATCAGTCTTCCGCGAACTTTGATGCCCAGCCGGAGCGGCGGAACTCACAGTCCCTGAACATCGGATCGATGATGATGTGAGTCTCCTTGATCTTTCCGGCGAGGAAGTCGTCGATCGCCCTCATCTGCTTGTCAAGGCGCACCTGTTCCTGGATCTGGCTGAAATCCTCGTCGAAGGACGCAGTGTGGGCAGGGATGATACGGTCAACCTTGATGATCTTGTAGATGGTCTTGCCGACCACATAGTCCTTGACCTGATCCTGGCGACCGTCATTGTCCGTAGACTCAACAGGTTCCGAGATCTCGCCCTCCTTCAGATCCTTGATGGCCATGTAGTCCTCAGGCTTAAGCTGGTCAATCTCGAAATAGGCCGAGCCGGTGTTCGGATCCGACATCTGTCCGCCGTTAGTCTTGGTGGCCGGATCCTGTGAGTAGAAGTTGGCCGCCATCTGGAATGTGACGGCGTTGTTGTTGATCTCGGTACGAAGGCTGTCCAGCGTCTTGAACGCCTTTTCCCTGTCCTCGTCGGTGTACTTAGGCTTCATCAGGATGTGGCGGGCATTGAACATGTCCCCCTTCTTCTCGATGACCTCTATGATGTGGAAGCCGTCCGGCGTCTCGACAATCTGCGAGATGACACCCGGCTTGAGAGCCATCGCCGCATCAGAGAACACTGGCCAGAAGATTGACTTTGAGGCCATTCCAAGCTCACCTCCCTTACGGGCGCTGCCAGGGTCCTCCGAATATATTCGTGCCAAAGTGGAGAATTTCTCTCCGTTGATGATCCTCTCGCGCAGATCCAGAAGCTTTTCGCGCACAGCCATGTTGGCCGCCTCACGGTCAGGATAGATGCAGATCTGGCTGAGCTGGTACTTGATCGGGACAATCGGAAGGTTCTTCGCGTCGACCGTGTCAAGATATTCCTTAACATCGTAAGGGGTCATCTCCGGAATCTTCCTCATGATTTCCTGCTGCGCCTGCTGGGTGAGGCTCATGTCCTCGTACTGCTTGCGCCATTCCTGGCGGAGACGGTAGAGAGGCTTCCCGAAATATTCCTCAACCTTATCTTCCCCTCCAAGGTAGGTCAGCATTCTGTCAGCCTGCTGGGAAAGGCTTCCCTCGACCATGTCCTGATTGACCGTCAGAGAGTCGATCCTTGCCTGCATCAGGAATATCTTGGATTCAAGGATGGACTCCAGCACCTCGCAGCGGACATTCCTGTCGGAGGACAGTCCCTGGGCGCTTCTGTCCTTGACGGCACCCTCGATGTCCGAGATCAAGACAGCCTCGTTGCCGACAACCGCGATCGTCTTGTCAACGTACTTGTATTTCTGAGCCGAAGCCATCGCGCAAACTGACGCGAGGGCGAAGATGGTGATTGCTACTTTCTTTATCATCTCTAATATATTACAAAATTCTCCCTAAGCTTGGCATCTTCTATCAAGTCCCGTTCCAAACCGGTAAGGAGCTCGTGCTTTCTTCCACTTATGATGATGTCCCTGATCCTGTCCTCGCAGTACTCGACCGGAGCGATCTCGCCGGCCTTGACATCGTCAACTATAAAAGCCACAGAGACTTTGTCCTCCCCGTCCGGGATCTGGATGAACTGTCCGGAACGCTGGGAAAGCATCTGTACATAGTCCACTCCGAATTCCGCCGCCAGCTTGATCGCATCGATCCATTCCCCGGAATAGTCGTGGTAGCGGCGGGCGGAGTTGAACGCCACGCTGTCCGCCGCGACCACGTCCTCGACCTTGTCCGAAGACATCAACTTCTTGATCTTGGCCAGATTAGGAGAATCCTTGTCAATGTTCAGGAAACGGGCCTTAAGAATCGGACGCTCAAGTTTGAAGGTTTCCTTATGAGAGTCGTAATAGTCCGTTATCTGCTTCTCGGAGACGGTCGTGTCAAGCCTCTCATTGACGTAGCGCTGCTCGTAACGATAGCGGAGAAGCGACTGGCGGTAGGCCTCAAGCTCTTTCGAGACATCCTTCTCCTCCTTGGACAGACGTTGCTGCGCGATGTCCATGAAGGCCTTGTCCCTGACCCATGAATTGATGTAGAGGTTGGCCAGATTGACACTGTCCTCCGGCGACGTGCCCTTTGGTATCACATCATCAAGTTCCGAGCGGTACAGCTTGTGATCCCCCAGCTTCGCGACCACCTCCCCGTCGTGAATAAGCGAGGATATGGCCTTGCATGAAGGCAGGAGAGCCAGCAGCACACCCAGCAGGGCTATTTGCAACCTTTTTGGAAACATCTGGCTATCTGACGATTATCTTGAATAATTAGGGGCTTCCTTCGTGATGGTCACATCGTGCGGATGGCTCTCAAGGAATCCCGCGTTGGTGATGCGCACAAACTGGGCGTCACGCAGATCGGCGATCGTGTGGGCACCGCAGTACCCCATACCGGCGCGGAGTCCGCCGACAAGTTGGTACACGACCTCGGAGACGGTTCCCTTGTAAGGCACCTGAGCCACGATTCCTTCCGGAACGAGCTTCTTGATGTCTGCCTCCATGTCCTGGAAATACCTGTCCTTGGAACCCTGCTCCATAGCCTCAAGCGAGCCCATGCCGCGATAGGACTTGAAGCGCCTTCCGTTCATGATGATGGTCTCTCCCGGAGACTCCTCCGTTCCGGCAAGCAGGGAGCCTGCCATGATGGTGCCGGCGCCTGCGGCAAGAGCCTTCACGATGTCTCCCGAATATCTTATGCCGCCGTCGGCTATGACAGGAACTCCCGTACCCTTAAGGGCATAGGAGGCCTCCATGACAGCCGTCAGCTGAGGGACGCCGATGCCGGCGATGATTCTGGTCGTGCAGATCGAGCCGGGGCCGATACCGACTTTGACAGCCTTGACTCCGGCCTCGGCAAGAGCCTTGGCGCCGGCTCCTGTGGCGACATTGCCGGCGATGACCTGGAAATCCTTGTAGGCATCGCAGGCCTTGCGGATCATCTGCAGAACGCCCTCGGAATGGCCGTGTGCGGTGTCCAGGACAACAGCGTCCGCGCCCGCGTCAATGAGCATGCCGATTCTCTCGATCGTGTCGGACTTGATGCCGGCGGCAGCTGCCACCAGGAGACGGCCCTTGCTGTCCTTTGACGCGATAGGGTTGTCCTTGATCTTCATCAGATCCTTGTAAGTGATCAGCCCGACAAGCTTGCCGTCGCCGTCCACAACAGGAAGTTTCTCGACCTTGCTGTGCTGAAGGATCCTCGTGGCCTCCGCCAAGGTTATGCCCTTAGGCGCGGTCACGAGATTCTCCCGTGTCATCACCTGGGAGATAGGCAGCTGCATGTCCTCCTGGAATCTGAGGTCACGGTTCGTGACGATGCCGATAAGGAAGCCGTTGCCGTCAACGACCGGAATGCCGCCGATGTGATGCATCTTCATCATGGCCAGCGCATTGCCGACAGTCGCGTCAGGGCTGATGGTGACAGGGTCATAGATCATGCCGTTCTCCGCCCTTTTCACATGCCTGACCTGCTCGCACTGCTTCTCGATCGGCATGTTCTTGTGGATCACGCCGATACCGCCAGCCCTTGCCATAGCGATGGCAAGATCGGCCTCCGTGACGGTGTCCATCGCCGCGGACACGATCGGAGTGTGGAGCCTAATGTCTGTCGTGAAATTTGTTGTGACATCAACGTCACGTGGAAGTACATCGGAATGTGCCGGAACCAGTAAAACATCATCGAAGGTGAGGCCTTCAGGAATCTCTCGGTTTACAAACTTCGCCATTGTAATCAAATAAATTTGACAAATATAAGAATTTTCACGCAATAGTTGCTGTTAGTAAGCGTTAAAAAATAAGTAGCCCCGCTTCCCTTCGCCAGCCGAAGGAATCTCTCTCATCGTCATAAGGGGAAATATTCTTTCATCCCAATGAATATCTTTCATCGCCGCAAGGGGACATATTCCTTCATCATCCATGAATATCTCTCATCACCGCAAGGGGACATATTCCTTCATCATCCGTAAATAACTTTCATCGCCGCAAGGGGACATATTCCTTCATCGACAATGAATATTCCTCCGTCGCCGGCGGGCCTTTGTGATCATTTTTTCAATGTCTACTTATTTCGGAAACAACCGGCCCTGCCGCGCGCCGCGCTCCTCCATGCGCCTGTCCAGCATGCGGAGGATCTCAAAGTTGCGGACAAGCCCCCAAGGAGTGTCGTTCACGAACCTTGGCGGCACCTCTCCGGCCACCCGCTCGATGTAGAGGTCGGGGCTCAAACGTTCGAGGATGTCGATCACGAAGTCGAGATATTCATCAAGCCCAGGCCGGTAGAACGCCGACGGATCGGCGGCATATTCCTTTTCCATCGCCGTGCCTTTGACGATCTGAAGTTGGTGGAACTTGACGGAACGGAGCGGCAGCGATGAGATGGCATCGCACTGGTCCAGAAGCATTTCCCTGGTCTCGCCCGGGAGCCCGAGGATGAAGTGCGCCCCCGTGTCGAGTCCCCTTTCCGCAGTCATTTCCACCGCCCTTCGCGCGCACTCGAAGTCGTGGCCGCGGTTGATCCTCCGAAGCGTGGCGTCGTAGCAGGACTCGATGCCATATTCCACGACAACGATCGGCGCGTCGATGGTCTTCCCCTCCGGCAGCCCGCCGTTGGCGCTTCCGTTGTTGGTACTTCTGTCATCGATGCTTCCGCCGTTGGTACTTCTGCCGTTGGCACTTATGCTGTTGGCACTTATGCTGTTGGTACTTCTGTCATTGGTACTTCTGTCATTGGTACTTCTGTCATTGGTACTTCTGTCATCGGTACTTCTGTCATCGGCCCGCCAGCCATTGGCACCACTTCCGCTATCAGCACTTCTTTCATTGGCCAGCCAGCCATTGGCTCCACTTCCGCTATCAGCGCTTCTTTCATTGGCTCGCCAGCCATCTATGCCACTTCCGCCAAAAGTCCTGCGCCACCCCTTAAGCACGCGTCCGCCCGCAAGTCCGCTAAGGTAGTCCAGCTTCTCCTCATCCACACAATCCGGCCGCGTCCCAATCACGATCCCCACCACCTCCGGATGGCTAAGCACCTCCTCATAAGCCCTCCGAAGCCGCTCCAGAGTCCCATAGGTGTTTGAATATGCCTGAAAATATCCCAAATAATGCCTGACCCGTGGATACCGGACTCTCTGGAACTCTATCCCCTCTTCGATCTGAGCCAGCAGCGCCTTCCCCGGAGTGCTATACCCCGGATGAAAAGCCGCGTTGTCACAGTAGGAGCACCCTCCCCAACCGACCGTTCCGTCCCTGTTAGGGCAAGAGAACCCCGCGTCAAGCACCAGCTTCTGCACCCTCTCGCCATACCTCCGACGATAGTACCCCACAAACGAGTTATAGTGCTTACCATCTGAGTAATAATCTGTTGCCGCCGCCGTTGCTAATGTTGCCGCTGCTGATGTTGCTGATGTTGCGGTTGCGGTTGCGGTTGCTGCCGTCGCCGCTGCGGTTGCCGTTGTCGCTGTTGCTGCTGTTTCTGCTGTTGTTGTCGCTGCTGCGGTTGCAGTTGCTGCAGTTGTTGCTGCAGTTGTTGCTGTTGTATCTACTGCTGGCTCTGATGATTCTGATGTTTCTACAGCCGCTGTCGCTTCCACTTCCCCAGCAGCTTTATTTACCACCGTTCCCGCTAATTCCTCTATATTACTTTTCATTATTCCTATGTTATCACCATTAAGTTATTATCTTCCAACAAGTTTACTACCTTCCGACAAGTCAATCATTGACATTATCCCCACTTTAGTTCCTAAAGCCGCACTCTCCGGCGACATTTTTCACTCCTATGAACCCACTATTTTCCATCTCCCACATCGCCTCAAGCCGGCACTCTCCGGCAACATTTAAGCCTATTATCGTTGCCCAACGATGTTCATCGGCACTACCGGGCGACACTTAAGCCTATTATCGTCGCCCAACGGTACTCCCAGGCACTACCGGGCGACACTTACGCCCATTATCGTTGCCCAAGGGTACTGGCCTGACATATTCACTCACTTCACAAATCCCTCCCTCACTCAAAAGCCTCGACTCTTCACCACCTCCCTTCAAGCCCGCACTCTCCGGCGACACTTAAGCCTATTATCATCGCCCAACGATGTTCATCGGCACTCCCGGGCGACACTTACGCCCATTATCGTTGCCCAACGGTGCTCCTTGGCACTCCCGGGCGACACTTTCGCCCATTATCGTCGTCCTCGGGCACAGACCTGATATAGTCATTTCTTCCTTCCTGTTATTTGCATCTTTTTCCTCTTTCCTCTCCTCAAACATCTGTTCCATAGAATTATCTATGAATTTCAACGCCAGAAAGAACGCCACATATTTGCAAAACTAATGAATTGTGAATATTTTTACAACTTGAATCCGCCAGCGAGGCAGCGGTTGGTTTTCTAAAGCGAAAGAGCGCAAAGGACGGATTCAATTTCTCACAGTACTGATTTGTTATGAGCTTCTTATCAAAAATTCTTTTTCTTTCCGTGGCCTTTGTGTCACCAGGCATCGCCGTCCTGGCTCAAGAAACCAACCATAAATGGGCCGTGGTCGAGTTCTCCGCCAACTTCATGCGCGAGGCTCCGGACTACGCCGCCGAACTTGGCGACCAAGCCTTGATGGGAACCGTTGTGGAGATTCTGGACAAGTCCGGGTACTGGGTAAAGATCAAGAGTCCAGAACCTTACACCGCCTGGGTCAACGAGATGGGGCTGGTGCCGATGGACGAGAAAGGTCTTATGGACTACCTTGAGGCACCGAAATACATCTGCACCGCCTCACTTACACACGTCTACGAGGAGCCTTCGACTGACTCACGGATTGTCAGCGACTTCGTGCTTGGTGACATAGTTCGGATTTTGTACAGCGCCAAAACACACTCTTACGGGCGTTACAGCGGCTACGAGGAAGGTCGCGCGGTCTTGAAAAAACATTTCGTAGGGGTTGTGCTACCGTCCGGCAAGACCGGCTTCGTCCCGGCCAAGGACGTGGATGTGTTCTACAAATGGGCCAAGGATCGAAAAGACAGGGCCACGGCTCAAGACGAGTTTCGTAAAGACCTGCTGGCCACGAGCTTCCGATTCCTCGGCGTTCCATACATGTGGGGCGGCACCTCAATAAAGAACGTGGATTGCAGCGGCCTCGTCCGCAACGTCTACTTCGCCAACGGCGTGCTCCTGCCGCGAAATGCCTCACAGCAAGCAAGGATCGGGGAGGATTTAGGAATATTCAAGGACAACGGGGACGTTGACTGGAGCGGTCTGCTCCCGGGCGACCTTCTGTTCTGGGGCAAAGCCGCCACAGACAGCACCAAAGAAAGAGTAACCCATGTGGGCATGTACATCGGCGACGGCAAGTTCATCCACTCCTCCCAACTAGTTCGCATCAACTCCCTGGATTCCAGAGCCAAAGACTTCTACAACAGAAAACCGATCAGAGCCCGCCGCATAGTCGGCCACATAGACGAGCCCTCCTCAGGAATCCTCTCCACCTTCAACAGCCCCGCCTACTTCCCGCAGGACTAACCACTAACTCTCCCAACATCCCGGAGCATCGCCCACCATTCCCGCGGAACAATGCTCCGTAGCCCTTCGTCCTCCGTCCCGTAGGACCGGCCTTCTTAATGCTGGGCGTTACACCAAACTACGCCACCTCGATGTTCTGCCTTCTTAACGCGCGGTACCGCAACTATCACCTCCGACCAAAAGCCAGATCCGCCTTACACAAGGCAATGCCACATCCTCTACTGCCTCATAACCCTTTTCTCTATGCGCAGAAAGTGACCTCTGACTTCACCAAACAGCAATCCGCTTTTATTTCCAAGGAAAGATACAACTTTCAGACTGTCTTTCCTTAATACTAGGCTCAACACGAAGAAGTTAGCCACAATAATGGCGATCCGGTGGACAAGCCGACTGACACCGGGCCTTTGTCCACGGAATGGCGGTTCCGGTGGACAAACTGACTGATGTCGGGCCTTTGTCCACGAAAAGACCGCTCCGGTGGACAAGTTAGCCCCGAGCCTAAACACAGGATTTGGACTTGAACACAGGCGGGAGGCCAAGAGCGGGATTCAGGCGGATTCGTGTCCGCGGAGGCGCAGCGGAAAACGGATGGGAGGATTAGGGCGTACTTAGGGCAGATTCACGCCCGCTGAGGCACATCCGATACATTATGGGCGGGAATCCACGCAAATGTCGCCCGCGGAGGCACAGGCGGGAGGCCAAGAGCGGGATTCGGGCGGATTCGTGTCCGCAGAGGCGCAGCGGAAAACGGATGGGAGGACTTGGTGTAGGAGTGGACACCCGGACAGCGGCGGCTGGATAATTAGGAGAGGGCAAATTGGTCGGCGGATCGAATCGGCGGAGGGATAACTGGTCGGTCAATTGGCCGGCAGAGAACCAATCGGCAGAGGATCGAACTGCCAGCGGGCTAACTGTCGGCGGGCTAATCGGCGGCGGGCTAATCGGCGGCGGGCTAATTGTCGGTGGCGAGGAGGGTGATTATGCGGTCGATTATGGGATCCAGGCGGGAGGCGGGGGCTAGGGAGTTGTTGGTCATTATGGAGAAGACTATGGTGTCGGATTTGGAGCCGGCGGAGGGCTCGATGTAGCCGCTGAAGCAACGCACGCCGTTCATGGAGCCGCTTTTCAGATGGACTCGGGACTTCACGGAGGCGGGGGACTCACGAAGGCGTGACTCATAGTGACGGGAGCCGGGCTGGGCTATGGTCTGGATGTAGTCGGCGAAGGAGGGACTGTCCATCATCGCGGAGAGGAAGCGGACGAAGAAGGACGGGGATATGTAGTTGTGGCGGGCCAGGCCGCTGCCGTCTACGATCCGGATGTCATCGGCGCAGATACCCAAACTCTTCATCACCTCATTCATAGCCACATAGGAGGAATCGTAGGAGGCGGAATGGTGGAGGCGGCGGCCAAGGGTACGGAAAAGAGTCTCGGCGTAGAAGTTATCGCTCTTCAGATTGGTCTCACGGGCTATGCGGGCAAGGGATGGTGAATATGTCTGGCCTAGCATATTCAGATCATCCACCTTTGAGGCGTAACGGGAATATTCAGAGGAAGATAGGTCGGTGCGGATTCGGCCACGGATGATGTCGGCGGGAGTTCCGGAGATTGCTATTCCGCTGGATCTCAGATAGTCACAAAAATAGTGGGCACAGGTGTAGGAGCCGAATCTGTTGCTGAATTCCTCCACTTTGGGCTTGCGGTCGATGGCGAATGAGCCGCGGACCTCGGCGCGGGGGGCGAAGTCGGAATTGAAGAGGTAGAGCTGGTCGCCGGTGCCGGCAGGGGCGGTTTTGCAGGAATATTCATACTTCATCCACGGCGTGGCGGGGAATATGACGGAGACGTTGACCGGCGAACCCACCGACGGGCCGGCACTCACCCTGAAATCCTGGGCGTTCTCGTAGAAACTCAGGCCGTTAAGACCGGCTCCGTAGGCGGTGCCGATGTCTTGGTAGCTCCAAGTGTCGTGTTCCATAGGGCCGTCGAAGTAGCGTCCGTCGCCTATCACGTTGCCGCTTACACGCTTGATGCCGGCCTTGTCCAGGAAGGATTTCCACTGGCGGAAGAGGTCGGTGCGGGAGATGGAGATCGAGTCTTTCGAGGCTATGGTCGGGTCGCCGCCGCCGACTATGTAAAGGTCGCCGTCCAGAGTTCCGTCTTTGATGACACCACTGTAGCCTATGCGGGTAATGTACTTGAAATCAGGGCCGAGGAGGTGGATGGCCATGCCGGTGGTGATGAGTTTCATCGTCGAGGCCGGAACCATGCGCTGGTCGCTGTTCCAGCAGGCCAGGGTGTCGCCACCTTCGGTTACGGCAAGGACACCGAAGACGGAAGATTTGAGAGCCTCACCACGCGCGGCAGTCTCGATGTAGCGCTGGGCCTTGGTCTTGACGGAAAATCTTTTCGGAGAGGTGACTTGCGGGGATGTCGGAGTGGATGCCTCGGCAAGACAAGCGGCTGAAAGGGTCGGAGAGGAAGGCGCTTCGGCAATCTCAGCAGTCGGAAGGGACGGGACGGGGGCTTCGGTAAGTTCCTTGGCTGAAAGGGCCGGGACGGGTGTCCAGACGGGTTGGTGAGCCTGCCAAGCCACAGCGGCAGGACCCACAGCGGCAGGATCCACAACAGCAGGACCCACAGCGACCGGAGCCACAATGGCAGGAGCGGCGTAAGTTAAAACAGCAACCAACGACAGCGCAAGCGCGCCGACACTTTTATTTATGAATATTCCGACTCTCATGGCAAAAAAATTATGATTTACAGGCCGCTCCAATGCCACAGGATAAAATCCGGGAACGGCAGGAGTACAAAAATAGTGTTTTTATTGTTAAATTTGCAGTTTGTATGCCAGCATTGCGAGAGCGAGCGGTAACTAAAATTTGAAGCGGACGGCACTGGCGGTACAAACAATGCGAACTGCGCTGATGCCATAAAACCGCGCGGACAGCATTGGTGGCACGGCGCAGATGGTACAGCGCAGATGGCACGGCGCAGATGGCACGGCGCAGATGGTACGGCGCAGATGGTACGGCGCAGATAGAACGAACCGCTCGGACCGCAAGGGTGCCATAAACAATGCGGGCGACGCGAATTTGAATCAAATTGTTCTGAATATGAAAAAATGCGTTCTTGTGTCCGGCGGTGCCGGATTTATCGGAAGCCATGTCACGGTGGAGCTTATCGAGGCCGGCTACGATGTCATTGTCGCAGACAACATGTCCAACTGTGACGAGACCTGCTACGAGGGTGTGAAGAAAATCACTGGAAGAGAGGACATTCCGTTCGTGAAGATGGATTTTTGCGACCCTGTGGCCACGGAATTGCTGTTCACGGCCAACAAGATCGACGCGGTCATTCATTTCGCCGGATTCAAGGCCGTCGGTGAGTCGGTGAGCGAGCCGCTCAAGTACTACAAGAACAATCTGGAGTCGTTCATGAATGTCATCGAGACCGCGCGTGACCACGGATGCGGGAATATTCTTTTCTCATCTTCCGCCACGGTCTATGGCGAGCCGGAGCAACTTCCTGTCACAGAGGAATCTCCAAGGCAGCCCGCCACCTCTCCCTACGGCAACACGAAGCAGATGTGCGAGGACATCCTGCGGGACTCCGTGAAGGCATATTCAAATGTCAAGGGCATAGCGCTGAGGTACTTCAACCCGATCGGGGCGCATCCGTCCGCTCTGATCGGCGAGCTTCCGCGCGGCGTGCCTAACAACCTGGTGCCTTACATCACGCAGACCGCCATCGGCAAACGCGAGTACCTCTCCGTCTTCGGCAACGACTACCCTACCCCGGACGGCACATGCCAAAGGGATTTCATCGACATCGTGGATCTCGCCAAGGCGCACGTTTTCGCGGTGCGCAGGATGCTTGAGGGGAAGATGAAGAATGAATATGAAATCTTCAACATCGGTACTGGAAAGCCGCTGTCCGTGATGGAGCTCATCACAGCTTTCGAGAAAGCTAACGGACTGAAGCTCAACTATAAGTTTGCGCCTCGGCGTTCCGGTGATGTGACAGCGATCTGGGCGGACCCGACCCTTGCGAACAAAGAGCTTGGCTGGAAGGCCGAGAGGTCGATCGAGGAGACTCTGGCCTCTGCCTGGGCTTGGGAGAGGCATCTGGCCGACAAGGAATAAAGGAGCGCCTGGACGGCTGGTGAGTCCATCGAACGCAGCGGCCGGGAGACATCGAGAGGCGGCTCTGCGCCTGAACGGTTGACAAGCCCATCGAACGCAGCGGCCGGGAGACCGGACTCAGCGACGTGGCAGGAAGCCTTTGGACAGAAGGTACTGGGCGATCTGGACGGCGTTGGTGGCGGCTCCCTTGCGGATGTTGTCGCTGACGCACCAGAAGTTCAGGCCGGATCTCACGGACGGATCCCTGCGCAGACGACCGACGAACACATCATCCTTGCCAAGAGAGAAAAGCGGCATCGGATAGATGTTGCGGGTAGGGTCATCTTGAACCGTAACACCTTCTGTCTCAGACCACAGCCTCCTGACATCCTCAAGCGTGAACTCCTTTTCGAACTCCAGATTGATGGATTCCGAATGTCCTCCCAGCACCGGCACGCGCGCCGTGGTAGGACTCACCCCTATCGAATAGTCATCCAAGATCTTGTGGGTTTCGTTGACCATCTTCATCTCCTCCTTCGTGTAGCCGTCCTCCAGGAAATCATCTATGTGAGGGATCACATTCTCATCGATCGGATAGTGATAGAAGGCAGGATATTCACCCCACTTCCTTCCCTCGCGCTCGGCCTTCATCTGCGCGACGGCAGGATTGCCTGAACCCGTCACACTTTGATAGGTCGAGACCACTATCCTCTTGATCACGTACTTACGATGTAGCGGAGCCAGCGGAAGAAGCATCTGGATGGTCGAGCAGTTAGGGTTGGCGATGATGCGGTCATCCTCGGTCAGCACGGAGGCATTGATCTCCGGCACAACCAGTTTCTTCGTCGGATCCATCCTCCAGCAGGAAGAGTTGTCCACGACACGGCATCCTGCCGCGGCGAATCTTGGGGCATATTCAAGGGAAATGCCGGCTCCTGCGGAGAACAGAGCCAGATCGGGCTTCGCCTCAAGCGCCTCCTCGATGGCCAAGACTGAATATTCACGCCCTCGGAAAGGGATCTTTTTTCCGACAGATTTTTCCGATGCCACAGGAAGAAACTCATCCACAGGGAATTGCCTCTCTTCCAACACCTCGACCATTCGTGTTCCCACAAGGCCGGTCACACCGACAACCGCAACTTTCATGTTCTTAGTATAAATTCTGTTCAACAGCAAGCGTTAAAAAATATGCTAAACGTTTAAAAATATGCTGGTAAAGATTTAGTGATTTACTGCGGCATATTCATTAACGACCACAAATAAAATGGGGAAGACTCTCAAGCCTTCCCCAAATATGATTCGGTGAAAAGCTTGACTACTTCTCCTCAGCCTTCGCTGCCGTCTTGATGACCTCGCTGAGCTTCTGGTACAGAGCGTCGGTCTTCTCAAGGAGTTCCTTGCGGATGCCGGCGAAATAAGCGGCCTTCTTGCCTTCGGCCTTTGCGTTAACCTTGTCCCTGAGGTCGTTGTAGAGTTTTACGGCCTCATCCAAAAGTCCACCCAGTGCCTCGTCATCGGCTTTCTGATTTATCGCGCTGAAAAGGGAGCAATCATCGATGAAGGCTCCGATGACATATTCAATGTCCTTTTTGATGTCTCTAAGATTCATATTACGTTTTGTTTAGTCTTAAAACTTGGCGAATATACGCATTTTTTTTCAATTAACGAATTTGTCGGACACTTTGGACGTTTCGCGGCGCTTCGGCTGTTGGAGAGTCCGACGGACCTCTGCGACCGTGAAAGCAACGGACTATTTGAAGAGGCTGCGGACAAGGGCGGGAATGTCGGCGACTTTGACGACCTCAATGCCTTGAGGCGTACGATCCAGCGAGGCGAAGGATGACACGAATATCCTCTTGAAACCCAGTCGGGAAGCCTCTCCGACACGGCGGTCGGTCTGGGCCACGGGGCGGATCTCGCCACTAAGGCCGACCTCGCCGGCGAAGCAGTTGTCCGAAGGGATGGCGAAGTCGAAATTCGACGACAGGACAGCTGCCACCACGGCCAGGTCACAGGCCGGGTCACTGACCTTAAGGCCACCCGCCATGTTCAGGAAAACATCTTTCTGCGCCAGTTTGAAGCCGGCCCTGCGCTCCAGGACAGCCAGCAGCATATTCAGCCTCCTGACATCGAATCCGGTCGCCGAGCGCTGCGCCGTGCCATAGACTGCCGAACTCACAAGCGCCTGAACCTCAAAGAGAAACGGTCTCGTTCCGTCCAGCATCGCGCTGATGGCGGTTCCGCTGAGGCCGGCCTCATGCATCGGGATCAGGAGTTCGGACGGATTGGACACCTCCCTTAGCCCCTTGCCTGTCATCTCGAAGACAGCGAGTTCGGAAGTGGAGCCAAAGCGATTCTTGATACTCCGCAGGATCCTGTACGAGCCGCGATTGTCCCCCTCAAACTGAAGTACAACATCCACGATGTGTTCCAGCACTTTAGGACCGGCGATGTAGCCTTCCTTGGTGATGTGGCCGATCAGGATCACAGGGATGCCGGTCTCCTTAGCGATACGCAGGAGAATGGCGGCCACTTCCTTGATCTGTGTGACCGAGCCGGGAGTCGAATCGACCGTCTGCGAGAACATTGTCTGGACGGAATCCACAATCATCAGATCCGGCTCGATCTCACGGGCCTGCGAGACCACGTTCTCGATCAGGGTCTCACTGTAGATCTGGCAGTTGGCGGCGTCTCCACCCAGGCGGTCGGCGCGCATCTTGACTTGCCGCAGGCTTTCCTCGCCAGTGACATAGAGGGTTTTCAGCGACGGGCATCCAAGCGGAATCTGGAGCGAGAGGGTGGACTTGCCTATCCCCGGTTCTCCTCCGATCAGGACAAGGGAGCCTTCGACTATTCCTCCACCGAGGATCCGGTCGATCTCCTCGTTGTTCAACGAGAGCCTGGCCTCGGAGGACGAGTCTATATCTTTCAGTTTCTGCGGTCTGCGTCCGGCTCCCGGAACCGTCTCCTGCGCGGAGACCCTGCGGGAGGCTCCGGTCACGACCTTCTGTTCGACCATGGTGTTCCACTCACCGCAGGCGGGGCAGCGCCCCATCCACTTGGGGTACTCGTTGCCGCAATTGGAGCAGAACCAGACTGTTTTCTCTTTCATGACTCTTTATGAATATGTGTTTCTCGGGCGCTTCGACGGTTGTGGGCCTGCCGAGCCATTGAGTCGGGCGCTTCTAAAAGCCCTGCAACCGGATTGGCCACAATGACCGGAAGCTTTTCCAAAGATAGGCAAAGCGACGGGCTAAGACAAAAAAATTGCAGCATCTGGGTTTTGACCCGGACACCGCATAAAAGCCACCCTTTCAAAGAAGGGGACACAAACTGAAATTACTCAGCTTTTGTTGAATCGCAGCAGGCAGCGGTTGAATCGCAGCAAGCAGCCACAGTGTCAACAGCTTCCTCAACAGTCTCAACAGCCTCAGTCTCAGCCTCGGCTTTCTTTGCGTTGTTACCGCAAGCAGAAGCAGCTACCATAAGAGCCACAACTGCAACAGACATAAATACCTTCTTCATAATAGTATAAAATTAAAACTACAGTTTCTTACATCCTATTTTCAAAGCGCAAAAATACATAGTTTTTCCGCAATTAACAATAATTTTCGATATTTTTTAACTAAATCGTTTCTCTCGGAAACTCACACTTCTCAAAATCGGTCACTTGACCGCTTACAATCTGAAAGCGGAGAGCCATTCTCGGCACATCGCGGGAGCCTTGGTAGCCGCATGCGCCGGGGTTCATGAAGAGGAAGCCGTACCGCGCGTCACGGAAGACTTGAGGAATATGAGTGTGTCCGCAAACGAATATGTCGGGGTGCCAGTTGTCGATGAGCGCCTTGGCTCGCAGATCGTACTGTGGCTGGCGAGGATTATAGGCCCAGTAACTGCCACGGCTAAGCCCGATGTGGGTCATGAGAACTCTCAATCCCTCACACTCAAAGCTTTGGTACGCCGGATAATCCTGCCTGACATCCAGTCCATCGCAGTTGCCGTACACGCCGGTCAACGGTTTGAACGCCGCGATCTCCTTGGCGCACTCAAGGGTTCCGAAGTCCCCGGCGTGCCAGACTTGGTCCACAGGCTCCAGGAACTTTCTCACATCCCCAGCAAACACGCCGTGAGTGTCGGAAATCAGGCCGATGAACATGTTCCTACTACAACTTGATGACGATCTTCTTTTTGTAGAGAACCCAGAGGATCGCGAAGATCACCGAGGCGAAGATCAGGGACCAGAGAAGGGACAGGTACTCGTTGGCTCCGAAGTAGCGCGCCGGAGCGAATCCGAAGAAGCCGTAGCTCTTGGCGATGACTCCGGAGAAGACGAAGGCCATCAACGCGTTCATTCCCATGGCCTTGAATGGCACGAATGGCTTCTCGTAGCCCTTGACATCAAGCAGATAGGCCAGGAAAGCGAGCGTGAGCATCGCCCATCCTCCTGCGTAGAAGACATAGGAGACCGACCATAGCGGCTTGCAGATCGGAATCCAGATGCTGAGGACAATCCCGAGAATCAGGGACAGGCAGCCGTAGATGAATGTTCTGTTGACCACCCTGTCCGGGGAATAGTTGACAGCCTCGGACGGCATGGAACCATCGTGGGAAGAGCCTTGGCAGAGAGCGGACATATTCTTTTGCGATCCGTGGATCATAAAGCCGATCAGGTAGCCAAGGAGGCACGAGCAGGCCGCCGGCAGGGAGCCGAGAACGCCTTCCGGGTCAAAGTTGGTCCCTCCGAAGCCATGGTAGCAATGGTCGCCGCCCACCAGCCAGGTGTCTATCCTCATCGAAACGTTGCCCTCAAGGGTGAACGCACCAGGATCGCGGCCAAAGATCAGTAATATTCCCGTGTAGGCCACGCAGATCGTCCCGATGGCGGCCAGGATCCTGCCTGGCTTCTTGAGCCAGAGGGCAAGGCTGCCGGCGATGGCATAGGCCATTCCTATTCTTTGGAGTACTCCGAATATTCGTTTATGCTGGAGCCAGTAGAGATAGTTCTGGCCGAAGGTCCAGGTCTGGTCGTGGACGGATGTCGGGAAGAACGGATAAAGATTCAGCGCGAAGCCGACCAGGAAGATCAGCGCCCCCCTTTTCAGCACCTTCAGATAGGCCTTCGAGGTGGCTTTCTCATATTTCGAGAAAGAGAATGCCATGGCGCATCCCATGCAGAACACGAAGAAAGGATAGACCAGGTCAGTCGGCGTGCAGCCAACCCAAGCCGCATGCTTGAGTGGAGGGAATATGTGTGCCCAGGAACCAGGGTTGTTCACGATGCACATAAAGGCCACTGTCAGTCCTCTAAGGACATCCAATGATTCATAACGCTTTTTCATGGGGGCAAAGTTACTCCTTATTCTTCAATATACTAGTACCCTGCTGAACAATTTTAGCAAGAAGCTGTTTTGGTTTGTTTGTCTGAGAATTTATATTTTTCATCTCATACAAATCAAAACAGGTTCCAAGCGCAAATAGTTGGTAAAGATGTGGAGGTTTGGCGGCCACAGGGCGGAATTCAGACGGAATTCGCGGTCACCGGCGGGATAGAATTCAAGAATATCATCGTATCTTTGCAGCATGGAGATTTTTTACGCTCACAAATTAGACGGGAGCCTTGCTCTTCTGGATGCCGACGAAAGCGCGCACTGCGTCAAGGTGCTGAGGCACAGGGCTGGTGACGCGATCACCGTCGTGGACGGGTGCGGAAGCATGTTCCGGTGCCGCCTGGCCGACGATTCGCACAAAGGAGCGACGGCGGAAATCCTGGAAACCGTTCCCGACTGGGGAGGGCATTCATATTCATTGAATATGGCAGTGTGTCCTACGAAGAACAACGACCGCTTCGAGTGGTTCGCCGAGAAAGCCACCGAGCTTGGCGTGGACGTGATCTCGCCTGTCATCGGAGAGCGTTCCGAGCGGAAGGTGTTCAAGACGGAGCGCTCCTGCAAGATCGTGCTTTCGGCCATGAAGCAGAGCTTGAAGGCCAAATTGCCGGTCGTGGAGGAGCCGGTCTCTGTCCGTGACTTCATCCTTGCCCACCGCGAGGATGCCGGCATCAAGATGATCTGCTACTGCTTTGAGGGTGAGACCGTAAGACGCTCCATCAAGGATGTTCTGCAAGGGGCTTCCGAGGACTCCGGGATCACGGTTCTGATCGGCCCGGAGGGCGATTTCTCGCCGAATGAGGCCAGCCTGGCTGTGGAGTGCGGGTTCATCCCCGTGCACCTGGGTCCAAGCCGCCTCCGCACCGAGACCGCCGCCGTGACAGCCGTGACAGCCTGCTACCTCCACTTTCTGGAGAAGTCGGCTGCCAAGTAGGCCACGTGCCGTGAATCTGGCTGGGGATCGTTTTGGGAGGACAGCCTGGTGAGCAAGAGGGGCGGTTCTGCGCACGAGACCGGCAAGGAGGGCAGCCTAGTGAGCAAGAGGGGCGGTTCTGCGCACGAGATAAAACGAAATATTTAATAATATGCAGAAGAAGACTATAGATGAGATCCTTAACGAGACGTTGAAGGTCCTGAAAGAGGGCGGAGTCATCCTCTACCCTACCGACACAGTTTGGGGACTAGGCTGCGATGCGACCAATCCAGAGGCCGTCGCAAATATTTATAAGATCAAACATCGTTCAGATAGCAAATCGCTGGTCCTGCTAGCCAACAGTCTGGATCAGATAGCGTTGTACGTCAATGAGATTCCGCCGATGGCTATAGATCTGGTCGAGGTCAACGACCGGCCGATGACCCTGATCTACCCGGGAGCCAAAACCTATCCCGCCCCGGCCGAGGGGGAACCTTGGAAAGCTGACCGCTACCATCTGGCCCACAACACCGTGGCGGCGGACGGCACGGTCGGCATCCGCATCCCTATGATGGAGTTCTGCCTACAACTGACCTACAAACTCGGCAAACCTATCGTCTCCACCTCTGCCAACATCTCCGGAGAACCGACACCAAAGAAGTTCACTGACATCTCCGAAGAGATCAAAAACGCCGTTGACTACACAGTTGATCCCCGTCTCGAAGCCGGAGCCACCGGACTCGCCTCCCAAATCATCAAAATCGGCCTTGACGGCGAGGTGGAGATTATTCGGGCGTGATATGTAATTCATTATATGATAGACATTTATAAAACCCTGCCATTTCACACAGACTGGCAGGGTTTTATAAATTACTACTAATCAACGCGTTCCATTTCACGGATATATTGTGAAGAACCGGTCAAAAAAGGATAATTTGGAATTTTGCACGTTACCGAAATTTCAAATTATATTTTTCACCTCATGCTGCAACACTCAGAAAATTTCTTACTAGAAATTATTAGTCGCAAGCCTGGTAAGCGGCAAAAATAAGTTGCCGCAGATTTGGCAAAGATTTTTGAGGATAGATTACTTTGGGAAGAAGGAGTGTGCCGGTGGCACATGACTGATGAGAAAAGGAATATAGACCAAAAAGATTGCCTAAGGTGATGCTAGTTATTTTTTAATGATTACTTAACGCTTACCTAAAGTAGATATAATAAAATCAGATCAGAAAGTGACACAACTCGGAACGAAGCGACCGAAGGGATTTCAGGGAATCCTTTTCACCGTGCCTCACTGGGGCTGTCGCAAAGCGACAGGGGGAAGACTGTCTTAAAAGTAAAAGTGTCCCCAGTGAGGATTGAAAATTCGTAGTCGCCCCTGTAGTGGAGTACATACCTTTCAACTCTCGCCGAGACTTTTCAGACAGTCTGGGGGAAGACTGTCTTAAAAGTAAAAGTGCCCCCAGTGAGGAGTGAAAATTCGTAGTCGCCCCTGTAGTGGGGTACATACCTTTCAACTCTTGCCGAGACTTTTAAGACAGTCTGGGGGATTATCTCGACAAAAAAAGTCGGAGCAGCGAATGCTGTTCCGACTTTTTTGTGGAGATATAGAGATTCGAACTCTAGACCCCCTGCTT
>OQVP01000060.1_pt1 | contig 35324 bp, 30 predicted proteins | sample 1691541 | NCBI WGS metagenome assembly OQVP01 (sample SAMN03418258, study PRJEB22391) | human gut metagenome | biome: human-gut; feature: organic feature; material: feces | host: Homo sapiens | place: Tanzania | collected 2013-01 | reverse complement strand
GATACATTATCGAAACCATTAACGACATGCTGAAGAATACGGCACAGATTGTACATTCACGCCATAGATCTGTAAGCAACTTTATCACGAACCTTATTTCAGCATTGGGAGCATATTGCTTCTTCGACAACAAGCCAAAGGCATTGCAGGGATACTGCATCGAAGACAGCAAACAGCTGTCACTATTCTAAGGGCAAAACAACTTCTTTCAGCTTTCTGTTATCACCCACTCCTAATGGTATGGGGAGGAGGTGTATTCACGCTGCATTTATATTGTATAAGACACTCGGTTATCCTGAACTGGGGTATTTTTAACACATGGCACTGATATTTACTTCGTATGGCTTTGATTGGCTTACAAGGTCTAACTCGTTGATATATAACTTTGCAAACAAAAAACGAGTATGGCAAGAAGTACATTCAAAGTGCTGTTCTATGTGAACGGCAGCAAGGAGAAAGACGGTATTGTCCCCATTATAGGACGAGTGACAATCAACGGGACTATGGCGCAGTTCAGTTGCAAACAGAGCATCCCGAAAACACTTTGGGATGCGAAAGGTAACCGAGCCAAAGGTAAGAGCGTAGAAGCACGGAACATCAACCACGCTTTGGACAACATCAAGGCGCAAATCATCAAGCACTACCAACGCGTTTTAGACTGCGAGGCATACGTTACGGCTGAATTGGTACGCAACGCCTATCAGGGCATCGGTGAGGAGTTTGCCGTGTCCTACATCAAAGAAATCCGGAAGAAGAATCCGGGTATAGGCGGAAGCAAGCTGTGGTATATGTATCGCAAAAGCTTTGAAGGCAATCATCCGCTCGGACGTGATCGGTTTGCTGACATTGTCGACAAGTATGGCTTGAAGGTCCGCCTAATGATGCGTAAACCACGCACGACAGACTCTACCCATGGTCTCTCTGTGTTCCCCAATCTAATAAAGGAATATATACCTCTGTCACCTGATCGTCTCTGGGTAAGTGACATCACGTATATGACAATATGGACAGACGCAGAGCATTATAGTTTCTGCTATCTGTCATTAATCCTTGATGCCTATAGCGAGGAGATAGTCGGCTGGTGTGTCGGTGAGACGCTTGATGCGGTATATCCCATCAAGGCTCTTGAGATGGCACTTTGCAGGATTGCAGATAATTGAGCAACAGCAGGAACAAACACTGGTGTTGGAACAGCCCTCTGCCGAGTTTAAATTGCTCGCCAGCCACAATTCTCACAGCAGCCATAGCTCGTACAGTTCACACAGTTCTCATTGCTCTCATAGTTCACACTATTCGAACAGATAGGGTCTGAAAACTTTAAAAATGGGTAGGGAATATTAAGGCGTATTCCCTGCCCATTGCATATTAATTACAGATAAAAAACGTTGCAGTTCCAAGTCCAAAGGTAATAAAGAATCAATATCTAACGAATCCAATAACTGGGGCGAAGTTTTCAATTTTCCATATTTCGCAGCTTTTGACCCCTTGAAAAAGAAGCGTCTCATAATCAGAGCCAATTTTTCAGAAGGTTTGGAAATCAACTCTATATCTTTCCCTTTGATAAGAGAATGATTTGAAATATTAAATTCAGCATCCTTACGGCTGTATCCTTCCAATTCTGCCCAACGGTCCAAACATTCAGGTTGTTTCAAAAACCACGCTTCCATTTCCTGTACCATAAAGAATATATATTGTATTTTTTCTTCGGGTATGGTGATGGTCATTTCAGGATGCTCTTTATTGGTCAGCTTATTGAACCATAAATGTTTTGTTTCAGGCGGCAAATCAGAATCAACAAAAAGTCCCAAAGGAGTGGCGGATTCCACAAACTGTTTCGCCGCATTACGATATCCGGTTCCCATAAATATGGTTATTTCAATATCGTCCCTTTTTAATATATTAGTAAAGAACTTATGTAATGACTGACGTAATGCTTCGACATTGTTCGCTGTTTCAGCAGATACATTATTCGTATAGACTCCACCTTCGACTATCAAATTCAGTTTTACCATCTTTTGCCTCCAATTTGACCTAACAACCACATTTGTCCAGGCAAGAATTCACCTTCCCATTCCGGAAAATCATTTTCCGATACTCTGTGGACGACCGTAGAATTATCTTCGTCTTTTTCAAAGACTAAAATATCCTCAAGTTCGAATTGGTTTAACAGATGAGGAGAGTGTGTGGCAATTATAATCTGACTTTGTTTAGCCGCATATTTCATCATATCTGCAACTGAACGAATCATGTCAGGATGCAATCCCCTTTCAGGCTCATCGATGGCAACCAATTCACCCCGTAGGGGGTTGTAGAAGATACACTCCGACAACAGAAATCGTAAAGTTCCATCAGAAATATGTAAGGCTCCAATTGCTCGGCTCATATTCTTTTCGCGTAAAGACAAATAAGATTGTCCGTAAAGATTGGTAATCTCAATGCTTCTGAAATAAGGATTGACATTACGGAACGTTTCTTCCAAGCGTTCAAAATCAAAAGTATGATTAAGTTTCAGTTCATTCAGGATTTGAGTCAAATTAGACCCAGATTTGCGTAATCGAATATCGGTAGAAAATTCTGTCGGAACACGCAACTTACTTCCTTCCCCTATGTCAAAACTATTATATACAGCTAAGGATTCTATCGCTTTACGCAAAGTATGCGTAGGCAGATAATGTATGGGGTCATTGATTTGGCGCAGAACCAACTCTTTCCCAGATACATCTGCACCAGTATAGTCCTGAAGAACGATTCCATCCTGAGTTCTGGTGCTGATTTTACCATTGCCATTAGCAAAATCCAAATATGTAAATGAGGCATCCTTTTTAGTCTTATGCTGAGTGAATACTTGTTCGTTTAAAACGTAACTCGTTCCTGAACGTTTGATGGTAATACGGTAATGCACATCCGCATTAAACCCAACTGTAGGATTCAATTCATTCAGTTTATTATAGTTAAAAACATAAGTAATCTGCGCACAAGGTGCAGTTCGTTCACCGTTGAAATTTACAACTTGGTCATATCCTCCCCATTGCTCCTGAATTAATTTAACAAGTCCATCTCCAGCAATGCCTTCAGACAACAAACGCACTGCATTGATAAAAGAAGTTTTTCCACTACCATTAATTCCTAATAGTATGTTAACCCCATTATTTAGTTTAATTTTCTTTTTTCCTCTAAAAGAAAAGAAGTCTTGTATTATAATTGATTTCAGCATATCTTTATTTTCTATAACGAGATTACAAAATTAATATTTTTATATGATATAAGAGCAGAATGCGTCCAAGTATTTTATATTAATAATAATGAAAGTGTTATCTTTGCAGACAAAAGGAGTTCCTTGAAAGCAATTCAAAGCAAAACGCAGCAAATAGCACAGTTGCTAAGTCATTACCTCAAAAACGGGAAATACTCCCAAAGTCCTTTGTATAAGGTAATAAGAAAAGTACTACAAAGATACAGTAGTTTTACCATAGCGACAAAACTATTTATAAACTTTATTATTTATTTTGTTCCGTTAGTAAACCTTGGCATCCTTGCAATGTAGCAATCAAAGCATCCTTCGCTGCTAACGTATCATCTTTTGCCTTCACCACATCTTGAAGAGCGTCCAATTGCTTGCGCAATGATTCATTCTCTATCATAAGATTTGTATTGACAGATACATTTCCAACAGTATTGTTGTTACCACTAACATTGTTCGCCCTAAACGAACTTCCAACGCGAAAGTAATCTAACGGCATATGAAAGAAATCGGCCAACACCTCCAATTTAGAGAGGCTAATATCTTTTGTACGTCGGAAATAGCTCATTGTCTGTTTGCTCTTCTTGAACAGCAAGCCTATTAACTCCTGCTGTTGCTCCTTTGTCAAACCTGCGTACAGGTTGTCTATCAAATCCAAATTCAGCATAATACTATATATTATTACGATAATAATGTGTTAAAATGTCCAAATACGCCCAATATATTGAGCGTAAGATTTTGTTTTATCCAAAGTTTGTACTACTTTTGCATGCAAAATAGAGATGGAATATCCATCTATGTCGAGAACCGCTAACAAGGTTAGGGAGAAATCAATCTAAAATAGTCATTTCCCTTACTTTATATCCCATACATAGGAATGTTGGTTATCCAACAATCTCCAATGTCAAGGGTGGGCGTAAAACAGTCAGCAGCTACAGTGTGACATTTGAATTGTGTTGTCAATCAAAAAGCAGCAATATGAAGGTCGGTTCATATCGATCTTCGCTTGATGCTCTGCCGATTGACAATTCAATTCGGCACACGTTCTGCGGAACAATGCTCCTCTCTTGACTGTTTGCAGACAAGAATGGTGCTTTGTTCATCAAGCAGAATAGCTGCCGTCTGTTTTACAGGGTGGGTAAGTCTTTAAGAAATTCTTTTATTTCGTGGAACTTGAAGAAATTTTATATAAAGGGTGGGAAACAGTGAAGTGTTGTGAGTGGCAAGACCAAATATCCAAACAAAGTGAGTGGCAATTCTAAACACAAGTCTTCTAAGCGTAAGCCTTGATAGATTGTGTTTAGAATTGCTGCTTTCTTTGTATTTGGTCCTTGGCAAACAGTCATGGCAGCCTAATAGCAACTTGTTGCCATCGGGCTGTGATGTCTGTTTGACAACTATCTCTGTAACACTTCGCTGTGGCGTGGGAAACTTATAAAGGATAAAATGTAGCGTAGATACGATGTATATACAAGTTGTATCTTCGCATAACATATTGAGATTCAAGAAATTCATAGAAATGTGATACCAAGAGATACAACGCTACAAGAAAAAATGGTCATTTTATTTGCACACAGCAATCATCTATTGCCTTGTGAAGGCAATAAACGATTGCAGAAATAGTGTGAGGGTTTTTAATCATCTTCACCATATGTAAGATTTCCTTCAAAATTGAGAGTTACTTGTTGAACGCCATGCTTCTGTATGTACTTATTGGTAGTGGAAATATCGCTATGCCGAGCCTGATCTCTGGCGACGACCACACCTTGTGCATTTGCCAAGTCTCTTATGCCAGAGTCTTTTAGACTGTAGAACTGATAGCAATCATCCCAATTAAGGGCTTTTCGCATAGCCTTCCATCTAATATTAAACTGATATGCCCCATATTTTTCCTTGCTGGGCTTAAATTTTGAGCCAAATAGGTAGAAGTCATTGGGATAGTTGAATATGCCCAAGTCCAACATTAGCTTAATGACAATTTTATTCAAGCCGACTTCAGCATCTTTGTGATTCTTGCTGAATTCTTTTGATACAAAGACGGATTGTCTTTTGATGGAGATGTCACCAATTTTTAGATTGCTCATTTCTCCTGGTCTAATGAGCGTGTAATACTGCATCAAGCAAGCGAGATAAAAAGGTTTGTCTACCTTATTTAGATGTGTTGCCATTTGCTTTAGCATTTGGGGTGACAAATCTTTGCGGAATTTTTCATGTTCTGGCATCACTCTTATATGTTCAACAGGGTTTGTTTTGATGTGCTTTCGCGCTATCAAGAACTCTGCCAAGCTATAAAGCCAACCACGATAGTTATTCCTTGTTCGTGGAGAACTCTCACGATCAAGGAAAATCCAATCAATAAAGTCTGTACAAAACGTGACATCAAATTGGTAAGCGTATTTTATTGGATTTGTCTGGACTGCAATGAAATCCTTCAATATGTTCACTTTGGAGGAATAGCTTTGGCGTGTTCGTTTTCTGTCCATGCGATCAACATATTCAGAATAACGTTCCAGACAATTTTCAAAGAGAACAAATCCACGGCTTTCGTCATTAGTCAGCCAAGGGTTCCAACCTTGGCTAAGCTGCTTTGTCAAAACTTCCATTATTTCAGCAGCCCTGTGTTTTTTCGCAGAGATACTGAGATTGTCTGTGATATAGTATCGCTTGCGTCTCATTAGACCACGTGCCGGGTCGTGAGCTGAGAAGTCAACGAACCAACGCACTCCTTTGTGTAAAGTGGGAGGAGTGTAGCCCACAATGTCTGAACTTCTACCGGTACAAAATTTTGAGCACATTTTTTTAACATCTTTTAAAGCCATCAGTGCCAACGCCAACGATGGCGAGTTGCACATTGTGGTGTTCGGTTTTGGCAAAGATAAGCAAATCAGCGCTGGCGACGGCACGGTGGTCACCTTTAAGTTGAAACTCAACTGGGCACCAAACGTGTATCCGCTCACGCCGAAAGTGCTGTTGAGCGATGCCGACGGCAATCCCCTCGACTGCACCACCACCGATGGTTCGGTCACCATTCTCACACCACAAATCGCCACGGCGGAAAAGGTGGTGGATTGGGGGCGTGTTGCCATCACTCGTGGGCCATACACCCAGAGCGTTACGATTCAGAACACGGGCACGGAGCCGCTGCACATCAGCAATATCACCTTCGACAATGAGGACTTTTCGGTGGCAGAACCGCAACTCACCATCGCCGCTGGCGACAGCAAATCGCTTCCTATTGCCTACGCTCCTGTGCAGTATGCGTGGAGCTTGACGGCACACATGACTATTGAAAGCGATGCCATCAATGGCAAGAAAGAGGTGACGCTGACCGCCATTCCATATTCGGTGAATGAATTGCACCTTAGCGAAGCAAGTGGCATCTGCGATGAGATAGTGGAAGTGCCTATCACCGTCAACAATATGGGACCGCTGGTGGGTGTGCAATTCGATATTGCGCTGCCCGATGAGTTGAAATATGTGGAGGGGAGTTTCGCTACAGCGGAGCGCACTTCCGGCCTCACCGCCACCAGTGCCATTGACGGCAACAAGCTCACCCTGATGCTCTATTCGCTCACCAATGCCACGATGGAAGGCAACGATGGTGTGATAGGCACATTCAAGCTTCGCCTCGATGGTAGAAGCAACTGGTATTGGCTGAATCCTGAAAATGTAAGGTTGAGTAACATAAAGTTGGAGAACATGACATCTGCCACTTCGGGCGGCTATGTGAAGATACAAAGCCCTGTGTATGGCGGAAGCACTTCGCTCGATATGGGAAAAGCCTCCGTGACCGAAACAGCACAAGCCACATACTCGATGCGCAATGATGGTAACGTGCCACTCACGATTGAAAAAGTGGCTTTTCTTGCCGACGGCTTCGCTGTGGTGGAACAGTTGCCGATGGTGATACCAGCAAATGAGACAGCTGCGCTCACGGTGCACTTCTCCCCTACTGTGGAAGGCGCATACAGCACCTTCATGAATGTATATACCAACGACCCGGACCATCGTATGGTGCAGGTGAAAGTGAATGGCGAAATCTTCGAGCCTAACCAATTGACTTTAGACGGCGAAAGAGATACCAACCAAAAAGGCTACACGCTGAAGGTGGGCATGGACAACTATACGACCGACTTGGTGGGTCTGCAATTTGATGTGCATTGGACCAACGCTATGCACTACGAATCGGTGAAGGCAAGCGACAGATGGAACAATGAGCATATCACCGCCATTCCGATCAACGATAACACTTTGCGTGTGGTGGCTTACACCATTCCTTCTACCGCCATTTCGGGTAACAGCGGCGAGCTGATGAGGCTACACTTTACTTGCGACGACGAGGCGTATGAGGGCACTACTGTGAGAATCGACAGCATCAGCCTGAGCAATACGAAAGGCGAGCAAAAATCATCGATCCAAGACCTCGCAATGAAAATTGTGAAAATGGGCGATGTGAACGATGATGGCGTGATAGATGTAACCGACGTGACGATGCTCATCAACAGGGTTCTCGGCACCAAATCTACCAATTTCCATGAATCGGTAGCCGACATGAATGGTGACACTGTACTCGATGTAACCGATGTGACCTTGCTTATCAATAAGGTTTTGAAAGGCGAATAAAAAGAGAAGGGTTTACACCCCTGACAGCCCCAAAGCAAACCCAGGGCAGGCTTCCACTTGTGTGGGAGGCTGTTTTGGGTTTGTTTTTGGGTGGTGTTGGGGATTTTTTGTAATTTTGTGGGGAAATGATATATCCTGCTAATTTTGAAACAAGAATTGGGTTTGATGTAGTGCGCCAAGAGGTGGAAAAACGCTGCATCAGCACACTTGGCGTGACTTATTGCCAAAAGATGCAGTTTTCGTCGCAGTTTGACGAAGTGAAGGCGTGGCTCAGCCAAACGAATGAGTTTCTTGCCATTCTGCAATCGAAGCAAGAGTTTCCGCTCAACTATTTCTTCGACCTTCGTGTGCCGCTGAAAACGATTAGCACGCCAGGGTCCTATATATCGGCAGAGAATCTGTTTGATTTGCAACGCTCGCTTAACACCATCAGCGACATTATCAAGTTTTTCCGTCTTGACGAGGAAGGCAATACGCCCTATCCTTACTTGAGACGGCTGACCGATGGTATGCTGTCGTTTCCAGAGATTGTGAGCGAGGCAAACCGTATTCTCGATAAGTTCGGCAATGTGAAGGACAATGCCTCTCCCCTGCTGCGTGAGTTGCGTAGCACAATCGCTTCCACCACCGCCAGCATCAACGGCATCATGCGCCGAGTGATTGCGCATGGGCGTCAGTCGGGCATTTTTGATGGCGACACAGCCCCATCGATTCGTGATGGCAGACTGGTGCTGCCAGTGGCTCCGATGCACAAGAGGAAGGTGAAAGGTATTGTACACGATGAGTCGGCTTCGGGTAAAACCGTGTTTATCGAGCCGGAGGAAATTGTGGAGGCAAACAACCGTATTCGTGAAACGGAAGGCGAAATCAAGCGTGAAATCGTGAGGATTCTGACCGAGGTTTCCGATATGATACGCCCACATATCCCCGATTTGCTTGCCTCATACAGCACTTTGGGCAAATTCGATTTCATTCGCGCCAAAGCAAGATTCGCTTTAGACGTGGATGCCCACATGCCACAACTGGAGCAGAAACCACACATTGAATGGTATCATGCCCAGCACCCTGCCCTTTTCCTCTCCCTTCGTGAACACGGAAAAGAGGTGGTGCCACTGAATATTCAGTTGACCAAAGAAAATCGCATACTCATCATTTCGGGACCGAATGCTGGCGGAAAGTCGGTGTGCCTGAAGACGGTGGGGGTGGTGCAGTACATGATGCAGTGCGGCGTGTTGCCCACGCTTTACGAAAACTCGCACATGGGCATGTTCAAGAGCGTGTTTGTGGACATTGGCGACCAGCAGTCGATTGAGGACGATTTGAGTACATACAGTTCGCACTTGCAGAATATGAAGACGTTTTTGAGCCGTGGTGGCAAGGAAACGCTGATTCTTATCGATGAATTTGGTAGCGGCACGGAACCGCAAATTGGTGCGGCGATAGCGCAAGCCATTCTCGAACAACTGAACCAAAAGCGAATGATGGGTGTGATTACCACCCACTACCAGAATTTGAAGCATTTTGCCGACGACACTCCCGGTTTGGTGAATGGCGCGATGCTTTACGACCGCCAGCGTATGCAACCGCTGTTCCAACTCTCTATTGGCTATCCTGGCAGTTCGTTCGCCATTGAGATTGCCCGAAAAATTGGCCTTCCACAAGATGTGATAGAAAAGGCAAGCGATCTGGTGGGCAGCGACTATATCAATATGGACAAGTATCTGCTTGATATTGTGCGCGACAGGAAGTATTGGGAAAACAAGCGCTACGAAATTCACCAAAAGGAGAAAAAACTCAATGGCATAGTGGCAGAATACGACGAGCGACTTGAAAAAATAGCCACCGAGCACAAACTCATCATCAAGGAGGCGAAAAACGAGGCACAGGAAATTTTGAAGCAAAGCAATTCGCAGATTGAACGCACTATCCGTGAAATCAAGGAAATGCAAGCCGAAAAAGAAAAAACCCGCCAAGTGCGCCAACAACTTGACGACTTCAAACGCCGACTCCAGCAAGACGATAGCACTGTGCCAGAGCAAATCAAGCACTTGATGCCTAACCACCCATTGAAGCAAAAAGCCAAGAAGAAGGTAGAAAAGAAGGTGGAGAAAGCCGACCGACAACTTGAAGTAGGCGAAAATGTGGTGATGAAAGGTTCGTCCACAGTGGGCAACATCTTGAGCATTGAGGGGAAATATGCTGTGGTGGCGTTTGGTAATTTGAAAACCCGTGTGGAGTTGAAGCGACTTGAACGCACCCTCAAGCAAGTGACTAAGCCGAAAGAGACATCATCGGTGAGCAACACTACCACAAGTGAAATGCGAGCACGCCAGCTCAATTTCAAACCCGACATTGATGTGCGCGGTATGCGCGGCGACGAGGCGGTTCAAGCCATCACCTATTTCATCGACGATGCTATCCAATTCAGTCAACCTCGTGTGAGAATCCTCCACGGCACAGGCACTGGCATACTCAAGCAACTCATTCGCCAATACCTTAACACGGTGAAGGAAGTGAAAAGTTACCGCGACGAGCATGTGCAATTTGGCGGCGCAGGCATTACGGTAGTGGATTTCGAGTAAATCACATCTATAATATATAATTAAAAACGGCAGACTCACCACGGAGTCTGCCGTTTTTAGTATGATTTCTATCCGCTTACTTTGATAAGCTGCTGAGTGCTTCCATTGTAGCCTTTTGGATAGCGGCATCAGCTTCTTTCTTGCAGCTGTATTTTGCGATTTTGGCTTTTGATTGCACGCCAAATTGCTTTACGAGCACATCTACTTGCTTCTTTTGATAGTTGGTCAAGCCTTTGTACACCTTGTTCATTCCCAAAAACGACTTGGTGTAATTATACATTGAGTTGGTCACAGCTTTTGCGCTTGCAGCACTTTTCATTTCGCTGATGGCGCTTGTGAGCGTGGCTTTAAGTTTGTTAAACTCTTGTGTAGAAACTTTCACAGCCTCTGCTGATTTTGTGGTTTGCACTTTAGTTTGTGCCTTAGAGGCAGCTTGCGCAGGCATTGCGAAAATAGCCATACATGCGATTGAGAGGATAAAAAATCTCAGTTTCATAGTCTTTTATTTCTGATTGATATTTATTACTGATGGGCAAAGTTAATTATTTTTCAAAAAATCGTTTTGCTCACCAGTATTAAAGTTTGTCAAATAATGTGATGCGTTATTCTGATTATTCTATCGAATTGTGAAATCGTCGGCATCTTGCCACACTGGGAACTTTTCGCGGAAGCGGTTCAGGGCTGGTAACGAAAGGTCGGCAGCAATCACAGGGCTTGTGGTGCGCTCGGTGATGAGTTTACCCTTGAAATCGATCACAAACGATGAGTTCTCGCTAAACTCGATGCCTGAATTATCCACGCCACAGCGGTTCACCCCCAGCACATACGCCACATTTTCAATGGCGCGGCCAAACAGGAGTTGCCTCCATGCGTTTTCTCTGGCTTTTGGCCAGTTTGCCACAACGAGAAGAATGTCGTAATTGTTTTTCACATTGCGGCAAAACACAGGGAATCGCAAATCGTAGCATATAATCATCTTGATGTTGAATCCTCGGAATCGGATGATTGGAGCTGGCGTGTGGCCTTGTTTGTACACCTTGTCCTCTCCGCCGAAGGTAAAGAGGTGGCGTTTGTCGTAGAACGTTTCCTCGCCGCTTGGCTCAATGAAAAAGGCACGATTGAAGAGTTGCCCTGCCGTGTGGGCTAAAAATGAGCCAGCAATGGCGCACTGATATTTAGCGGCAAGTTGATGAATCAGATTCATCGTTTCGTCGATGTTGCGCTCTGCCAGTGCCATCGCTTGGTCGCGGTCGGCAACGAAGCCAGTGGTAAACAACTCAGGAAGCACCACAAGGTCGGTATCCTCAGGCACATTTTGCATATTGCGCTTCAATTGGGCAAGGTTGGCATGTTTGTCGCCCCACACAATATTGTCTTCAATCAGCGACACACGGAAATTACGAGAAAACATAATGCTAAGTGTTTATAAACCAGTGGAAAATTTTTCGGGGAATCGGGCCATATAGCCCTTGTCTTTGTAATAGCGGAGAATGGTGTTCATGTCGGCATCAAGGTCGCCAGTGGGCGTAAACACCTTATCGAGGCACGCAATTTTGTTTTTATAGTCGATGTATGCCAGCACGAGCGGCACCTTTGCGCCATCTGCTATGACCAGTGCGCCCTTGTGCCAGTTCTCATTGTAACTGCGTGTGCCCTCTGGGGTGACAGCGATAGCGAGCGAATCGGCTTTGGCGTAAGCCTCCACCAGCGATTCGGTGATAGAATTTTGACCATCTTTTTTCTTGCCACGATGCACAGGCACACCGCCAATCGCTTTCAGCAAATTGCCCAATGGAAAGAAAAACCAATTATCCTTCATCAGAAAGCCGGCTGTCAGACCAGCGGAGCGAATGGCAAGCTCACCAACTATAAAATCCCAATTGCTGGTATGTGGGGCTACACAAATCACGCATTTAGGGGTTTCGGGAATGTTGACCTTGAAATCCCATCCAAACTTGTGCAGCAAAAAACGAGCAAATTTCACTTTGATATGATTCAGTTGAAAAATGTTATACAAAACGCACACAACTTATGGAAGCATATACGCCACTGGTGATACGCATCCACAAGTTGGTGGTGATAGTAGTGTTGTGATAGTAGAGCTTTACAACTATTATTTCTTACCCTTAGGCAAAAGTGCATTCATTGCAGCAACAATTTGCTCTGTTTCGGTGTGCATATATTCTGCCAAAGCCTTTTCCACAGCTTTGAAATAGGTGCGGCGAGCTTTGTTGTAGTCCTTCTTGTTTTCAAAGTCGCGAGGCACTTTGTCGAAGCTAACTGACACACGGTTCACAGCTTCTTCTTGAAGAAGAGCGATGTCGAGAATGATTTGATCCCAAGCAGCTACGTCGGTACTTTCAATAGTGTTTTCTGCGAAAATACATTCACCAGCCATGTCGCCACAGGCGAAACGAATAGCTTTCTTTAAATTTCTTTTGTTTGCCATAATTATTTTAAAATTTATGCGGTGCCAAATGGCTCCAAACTTTTTTGCTAAGTTACAAATTTTTTCCGAAACCACACACTATATTGATGCGCGAAAAGCTATTTCTGGAGTTTTCCTGTCTTTTTAAGTATAAAGAATGTGCTTGCCAAAGCTATCAGACCAAACGCCCACGAGATTGCCCCACTCTGCATTACGCCCATGCTTTGGGTGCAACCTGCCACAATGTAGGTGAGGAACGAAATCACCGCCACCGTGATGGCGTAAGGCAATTGCGATGATACGTGGTTCACATGCTTACACCCAGCGCCTGCACTCGCCATGATTGTGGTGTCGGAAATTGGTGAAATGTGATCGCCACACACGGCACCCGCCATACAAGCCGAAATGGAAATGATGCGTAGAGGTGTGCCAACTGGGAATACCGCCACACAGATAGGAATTAGAATACCGAATGTGCCCCACGAAGTGCCTGTGGCAAAGGCGAGGAAGCAAGCCGTGACGAAAATCACGGCAGGGAGCAGCGTTTGCAGACCTGTGCCTTCAATCAAATGTGCCACATACGAGGCCGCTTCGAGCGAGTCGGTCATTGATTTCAGCGTCCAAGCCAATGCGAGAATGAGAATGGCTGGCACCATCGCCTCGAAGCCTTTTATTAAGCAGCTCATGGCATCTTCAAAAGTGATAACACGGCGCGACACCAGCCAAATGCCTGTGAGAATCAGTGCCGTAAGCGAGCCAATCACCAGCCCGATAGATGCGTTGCTTGCGGCAAAAGCTGCGATGAAATCGTGGTGAGTGGCACCTGTTCGGAAAAATCCGCCCGAAAATATCATGCCCAAAATGCAGAATCCAATCAGCAGCAGAATGGGTACAACCAAATCAAGCACCGTGCCTTTTTTGCCGAGTTTTTTCAGACCTATACCGCTCGATGCCACTTCCATTTTCGCATCGGCAATTTTGCCCACCTCGTCGGTGTCGGTTCCGTCGGTGTCGGCAACGATGTTGAATTTTCGCATCGCCGCGAAATCGTATTTCGTCAGCACAATGGTGACAATGAAGATGATGGTGAAAAAGGCGTAGAAATTGAATGGAATTGCCTGACAAAACAACGCTAACCCATTTTCGCCTGCGGCGCAAAAACCAGCCACGGCAGCAGCCCAACTCGATATAGGTGCAATCACACATATAGGTGCTGCGGTGGAGTCGATGAGGTATGCCAACTTTTCACGCGACACGGAGTATTGCTCTGTGATAGGTCGCATCACCGAGCCCACGGTCAAGCAGTTGAAATAGTCGTCGATGAAAATCAGCACACCGAGCAACAATGTGGAAATTTGCACGCCCACCTGCGACTTCACATGCTTGCTCGCCCATTTACCAAACGCCGCCGAGCCACCAGCCTTGTTCATGAGTGCCACCATAGTGCCGAGAATCACCAAAAACACGATGATGCCCACATTCCAGTTGTCGGACAAGCAATGGATAAGTCCAAATGATTGAGTGTCGGCTCCGTTGCTCACTGTGTCGTCGAGAACGTGGTTCACAAATCCATCGAGCCCTGCGCCAGTAGAAACGCAATAAAAAACAGCACCTAATACGATGCCGACAAATAGCGATGAATATACTTCCTTGGTGATTAGAGCCAGTATGATTGCCACAAGTGATGGGACAAGTGCCCAATAAGTGCCTATAAAATTCATATAACAAATAGAAAAACCTTAATAATTATAACCTTTTCAAAAACGCGACTGCAAAGTTAATACTAATAATTGAAATGACCACCATTCTGATGAATTTATAATCGTTGAAGTCGGACATTGGGGGCGTCAATGTCGTATTGTGTGTTTTGATTAAGAAATATGACCTGAAAATTTAATTATGTTTGCTTTTTTGGGAAAATAATCATATTTTTGTAAGCATAACCATTGAATAACTTAATATACCACCATAATTTTAACATTTTTGCTTATGAAAACAATTACAAGATTTTTGCGAACAGTGGCTATCGCTTCATCGGTGATGGTGAGCATGAATGCCTGGTCGCAAAGTGGGCAGCCCCACAGTGTGAAGGCGAGTGCCATCTTCGATCAAGTGACTGTGCAATGGAATGCGCCCGCGTCCGACATTGAGTTGAAATGGCACGACGACAAGTCCTACAACGGTATGGGCGGTTTGAGGAACAATCCACAAGGCACAAGCGTGATTTATGCTGCCAGCAAATTCCTACCATCGGAACTTGCGGCAGTGGCTGGCGAAAAAATTGATGCCATCGCCTATTTCCAATATCGCAACGTGACAAACGTGCGTGTGATGATTTACGAGAATGGCAAAGTGGTTCGCGACCAACCTGTGGATGTGAGTGGCTTCTCGAAAAACAGTTGGAAAAAAGTGACACTCAACGACCCTTATACTATTACAGGCAACGAAGAACTGATGTTTGTGGTGCGCTTTGAACATGGCTACAACATGAATTTCGTGGCCAACACTAGTAGATATACCCATCCAGGCAAAGGTAACTGGGTGTCGTACGACGGCAAAAACTTCACAGCCACTGGTAATGGTGACTTCTTGATTACTGCATTTATCAAAAATTCGGCGACGGCAGAACCCACTGGCTACAACGTGTTCCGAAATGCAGAGCAGGTGAACACTGATTTAATCACCACCACCTCGTCGGTGCTTGAAGGCGAACCTGAAGGCACAAACTCTTATCGTGTGGATGCTGTATATGCAGATGGCGTAAAGCAGTCCTACGCAGTAAAAGCCACGGTGGTGAAAGCCTCAAATATGCTTGCTCCTGCTGCCACATTCGCTGGCACGGCTACAGAACTGAATGGCGAATTGGTATGGCAAGCTCCACTCAAGGGTGGCAACGAACTTACTTGGAGTAACAAGAATTTTGCGACAAGAATTGGTGGAACATCTTCTTCTGCTCCAAAGGTGTGGGTGAAGCAAGAATTTGATGCTTCCGACCTCCTTTCTTTCCAACATTACAAGATTAATGCAATCAATGCTTTTGTGGCAGAGGCAATTACTGGTGCCACTGTGTTTGTTCTGAAAGACGGTGTGATTGATTATTCCGAAGTTGTGGAATCGGTGGAAGGTGTAGGCGGCAATAAATGGTCGAAATTCACACTCTCCACTCCTTACGAATTGGCTACTGGTCATAAATACGCATTCGGTGTGTATTTCACCCATGCTTCAGGCGGTCACCCCATCGGAGTTGACAATTCTGAAGCGGTGGATGTGAAGGGTAACAGCTTCTCGGTTACTTCTCCAAGTTCAAAGGGGTTCAACCAGTCGAAGCCAACATGGAAAACCCTTTCAAGCGGTAAAATTGCGGGCAACTTCATGCTCACAGCCGATGTTGAGGCTATTGGTGAAGCCGCTCCTGTGGTGGAACCTAAGGGCTACGACCTTTACCGTGATGGCGAAAAAGTGGCAAGCGACCTCACTACCACTTCGTTCAGCGACGCAGTTCAGCAACCTGGCACATACAACTATACTTTGGTTACCAAATACGAAGGCAAGCAATCGCCAGCCCTCACCACAAGTGTGAAATACACGATGCCTGCTATCTATTCGGCTCCTGTTATCACCGACAACTCTTTCAACAAAGAAACAGGCGAATTTAATCTTGCTTGGAGTCCTGAAGCAGCAGAACTCAAGCACTACGACACCCCTACTTACACTGCAGGATTTAACGAGGAAATGGCTCTCGTTTATGGCGCGAAGTTCACTAAAGAAGAGCTCGCTGATTACAAGGGTTACGAAATCAAGTCAATTAAGTTTGGCATTGGTGCAGCTCTCGAATCCTTCAAGATTGAAATCATCAACAGCAAGGGTGAGCGTTTAGCTTCTGAGGAAATCAGTGGTGGCGATGTGCAACCTGTCACCTTCTACAGCCTCACGCTCTCCAACCCAGTGGCAATTACTGGTGAAGATGACCTGTATCTCGCTTACAATGCCACTCTCCCAGCAAAGGTTTCGGCAATGATTCTTGATAAGGGCCCAGCTGTTGATGGCGGTGCGATGGTAAGCCTCTCAAATGGCGCAAACTGGTTGAAGCTTGGCACTATCGCTACAGATTATGCGGCATACAACATTGTGATTGGCGCAACTGCCCTTCCAAAAAATGAAACCGCAAATGCAAAGAGCATCAATATCGGCAACAGCATCAACATGAACGATGCTGAGGTTGTCACTATTGATGCAAATGATTTGAAGGCTGGTTTCGGTGTAGAGGCAACAGCACAAACCGCTACTACAAAGAAGGTGGCAAAGAAGGAATCTACTCGTCCGAAGGCAGTGGGCTACAAGGTGTATTGTAATGGCGAAGTGAAGGCTCAACAATCTGAGCGCGCTTATAAAGAAGTGCTGAAAACCAACGGTGAATTCGACTATTTTGTTACAAGTGTGTTTGAAAATGGTTGGGAATCTCCTGCAAGTAAAGTAGTGGTAGTTGACAATCCTATCGTTCAAGCCTCGCCTGCTCCATATTCATTGAAGGGTAACTTGGGCGACAACGGCACCCTTAAACTCTCTTGGAAGGCATCTAACGAAGCGTCGGTGCTTACTTATATGAACACCGCTACCGACATGGCACTCGGCTTGACAGGCTCTGGCACTCGTGAGGCTTACGCAGCCGTTCGCTTCCCTCTTGACAGCTTAACAGCCTATGCAGGAAAGAAAATCACTTACATTTCTTTCAAACTTGCAAGCGTTGACCTCAAAACCGCCAATGTGTTTGTGATGATTGGTGAAGGTCAGGATATCGTATTTGAGCAACCTGTTGATGTGGCATCGCTCAAAATAGGTTGGAACGTGATTCGTCTCAACAAACCATTTGAAATTACTGGCGACACGCCTGTTGGTTTTGGCTATCATGTGACTTACGCTAATGGTGTGAAGCCTCACATTCTTGATGCAGGTCCTGCAACAGCACCTGGATTGAGCGATCAGATTTCTTCATCGGCAAGCGATGGCAGCTGGCAATCACTCAAGAACAAGTTTAAACAAGACTACAACTGGCGTATTACTGCCACTATTGCTGATGCTGATACAGTTATTGCCTCAAAGAAAGCGGCTCGTGTGAAGGATGCTGGCGAAGAAGCATACAATGTGTATCGCGACGATAAGTTGATAGCTTCCAACCTTTCAACTACAAACTTTGATGTGGTGAATGCCATTAATGGCACTTACACCGTTACAGCTGTGGCTGGTGGTGAAGAATCTGCAAAGTCAAATGCTGTAGTCTATGAAGCAGGCTTGAAGTTGGGCGACTTGAACGCTGACGGTAATATTGATGCTTCTGATGTTACAGTTTTTATCAACAAGGTGCTGGGTGTGACAGAGGTTACAGATGACATTTGCGACATCAATGGTGATGGTGTTGTAAACGTAAGCGATGTTACCGCTCTCATCAATATCATTTTAGCGAAGTGATATGAGTCACCTTTAGTATATAAAAGCTGAAGCCCCACATAGGGTTTCAGCTTTTTTTCGGTGCCATTGGTTAGTGGTTTATTTCTTGATGGTGATGTGCATTTCGCATTTTGCGCAGTCGCAATGCACCTCTAAAAGGCGGTCGCCTGTACGCAGGAAGAGTTTGTCGGGCAGTTGCTTGCCGCCTTTCTGCTTTTTGCATACGCCGAGTTCGCGACGAATGCAGTATCGGGTGTGCATCACTGTGGGCGAGCCGTCGGGCATTTCACATTCAAGGGCTGGCTCGATAGATTCTGCACCGTGTGCCTCATACACTTGGCGTGAGAGATGGTTAGCAACATTGTCGGCGTAAGTTAAATTCTTTGCAAAGCATGGCGCATCGGCTTGCTCTGGCAAACGAAGCTGACGCTTGAATGTGATTCGCTGCGCACGGTCGAGCGCAATCACTGCGTCGCGTCGGAGTTGCGCCAACACCGAAGATGGAATGAATTTATCGCCCATCACCTCTGCGTTTGCAAGTTGGTAGATGGTGCCACCTAATTTACCGATGGCTTGTGTTTGGCGTGGACCTTGGTCGCTTTTTGCGGCGTCCAACTCTGGGCAGTCCACCGATTTCACGATGCGGTTGCCTCGCTCGTCGGAAAGTTGGAGATTGAGCGAACCATTTGCCCACCATAGTTGTGCGTTGATAGCCACTTTGCGTTCGGCTGATTGTCCACTGAGCGCATCGTCAAAAGCCTTGTCGTAGGTGCGGAACACAGGTGTGCCAGCTGCGATAGAGATGGGTTTTGTCAGAATCAAATCTGCGCCGTCTACCCTATTCACACGGAATCCCATATATTCGCCTTTCTGGTTGAAATAACTCAGTCCATCGCCGTTTGCTATTGAAGAAGATGTTGCGATTCTGATTGTTTTACCTTTGGCGTACAATACTTTACCAATAGGCTCGCCAAGTGATTTCGGAGTATTGAGCGAAGCCATTGACTTGCCATTTTCGGGGTGACGTTCAGTAAGGAAATACGAAGTGAAAGAGCGGTTGAAACTTTTGGAAAGTGCTGGTTCAAACGAGAGTTTCGACACGCCGAACGATGCTCTTACATATTTATCGGCGTGCTTCGCTATCACACGGTCGAGAGCCTTGCGGTAGTATGATACCACATTTTTCACATATCCGCTGTCTTTCAGCCGGCCTTCAATCTTTAGCGACGAAACCCCGGCTTCAAGCATCGCTTCCAAGTTTTCGCTTGCGTTGTAATCTCGCAGCGAAAGAAGGTGCTTGTTCTTTTCCAGCACATTACCGTCGGCATCGAGCAAATCAAACGGCAAGCGGCAAATTTGGGCGCACTCTCCCCTATTCGCACTTCTACCTTTCAGACACTGGCTCACTTGGCATCGCCCGCTATAGCTTACGCACAAAGCCCCATGCACAAACGCTTCAAGTGGAGTGTTGGGCACAGTGGTGTGAATGGCGTTGATTTCGCTTAGTGTGAGTTCCCTTGCCATCACCAGTTGTGAGAACCCCATGCTTTCAAGGAACTTCGCTTTTTCTGGCGTGCGCAGGTCGCACTGGGTGCTTGCATGGAGCGCAATGGGCGGAATGTTCATGCGCAGAATGCCCAAATCCTGAATGATCAGGGCATCGACACCAGCCTCGTACAGCTCGTGAATCAAGCGTTCCACACAGTGGATTTCGTCGTCGTAGACAAGCGTGTTGACCGTCACGTAAACGCGTGCGCCATATTGATGCGCAAACTCTGCCACACGGGCAATGTCGGCGGTGGAATTACCAGCCGCCGCACGAGCGCCGTGGCTTTTTGCTCCCATATACACGGCATCTGCTCCGTGCAATATGGCATCAATGGCAACGCTTGCATCGCGAGCCGGTGCAAGCAATTCGATTACTCTTCGTTTATCTTTCATATTCAGTGCAAATTTACGAAAAAAGGCTGTATTTTCGGGGATTTAAGCATAGTTAGCAACTTTTACTATCAATTTTAGCAGTTTTTTAAGTTTTTGCGCTTGTTTTCTTGTAAATAATGAGTAATTTTGCAGTTTAGAACAAAAACGCTTTTAAATATAGCCAATGACTGGTAAAATAGTAACAATATTATGTGCTGCTGCACTGCTCACAAGTTGTGGTGAATACAACAAAGCCCTCAAGAGCACAGATTATAATTACAAATTCGAGTTTGCCAAACGAGCATTCGAGCAAAAGAAGTACACTCAAGCCTATACTCTTTTGGAAGATGTGCACACCGTTTTCCGTGGCACTCCAAAAGCCGAGGAAGCACTTTATCTGCTTGGTTTGAGCTACTACGAAAATAAGGACTACCTCAATTCGGGTTCGTATTTCAAGCAGTATTACTCTCAATATCCAAAAGGACGATACACCGAGCTTGCTCGCTTCTATTCTGGCTATGGCTATTACCTCGATTCGCCCGACCCACAGCTCGACCAAAGCGAAACAGTGAAGGCTATTGAGGAACTTCAGGCGTTTCTCGACTATTTTCCAAAGAGCGACAAAGTGTCGATTGCACAGAATGCCATTTTTGAACTTCAAGACAAGTTGGTGCTGAAACAGCTGCAAAACGCTACACTCTACTTCAACTTGGGCAACTATATGGGCAACAACTATGAGAGTTGCGTAATCACAGCCAAGAATGCAATTAAGGACTATCCTTACAGTAAATACAAAGAACAGCTTGAATTCCTTATCCTCAAAGCTCGCTTCAATGAAGCCAGCGAGAGTGTTGATGAGAAGAAGGAAGAACGCTTCAACACGGTTATCGATGAATACTACTCATTCATCAACGACTATCCCGACAGCCAAAACCGCAAGGAAGCTGACAATATCTTCAAGATTGCAAGCAAACACGTGAACGATAAATAAGAAATAAATAATTCAATATAAGATTCAATTACAATGGATTACAAAAAGACAAACGCACCGCAGACAACTACTGTAAACGACCTCATTGAACTTGCTAAGCCTACTGGCAACATCTATGAGAGTATTACCGTAATCAGCAAACGTGCCAACCAAATAGCCGCAGAAATGAAGAGCGATTTGGAAAAGAAACTTCAAGAGTTCGCATCAATGAGCGACAACTTGGAAGAAATTTCTGAAAACCGCGAGCAAATCGAGATTTCTCGCTACTACGAAAAACTTCCAAAGCCAACTCTCATCGCAACTCAGGAGTTTAAAGATGGCAAACTCTATTTCCGCAACACCGCAAAGGAAAAAGACGGTCTTGACTTCTAACGAAGAAGCCAAATAATCCTCAAAAGAAAATACAAAGCCACGGCTCGCAACAAATTGCAGTCGTGGCTTTTGTTGTGCCCTAAAAACCGCTCGCCGTTTCACGGCGAACCTCCCCTGAAGATAAAATGATTTCTTGGAAGGAGGTTGTATCAAATCTCCCAAAACGATAACGCCATAGCGTAGGGACATGCCTTTGGCATGTTGGGTGATGCGTTGAAACATTGCCGATTGCAGCGAAACATGCCGAGGCATGTTCCTACGTTATGGTGTTGTCGATTATGGGGGTAGATGATGCTGAAAATTCTTGATTTTTTGGTATTTTGTAAATTATTGGTATTATGTGTTTTGGGGTGGGGTGTTGGGGAATTGGGGGAAAATGTGTTATCTTTGTGGGGTAATACCGAAAATCGCATGATGAATCAATTGCTCAAAAATCTGAACGAACGGCAGCAGGAGGCTGTGCAAGCCACCGAGGGGAGTGTGCGCATCATTGCAGGCGCAGGCTCTGGCAAGACGCGCGTGATTGCTCACCGATATGCCTATTTAGTGAATGTGTTGGGTGTGGACCCTGGCAACATTCTGTGTATGACTTTCACCAACAAGGCGGCGCAGGAAATGAAGCACCGCATATCCGGGTTGGTGGATTCGGGACTGGTGACCGACTATGTGTGCACCATTCACGGCTTTTGCGTGAAATTTCTGCGCAAGGAAATCCATCGCTTGGGCTATCCGAAAACTTTCACCATTCTCGACGATGAAGATAAAAAGGCGATGGTGAAGCGCATTATGGAGGCGATGAATATCGACCGAAAGAAATCGACCGTGAACAAGCACCTCGCCCATATTGGAAAAATCAAAGGGAAGATGCGCATGGACTATGTGTCGCAATTTATGCTTCCACATTCGAAGGCGGAGCCGCAAGCCGATATGCAGTTTTTCTGCAATTACCTGAAGGAGCAACTTCGGTTGTTTGCCGTGGATTTCGACGATTTGATGTATTTCACGCTCTACATTCTCCACAATTTCCCCGAAGTGCGCAAGGCGTGGCAGTCGGGACTCAACTATTTGCAAATTGACGAGGTGCAGGACTGCGATGCCGACGAATGGGAACTGTTCAACATATTGAGCGGCGGACTGGGCAACCTGTGTGTGGTGGGCGACCCTGACCAATCCATTTACGAGTGGCGAGGTTCGCGTCCGCAGTTGTTTGTGGATTTCCATGCCGACACCGACATCGTGCTCAATCAAAACTATCGTTCCACACCCGATATCCTCGACGTGGCAAACGCCATCATCAGCCACAATCGCAACCGTGTGCCAAAGGACTTGTTCACCGAAAAGCCTCGTGCCGTGCGAGTGGTGCATTACCACGCCGCCGACGACAGCAAGGAATGTAAGTGGATAGCCGACACCATCGCCAAGGCGGTGAAAAAAGGCAAGGGATCCTACGGTGAAATCGCCATTCTTTTCCGCGCGGCTTACCTATCGCGTGGAGTGGAGCAGGAGTTGATTAAGAATGGCATACCCTACACTGTGTGGGGTGGCATTCGCTTCTTCGAGCGCAAGGAAATCAAGGACGCGCTGTCGTATTTGCGCCTGATAGCCAACCCGCGCGACGACTTGGCTTTCCTGCGAGTGTGCAATGTGCCGTCGCGCAAATTCGGCAAAAAGTCGCTTGAATGGCTGATGAGCCGTGCGGAGAACTTAGAACAGCCGATGTCGCTGTATGAAACGCTCAGCGCCTTCATCGATTCGCCCGAACTCCGCCGCACGCAAATGGCTGATTTCGTGAAGGAGATAGAGGCTGGCCGCACCCTGATAGCGAAGGGCTGTGGCATTGGCAGCACGCTCGACCAAGTGCTCACGAGCAGCGGTCTGAAAGAGGAATATCGCAGCGATGAGGACGAAGACCGACTTGAAAATATCACCGAATTGCTCCACAGCATCAAGGACTATGAAAACAGCCGACGCTTGGGCAAAGAACCGGTGTCGCTCGATGATTATCTGCAAGACATCGCGCTCTACACCAATGCCGACTATCGCAGTAACGAAGATGCTGTGAAGTTGATGACCATTCACCAGGCGAAGGGATTGGAGTTCCCCTATGTGTTTGTGATGGGGCTGAACGAGGGCGTTTTCCCCAGCCATCGCGCCATTCGTGAGCGTTTGAAGGCTGCCGAGGAAGAGGAACGCCGATTGATGTATGTGGCGGCTACGCGCGCCGAGCGTGAACTGATTCTGACCGAGAGCGAGGGCTACAGCGCAGCCAACCAGTGCGGCAAATTTCCCTCTCGCTTCCTGATGGAGATTCCCGAAAATATCATAGATGTGAAGCGAAAGATTCCACCCCACATCTATATGAATGCAAAAGCGATGATTGACGAACTAAACGACCAGTTGGGCATCGAGAGTTACGACGACAGCCCCTCAAGCGAAGCCTCGGCATCGGCTGCCGACGACGGCGCAATCCATATCGGCGACATCGTGAAGCACACTGTGTTCGGTCAAGGCACGGTGGTGGGTGTGAAACCCAACGGCAGTTGCGAAGTGCAATTCGCCTCAGGCGTGCGCACCCTGCTCCCACGTGTGCTCAAAAAGGAGTAATTGAGTCAACGAGTCAACGAGTCAACAGGTCAACAAGTTTTTTGGGGGGGCTGAAGGGTCTGCTTTGGGTCTGTTTTGGGTCCGAAGGGGTCTGAAAACGAAACACCTATTTAATCCATTAAACCCGATTTACACCTAATTTAAAAATCAATAATAGGTGATAATGGATTTTAATGGATTAAATAGGTGTTCTCGTTTTTACTCTTTCATCAACTCGCAAACCAGTCTAACCCCAAAAAACTTGGAACCTCGAATACTCGTTGACCTGTTGACTTGTTGACTCGTAGACTTCCAGAGACCTATCCTTGGCCTTGGGATTTGGGGCGGGTGCCGCCTTGGGGGGCTTTTACGCGGAAGGGGCGAACGTAGGCGTTTTGCTGCTCGTCGAAGAGAATAACAGCGCCATCTTGGATTTTGATGGCTTTCCAGTTCTTCTTTTCACCAAGGCAGGGCAGCATCACCATGCCACGCACTCTACCGTTTTGGTCGCAAATCTGAATACCGGCGTTGGTGGTCACCCACAGATAGCCATCGGCGTCAAATTCCATCGGACCGATTTCGAGTTGGGCATTGTCGAAACTGTGCAGCCAGTAGAAAGGCTGCTCATACATGTTCTGACCGTCGTCCACAATCACCTGATTCAGGCAGTTGCTGCCTTGCGCCTCCTTCACGGCAAGGCTCATGTCGGGGTAATACACCATGTTGCCCCAAGAGGCAGGCATATTCACCACCGTGTCGGCAAGTTCCCATTCGCTATCGGGCACAAGCACTTGGCTCAGCAAATCGTTTTTAGTGGCACCCGGCACCACATCGGCAGGCCAGCCTTCCCACATCCATTCCATCACCTCTTGGAAAATGAGGGTGGCGCGACCCACATCGTGGCCGCTGTCGCTCCAGTCGAATTTGGTTTTATAGCCAGCGAAATCCAGTGCCGAGGCAAGCATCTGATTGCCCTCGTACCAGTTGCCGAACAGCGGATTCCATGCGTCTTCGGTGCCGTCTTGCAAGCACACCTTCAGCGCACGAGGCTCGCCCTTGCGCACAAACATAGGCACCTCGTTGCCGCCACGCATACCCACAAAAGTGCCCACGCCACTAAACACGCGCGAAAACAGGTCGGGACGGTGCCATGCCGCCATGAATGCGGCGATACCGCCACTGCTCAACCCGAAAATCATGTGGTCTTCGGTGTGGCGTGAAATGCGGATAGGGTTGCCCTTGCTGTCGGTGAGTTTTTGCACTTCGGGCAGCACCTCCTTTTCCAGAAATTCGGCGAAAAGTGGTGAAGTGCGGTCAAACTCGTTGCTGCGGTTGTAGCGCACCACATTGCCCATGGCATCGTGCACCACGCCTGGCTGCAAAAACACGCCGATGGTCACTGGCATCTTGCCCTGCGCAATCAGCGTGTCGATTACGGTAGGGGCGTTGCAAAGCACACCGTCGAGCCCCACATACAGGCACGCAGGTTCTTTGCCATCGTATTTTTCGGGCACATACACCTGCAGCGCATGTGTGGTGCCCGGATAAATCTTCGAATTTGTGAGCGTGTCGCTAATCAGCTCATATTGCCCGGCAAGCACCGTAGCCACTTGCGCAAGCATCAGCATCAAAATTGCAAATCGTTTCATCATATCTCCTTATTATCTAAAAAATCAGTCATTCTTGTTTGCCAGATGGTGGGCGTAGATGCGGCAGGCACATTCCACCAGGCGTGGGCATGGACGCTCGCGGTAGTATTCGGTGGTGCGCTCGCTGGGGCGTGGTGGCTCAATCTTGCCGGTGCGCATACCTAAGAGTTCGGCACAAACCAACGAGTCGTTTTCCTCCTTGAACTTCGCCGCCAATTCCTGCACCAGTGCGTAGTTTCGGGTGCGTGCCTCCATATTGCCGGGGTGGCGCTGCCGTTTTCAAGTCCGGCAAGCATAAACATACCGCTCGCCGCGCCGCAAGTCATGCGCAAGCGCCCCATGCCGCCACCAAACGAAGCCGACAGGCGCAAGAGCGTGTCGATGTCGTCGGAGGGGTAAATATCCGCAAAAGCCGCAATCACTGATTGGGCGCAGTTGTAGCCTTTCAGAAAATTCTCGCGTCCGGCTTTCGCGCGGGCTTCAATGTCGATTTCAGTTGCTTTTGCCATATTATAGATGTGTTAAGATTATCGATGTTTCTTGCTGCTTCGCAATTCGTGGTAGAGTTCGCGGAGTTGGGTGGCCAAGCGCAGCGAGGTGAACTTCTCGTTTTGCACCTTGGCGGCCGCCAAGAGCGCTTCACGCTCCGAGCCCATGGCGCGAGAAATGGCATCAGCCAGTTCGTCGGCAGAGTCGGGGTTGAAATAGAGGGCGGCATCACCGCCATATTCCTCCATACACGAGCCAGTGGCAGCCACCACAGGTGTGCCGCAACTCAGGCAACGCATAATGGGCATACTCGCACACTCGTAGCGAGAGGGATATGCCACCACCGAAGCCATGGCATACACCACGTTGAAGGCTGCGTTGTATCTTTCTCTGATGCGCACGATGGGGTTGGGAAGTTCCAAATGCGCGGCGTGCGCCTTGATTTTCTGGTAATAGCCGTTGCGATGCCCCATCACCACGATGCCCAACTCATCATCGCCCAACTTTGCCAAAGCTTCAACCACCTTCAGCATATTGTTGCGCTCGTCGAGCATACCGGGCACCAAAATAAATCGTTCGGGCAAGTCAAATCGCTGGCGGTGCACCTTCTTCGCCTCGTCGGACACCGATTCGGCAAACACCTTTTCGCACACAGGCATAATCACCCTGATTTTTTCGGGGTCCACGCCATACTGGTCCACAATTTCGTTTTTGCTAAACTCGCTCATCGCCACCACGGCATCCACGCTTTTCAGTGCCTTCTTGAATGCCCTGTTGATGAAAAAGCGTTCCGTCCACGAATAGCGTTCGGGGTAATGCTTGTGCAGCAAGTTGCCCACCGTCAGCACCGTGGCAATTCCGTTGCGCTCCAGTCCTTCGGGAATGTCGGTTGCCAATCCGTGAAACACCTGCACACCATGGCGATGCGTGGCTTGCACGATAGCCTTGCTGTTGTCGTTGCCAAAACCGCTGCTGTGTGGCGTTTTCAGATGCACTGATGAGTGCACCAGCAGATTGTTGATGCAAGTGGTGTCGTTTTTGGTGTCGGGAGCGTATAATATATAGTCGTCGTGTTGGAAATGCTCTGCCATGGCTTCCACGGTTAGCCTTCCAAAAAGTCCGAGCAGACCTTCTTCTTCAAGCATGTGTTTTGCACTATAGCCGATAACCATAACTTCTCAATATTATTGTTTTAAAGATAATGTTGTTTTCTTTGTCGTTTCCGGAAAAATTAATCCGAACTACAAAGTTAACAAAAAAAGCCAACAAAATAAATAAAAGTCAACGAGCCAACGAGTCAACAGGTCAACAAGTTTGGGGGCGCAGGGTCTGGTAGACCCAGTGTGCCTGATAGAAAAACCCAATTTAATCCATTTTTATCCAATTACCACCCCCGAATCTTTGGCGACATAAAAGCGACTTATCAAAAAAGCGAATTTCACTTGGGAAAATGTTGCTCGCTTGTTGTAGGTATTGAAAATAATACCTATATTTGTGCAAAATAATAAATGTAAAAAAAATACTTATGCCTGAAATATTTCGGTTTTTTGGCTTCTCGTTCTTCTTTTACAGCAGAGAGCATGAACCAATCCATGTGCATGTGGAAGGACACGATGGTCTTGCAATTTTCGACTGGGACGGTACAAATTTTGTGCTAAGAGAGCGACACAACATAAAAGCAAGTGACTTGAAGCGTATTGTTACCGTAATTGACGAGAATAAAGACCTCATCATTAAATATTGGGACAATTATTTTAACAAGAAAGACAAGCGATGAAAAAGATTACTAAAATATGGTTTGACGGCGAGCACATCTTTGGTGAAGATGAGCAAGGGAAAATTCTGAAGCAATCGCTGTTGTGGTATCCAAAACTGAAAGATGCCACCGATGAAGAGCGTGCACAGTACACCACCGGACTTGATGGTTTTCATTGGCGTGCACTTGACGAAGATGTGAGTTTTGAAAGTTTTGAGTATGAGGATGCAGAACCATCTGTATTACAACGATTCTTTATGACGCATCCAGAAATCAACATAGCAGAATTTGCCAAGAAATGTAAAATCAACGCCACCTTGTTGCGCAACTATATCAACGGCTTCAAAAAACCATCAAAAGAAAGAGAGGAATATATTCTCGGAGCAGTACGCGAATTAGGCAGAGAATACCTAAATGCATAAAACGCACATAACAGTGCCCCAATTCAAGCACACTCTCAATTTAAGGGAAAGATATACAAGTTGTCCCTGTAATCATATATTTAGTGATTGTAAAAAATCCCATAGGGATTTGATGTGTGTAGGCAGGTATGCAGAAAAGATGTAATGGAGCGAAGCGAAATGGAATCTTTTCGAAATGCCTGCTTCTAATCCACCTATATATAGGGCATTCCAGCGGAATGCAACATCGCCAAATCTCAAAACATTATCAACTATATGCTGAAATCGCATCCTACTGGAACACATATCAGCAATATCATATTTACAAAAATTTTATTTTGCATAACCTTAGCTACATACCTGCCTACACACATATAATTCCTACAGGAGTACCCTTCAAAAAAGAAGAAAGGTGATAGAAAAGGTGATAGAAAAGGTGATAGATGGGGGTGCTTCTAACTTAAAGCTATAAGTGTTAAAGATGCGAATAAACAGCACTATAGCCAACGGCATACCCATGCTCTCTTTCCGTACAGATGATTTCATCTTGAAAATCACAGTTCCAAAGGTGATAGATGACGTGAACGTTACTGATATGTCACCTAAAAACATAGAAAAGGTGATAGAAAAACATAGAAAAGTGATAGAAAAGGTGATAGAAAAAGCTGCTCTTCTGAATGAGAAGCTCACAAAAAACCGAATGCTTATCATCAAATTAATGATAGAGGATCCATACATTCCAAAGTCAGAACTGTCCAAACATGTTGGAATAAGCGAAAACTCAATTTCTCGCAATATCGAAGCCATGCGTGGCAAGTATCTCCGCCGTGTAGGTCCTGATAATGGCGGTTTTTGGGAGATTCTTGAATGATTGCCGCAAATCGTTATTCATACACCCTCCAAGCATAAAGCAATTATCCCAAATCAGTGATTAAGATTAGACTGATTTGGGATAATTTCAATTCCTATATGCGACGTGGCTATCGCTTGGTGGCGGTGATCATGAAGGTGATGGCCACTACCGAGATGAGGATGCCCACCACAATGTTGGCGGTGAGGGCTTCGCCAAATACGATGGCGCCCACCAGAATCGCCGTGATGGGTTCAAACACGCCAAGCACCGAGGCCTTCGTAGCGCCAATGTTTCGGGTTGCCAAAGCCAGTGTGGCGGTCGATACCACCGTTGGCAGCAACGCCAGCCCCACAAGGTTGCTCCACGCCGCCACGCCCTCAATGCCTTCAGTCATGCCCGTGTGGTGCAACAGCATCTTACCGAGGAATATCAGCACGCCTGTGAACAGCGCATAGAATGTGAGCAGCGAATTGGAAATCGTGCTAATGGTTTTGCTGCGGTTGATAATCACGATAAAGAGCGCATACACCGAAGCCGAAACAATCGAGAGCAGCACGCCCATGGGATCGACGGCACTCTGCCCAGCATCGCCCATGGTCATGATAATCACACCGATAAACGTGGCAATAATCGAGAGCCACACCTGCCACGACGGCACCACACGCAAAAACACCATGATGATAGCCACCAGCACAGGATAGAGAAACACCAGCGTGGTAGCCAAGCCCGAAGCAATGTATTTGTAAGCCTCAAACAGCGTGGTGCTACTCATCGTATAGAGCACGCCAAGCACCAGCAACACGCCAGCCTGCTTAGCCGTGACCTTAAAACTCTGCTTCGTGAGCAACAAAAATCCGCCCAACAGCACCACGGCAAAAAAGTAACGGTAAAAGAGAATCGTGTCGATCGAAGCCCCATGGTCCATCAAAGGCTTGCCAAACAGAGGATTCAAACCATAGGTCACACCAGTGATAATACCAGCCGGGTAACCAATAATCGCATTTCTACTAAGTTTCTTTTTCTTCACCATAACAGTCTCAAAAACTCACTCTAAATTAAACCCAATCGGCAAATTGCAAAAAAAAAGACCTATCTGGGGAAAAGTATAATCCCAAAAGCGACAACACCAAAAGAGTAGCTAAATCACTTCACCATCAGTCCCTATCGTGAAAAGCCATCGCCTTAACAGAAGAGAGAGCAGATCATCGATAGACAAGCAACTCCGCATTCCATTGAATCGTGTTGAAAGATCTGTTTCATTCTACACCTGTTTGTTGGTCGGTTGTTTTTAACGTATTGTTGCGCTCAATATTCACGCGTTTGCCTTTTTGGAAAGTATAAGAGATATAAACACCAAAAGAACGTGCTGTTATGTAGTTAGTTTGTATTGTCTCCATTTCAGGTTTCACTACGCGTTGCTCAAGTCTTGAGTATTTGGAAAATGGGCTGTTTGCCTCTACTCCAATATTCAGACGGCCATCCATTAGGCTTTTGTCTATTTTGAAAGAGTAACGATGAGTTGTATTTACCGTACCCCAAAGCATTGGAGCCTGTTTTGAAACCGAGTAACGGCCTTGTAAACTCCAATTCTTTGGTAGATAAAAGTCTGCTGAAACATTTGCATAATATGTCCAGAAATTTTGATTCAGATTCATTTCCTCAGCCTTAATATTGCCATGTGATGCTTTAAGGTATGTAGAAAAGGACGCAAAAGACCATGGACGCCAATTAGCAAACAGGTCAACACCTATGCTTTTGCTCTTGCCTATATTATCGTAGGTGCTCAGCAGTCGACCTTCGCTATCTATGCCTTTCTCGTAATAGAATACAGCATTATTAGTGATAGTACCGGTTATGCCCATTTGACAATACAAATTTCCACGCATATACAGGAATTTGACTAAAAGCATGTCATTCATTTCGGATGACAGATTCGGATTGCCTTGTGACGCTGCACTGTTGTTAATTACTCTATAAAAAGGATTAAGCATTGCCAACCCAGGTCGTGTAGTGCTGCGTGAATACTGAGCCGATAGTTGGGTGTATTGATTCGCGTTCCATGACGCACCTAATTGTGGTAAGAGGTGGAACTCATTGTGCCTATTTTCTTCGCCAGTGAGAGGTAAGCGCATATTCATATAGTCATTTTCTCCTGCCAGCAAGGCATAAAAGTTCCAGTCGCTTATCTGACCGCTATAATATGCAGTTGCTTGAGATAACGACTGATTATATGCAATATTTTTGTCGTCGGAGGATTCTACACTACCATCTCGCAATACTTGTTTTGCAATAATTCTGAGTGTATGGTTCTTAGCAATAGGCTGATACAAAGACCCTCTAATCGTGTGCTCATTCATTGATCCATCTGTCTGCTGATTGTTGATGGTCGTGCCATTATCGCTATAGACAGTAGTTGCAAAGTGATGTTTGTCTGGATTGTGAGTATAGCGATATCCCAAAGAAAAATGTTCTATACCAGGTCTCTTTTTGAAATAATTACGATATAGGGCATTCGCCTCGATAGTGCCAGCAATATCATGATTCAATTGTTCCATACGATAGATTTTGGGATCTATTGTAGTGTGTTGTTCCCAAGAGCCAGTAATGTCTGTACGCAATAAACTGGTGTGAAAGTCGGCATAAATTGTATTCACACTGTCAATGCGGATATCGGTAATGGCTCTAACAAGATGAGTCTGCCAGTTACCATTGCCGATGCTGCTAAGAAAAGTCGTGGATTCCGGTGTTTTTATCTCTTGAGTCAGTGGTTGATTGTGTTGACCATTAAGATCATAATTATATGATAGAGAAAAATCTACATTCTTCTTTTTCGCCATCACCATAATGCCATCATTGGTCGCTGGCTGAGTATTTCCCTGAAGCGTAGTGTTTACATAGATACCATCCAGCGCATCTTTATCTGTAATGATATTAATAATGTATTCGCCTGGGCTATTGCCAAAGGCTTCTGATGGTTCTGTAATCACTTCTACTTTCTTAATCGACTTTGCAGGAATGCTTTGCAAGACTTGCTGTGGATTGGATTGCGCCATATCGTAAGAACGTCCATTCACATAAATTCGGTATGAGGAGCTGCCTTTCACTGTGACATTGCCATTTAATGCCACATCCAATGTTGGGACATAGCGTAAGGCTTGAAGCAAACTTTCGCTTTGAGCACGTTTGTTCTGGGACATATCGTAAGATATGCCACTGGTAATGCGTTTTGTCAATTGTTTGCGAGCGGTAACTACTACCTCTTGTAGCTGTTCTTGATTTATAGAAAGATGAATAGTATCTTTCTTTAGAGGGAGGTTTATTATTCGATTTTGATAGCCAATGTAACTTACTTTTAGAAGTTTCGCATTGGTGTCTTTTGTTAGTTTAAATTTACCATTGTTGTCGGAAACAGTACCTTCTATGACTGTAGAATCGGCAGATAATTGTAGTATTGTCGCAAATTCAATAGGTTTACTATTATCGTCTACAACAATACCCGATATTTGTTCTTGAGCAAATGATGTCATTGCCATGAACAAGAAGAAAAGAGATATGTAGAATCTCAAGTTTCGGATTTGGAATTCAAGCTGTTTGAGCATACTGTATTGACTGTTTTGGGTGCTATCCCTGATGGGAGTTGACTCGGTTAAACTTGTCCCTGTTAGGGGTTGACTTGACGGTTTCGTCTGCCTTGGGAAGGGTTGCCTGGAGGCCGTAGGCCGGAATGCGGCCTTTCCCAAGCGACAAAGGTAAACTTTTTTTAGCGATTGTCATCATGCTCGGTCATTTTTTATGGCCTCCTCACGGTAACTTTTACACCATTTGACTATTTCACCGTGGCAGCGCGCCGTCTGGGCTGGTGTCATCATGTCCACGCTCATGTGTGGGCGCATGTTGTTATAGATGTGCACACCGAAAAATTCTGAATGTCATAGCCGATATTCTCCACCAAGCAAGCGAGGTGTTCAGACGAGCCATCAATGCGATTATCCATTTTGGGACAGAGCAACACAAATCACTATTTGCCCCATCCGAAGCCGCAGACATCAAAAGTGTGATGCAGGAATATGGCGAAACAGCCGAAATGCAAAAGGCGGTTGGCGAATGGTTGTGTGACTATGCGGAACAAAAGCAGCCCTTTGATGAAATCAAGCATCGCCACACACTCAAAGAGGTGGGCGATGTTGCAGAGGGGGCATATGATTGGAAAATCAATATAAATGAAAATCTTAAACGATAACTATTTTTCAGTGTTTGCAGACAGTCAGTAATGCAGTCCACAACTAATCAGTTTATTCGGGCTTCAGTCAGTACATTTGTGAAAAGCGGCAATAAATTTAACTTACACCGCCATGTCGCTTCTGCCTCCCAACTTTGCAAAAAGGCAAATGAATTGATGACACTGACAATCTGAGGTTTTCTATGTTAAAAAAGTGGTACATCGCCCGATTTTGTAAGATAAAAATTGTAAGAGAGAATAACTTTTTATACCTTTGCGTCACAAAAACGGTACATGTACCAATAATATCACACAGCATGACGATAAAAAGAGACACATACCTTCAGCAACTGATAGATGCCAAACAGAACGGACTCATCAAGGTGATAACAGGGCCGAGGCGTTGCGGCAAGTCATTCTTGCTGACAACCATCTTTCACGAATACCTGATTGACGAAGGTGTCGGCGAAGACCACATCATTGAGATAGCGTTGGAAGACCGTATCAATAAGGAACTTCGCAATCCCGATAAAATGTTGCACCATGTGCGGTCATTGGTTACAGACAGCGACCCATATTATATCATTATAGACGAGGTGCAGAAGTTGGAGGAGTTTGTAGACGTGTTGAACAGCTTCATGCACATCCGTAACGCCGACGTGTACGTCACAGGTAGCAACTCACGATTCCTCGCTACCGACATAGCCACGGAGTTCCGGGGGCGTGACCATCAAATACGCCTTTATCCGCTAAGTTTTGCCGAGTATTATTCTGCTATTGGTGGTGACAGACGTGTGGCATGGGAAAATTTCTATACCTTTGGAGGACTACCCCTGATATTGTCATACAAAACAGACCGTGAAAAGTCAAACTATTTGCAATCGCTCTTCCAAACTGCATACATGGCCGATATTTTGGAGCGGTATAACATCAGAAACGATGCAGAATTACGAAAATTAGTTGACATCATAGCTTCTTCCATAGGTACGCCATGCAACCCCACAAGAATAGCCAACACCTTCAAGAGTGTGGAGAACACTTCGATTGCAAGCACAACCATCGACCGCTATCTGAGTTATCTTTCCGATGCGTTCATTATCAGCAAGGCCGACCGTTACGATGTGAAAGGGCGCAAGTATATCGGCACGCTCGCCAAATATTACTTTGAGGATGTCGGCATCCGAAATGCAATTCTCAACTTCCGTCAGCAAGAGGAAACCCACATCATGGAGAACGTCATCTACAACGAACTGCGCATCCGTGGCTACAATGTAGATGTGGGCGATGTAGAGATACGCAAGCAGACAGAAGATGGTCAAAGAGTCAGGGTACATTTGGAAATCGACTTCGTGGTGAATCAAGGCAGCCAACGATACTATATCCAATCGGCTCTCGCTATTCCTACCCGAGAGAAGGAAGAGCAAGAAACCCGAAGCCTGAACAACGTTGATGATTCTTTCAAGAAAATTGTCATCGTGAATCGTGACATCAAGCCGTGGCGCAACGAGAAAGGCATCGTTATCATGGGCTTGATGGACTTTCTGCTCAACCCTAATAGTTTGGAATATTGAAAGTGGAACAACAAGGTACTTGACTTAGGCTCACCCGATGTATCTATGGGAAACACCAATCAGTGGAAAATCACTGGGACCATAGATTATGCACTGTGGTGGAATCGTCAATGGAATCTAAAACAAAAACATAAAAAAACATCCTTGGCGCAATGTGGAATGCTTCGCATTTGGCGGTGTGACTGTGCGCTTTGCGTCATT
>OQVP01000059.1_pt1 | contig 35437 bp, 21 predicted proteins | sample 1691541 | NCBI WGS metagenome assembly OQVP01 (sample SAMN03418258, study PRJEB22391) | human gut metagenome | biome: human-gut; feature: organic feature; material: feces | host: Homo sapiens | place: Tanzania | collected 2013-01 | reverse complement strand
TGTCTGCGATGTTCAGAGAGTAGGTGGATGTGGGCTTATTTTGGTGGTATAGTAGGAAAATGACGTTGGATATCGTTGGATTCTGGCAAATTTCAATTTAGCGGATAAACAGATTTGCAGGTAAAACATCTTGCTTTTTTGTGGCATTGTTGGATGGGGTGGAATCGTGTGAATAGTTAGTATTCATTAGTGTTCTGAATACACACTTATACCTATATATAATACGCGTGCGCACGTGAAGACTTATAGTTTTGCTTATAAATTTGCCGAAAATTCGTCAAAACGATAAAAAATAGGCGCAAATGCTACTTTTTTTAAGAATAACCTTGTTTATTGTGAAAAAATGTTGTATATTTGCACGGAAATAGTGTGCAAAGTATAATAAGTGCAAACTTCAATAAGAAATGAGTGAGAATTTATATGCATAATTAAAGCATAATTCCCGTTGATCGGGTCAAGACGAAATATCAATTATATCAATATTATAACTTAATAATTAACGAGAGTGTTTATGGAAAAAAGACTCATGATGTTTTTGGCAGGCTTGTTCCTCAGCCTTGGAATGGCCTTTGCCCAGACAAAAGTCACTGGTACCGTAATTTCTCAAGAGGACGATCAGCCCATTATTGGTGCTTCAGTTCTCGTACAGGGCCAGCGCTCTGGTACAGTGACCGATGTTGATGGTAAGTTTACCATCAGTGTGCCATCAGGCAAGAAAATCACTATCAGTTACATCGGTATGGAAACCCAGACCGTAACACCTAAGAACGGTATGACCGTGACGCTCCGCTCCAGTGCAGAACTGCAGGAAGTGGTTGTGACCGGTATGCAGAAGACCGACCGCCGACTCTTTACCGGTTCTACTACTAAGGTGGATGCCGAAAAGGCCAAGTTGGACGGTGTGGCAGATATCTCCCGTTCGCTTGAAGGACGTGCGGCTGGTGTATCGGTGCAGAACGTAAGTGGTACTTTCGGTACAGCTCCGAAGATTCGCGTTCGTGGTGCTACGTCTATCTATGGTTCATCACGCCCCCTCTGGGTTGTTGATGGTGTCATCATGGAAGATGTGACCGAGGTTGATGCCGACCAGTTGTCATCAGGTGATGCAGAGACATTGATTTCTTCTGCTATTGCTGGTTTGAACGCTGACGACATCGAATCGTTCCAGATTCTGAAAGACGGTTCTGCAACTTCTATCTACGGTGCACGTGCCATGTCTGGTGTGATCGTTGTGACCACTAAGAAAGGTAAGTCTGGACAGACCCGTATCAACTACACCGGTGAGTTTACCATGCGTTTGAAGCCTTCTTATTCAAACTTCAACATTATGAACTCGCAGGAGCAGATGGGTATCTACAAGGAGTTGGAGGCCAATGGTCTGATCAGCTTTGGTCGTACCTACCGTGCTTCATCAAGCGGTGTCTATGGTAAGATGTATCAGTTGATGAACACTTACAATCCTGCAACAGGTTCGTTCATGTTGTCTCAGACTGAAGAGGCTAAGAATGCTTACCTCCGTGAGGCTGAGATGCGCAACACCAACTGGTTCGATGAGTTGTTCTCTAACGCTATCCAGCAGAACCACTCTATCAGCATGTCAACAGGTACCGACAAGGCTCAGTACTATACCTCGTTCTCTATCATGGACGACCCAGGATGGACTGAGCAGTCAAAGGTTCGCCGTTATACTGCATCTATCAATGCCATGTATAATGTGAACAAGAAGGTCACCCTCAACATGATTGCCAATGCCAGCTATCGTAACCAGCGTGCTCCTGGTACTACCAGCCAGAGCGTCGATGCGGTGACCGGTAATGTAAGCCGTGACTTCGACATCAACCCTTACTCTTATGCGATCAACTCAAGCCGTGCGCTTGATCCTAACGAGTTCTATACTCGCAACTATGCTCCTTTCAATATCCACAATGAGTTGGCAAACAACTTCATGAACCTCGACGTAGTGGATTTGAAATACCAGGCAGAACTCAAGTATAAGCCCATCAAGAAGGTTGAGCTTGCTGTACTCGGTGCCTACAAGTACTCTACCACTACTCAGGCCAACGAGATTCACGAGAACTCTAACATGGCACAGTCATACCGTGCGATGGACGATGCCACTATCCGTGACAACAACCCTTGGCTCTACACCGATCCCGATAAACCCAACACCAAGCCTGTATCAGTGCTTCCTGTAGGTGGTTTCTATCGTGAGACCAAGTATAAGATGAGCAGCTGGGACTTCCGTGCTACTGCACAGTATAACGATGTATTCAACGAAGACCATATCGTGAACCTCTATGGTGGTATGGAAATCAACGATACACAGCGTAGCCGCAGCTACTTCAACGGTGTAGGTATGCAGTATGACATGGGTTACCTCGGATCATACGATTACCTCTTCTTCAAGCAGTCAGCAGAGCAGAACGCTATGTACTACAGCTTGAGCAACAGCTATGGACGTGAAGTTTCATTCTTCGCCACCGCTACCTATTCTTGGAAGGGCCGCTACGTTATCAACGGAACTACCCGTTACGAAGGTTCTAACCGTCTGGGTAAATCTCGTTCAGCACGTTGGTTGCCTACATGGAACGTCTCTGGTGCATGGAATGCTCACGAAGAGCCTTGGTTCCAGAAGACTTTCAAGACTGCGTTGACACACGCTACCCTGAAGGCTTCTTACTCACTGACTGGTGACAAACCTGCTGTGACCAACTCACAGGCTATCATTCAGTCGTTCAACCCCTGGCGCCCATTCGCAAGCGATAAGGAGTCTGGACTTAATATTTACGACTTCGCAAACCCCGATCTGACCTATGAAAAGAAACATGAGCTCAATATTGGTGTTGACCTCGGTTTCCTCAACAACCGACTCAACGTACAGTTCGACTGGTATCGTCGTAACAACTACGACTTGATCGGTATGCGCACCACCAACGGTACCAAGGGTACTATCAACGAGTATGCCAACGTTGCTTCAATGCGCTCACATGGTGAGGAACTCTCTATCTCTTCTAAGAATATTGTCAGCAAGGACTTCAAGTGGAACACCGACTTCATCTTCTCTCACGTGAAGACTAAGATTACCGAACTCGACAACCGTTCACGTTTGATCGACATGGTGACCGGTACCGGTTTCGCTAAGAAGGGCTATGCTTACCGTTCACTCTTCTCATTCGACTTCAAGGGACTTAATGCCAATGGTATTCCTCAGGTAGTTAATGAAAAAGGTGAGGTGGTAACCAGCGACATCTACTTCCAGAGCCGTGATATCGACTACCTCGTTTACGAAGGACCTACCGATCCTACCATTACCGGTTCACTCGGCAACTCGTTCACTTATAAGAACTGGCACCTGAACATCTTCGCTACCTATGCTTTCGGCAATGTGGTACGCCTTGATCCTGCTTTCTATGCCAGCTATTCTGACCTCGACGCTATGCCGAAGGAGTTCAAGAACCGTTGGACCGTTTCTGGTGACGAGAACAAAACCACTATCCCTGCTATTCCTGACCTCCGTCAGCTGCAGGCAGACACTAAGCTCTCTTATGCTTTCAACGCTTACAACCGTTCTACCGACCGCGTTGCTAAGGGTGACTTCATCCGCATGAAGGAGATTTCAGTGGCATACGACTTCCCACAGACTTGGCTCAACGCTCTCAAACTGAAGAGCGCCAGCATCAAGCTGCAGGGTACCAACCTCTTCCTGATCTACTCAGACAAGAAACTCAACGGACAGGATCCTGAATTCTTCAATACCGGTGGTGTGGCTGTTCCTATGGCCCGTCAGTTCACCTGCACCGTAAGAGTTGGACTTTAATCAAACTTAATAGAAAGGAACAATAAAATGAAAAAACTTAGCATATTATCACTGGCCGCAGGAATGCTCGCACTTGCTTCGTGTGACAGCTATCTCGACAAGCTCCCCGATGATCGCGCCGAGGTTAACACCCTTGACAAGGCAAAGAAGTTCCTCGTATCGGCCTATCCCAACCATTCGCCCAACTTTGTCTTCTATATGAGTGGTGACAACGTGACCGACAATGGTGTACTCTATACTGCACAGCCTAACCAGACAAATGCCTATAAATGGCAGCCCATCGAGACTGAGGGTAACGACGACCCGAAGCAGGTTTGGAATGCTAACTACGAGGCTGCGGCTGTAGCCAATATGGCGCTTGAGGCGTTGGCAGGCGATGAATCTGCTGATGCTCAGGCACTGCGTGCCGAAGCACTGCTCTGCCGTGCATTCGCCATGTTCCAGAATGCCAATATGTTCTGTATGGCATGGAACGATTCCAAAGCTGACGAATACCTCGGTATTCCTTATCCTAAAGTAGCTGGTGAATCTGTCAACGAGCGCGGAACGCTGCGTCAAACCTATGAGAATATCAATGCTGATATCGAAGAGGCTCTTCCTCTGCTCAACGATGGTTATCTCACCGTACCTAAGTATCACTTCAACCAGAAGGCTGCTTACGCCTTTGCTGCTCGCTTCAACCTGTTCTATCAGAACTGGGACAAAGCTATCGAATACGCTACCAAGGCATTGGGTGGAAACCCAAGCAGTCTGATGCGTGACATGGACAGCTATGCTACTTTGGCTGGTGTTGATGACATCCACAACAAATGGATCCGTTCTGGTGAGAACTGCAACCTTATGTTTGTCGATGCCGTTTCTACCAATGGACGTGCCCACATGGGTGATTCAAGATACAAGCGTTTCAACCACAACAGGGATATAATCACAACACAGACTATGTGGGCTAAAACTCCTTGGTCTAACAATAAAAGTTCTGCAGAAGAGAATGCCCTTCAGGAAGCTCGTCGCATGTATGGTTCTAACCAAGCGGTGTATATACCCAGCTTGAACGAGGACTTCGAAATCAGAGATAAGATTAACCAGACTGGTTATGCCCACGTGGTTGATCCCGTCTTCACCGGTGACGAGACCATCTTGACTCGTGCTGAGGCTTACATCATGAAGAAAGACTACGATAAGGCACTTGCTGACATGAACACATGGCTCACCGCTCACTGCGATGTGACTTCGCCCAAGTTCTTGACGCTCACAGTTGATAATGTTAATACAGCGCTCGATGCCATCCGCATGACCGAGGTTCCCTCGCGTGCAGTAGGAGAAGAGAGCATCAAGAAGCCGCTCAACCCACAGGGCTTCACCGTTGAGGAAGGCACTCAGACCAATATGATCTATATAGCGCTCCAGATGCGTCGTATCACCACCATGTATCAGGGGCAGCGTTGGCTCGACATCAAGCGTTGGGGTATTGAGTTCACCCACCATCTTGATGGTGAAGACAATCTCGTCTTCAAGGCTGGTGACCTGCGCGGTGCTATCCAGTTGCCTTACGACGTCATAGAAGCTGGACTTGAGCCTAACCCCAGAGAGACAGCAACCCAGAATTAATTATAACGAACGAAAGGAATAAAGATATGATGAAACATATTACAATGTCGCTCGTTGCACTGCTCATGAGTGTTGCATTCGTGTCGTGTGACAACGACGATCCCAATAGCGAATCGATCTTCAAGACCGAAACGAAGAACGAGACCGAGTTCGACAAGTGGCTCAACACCAACTTCGTGGAGCCATACAACATCAAACTCTACTATCTGTATAACGACAAGCTGACAGACAACCACTACAACGTAGTGCCTGCCACCATCACCAACTCGAAGGCTATGGCCAAGATGATCAAACACGTATGGCTCGACGCTTATGTAGAGGCTTGCGGTGCAGACTTCTTGAAGGCTAATGCTTTCCGTGTGTTCCAGTTTATCGGTTCACCAGAATTCGACGGTCAGGGTAAAATCGTGCTCGGTACTGCTGAAGGTGGTGTTCAGGTAACTCTCTTCCGTCTCAATGAGCTTGACCTCGACCATATCTATGTGAATCAGGATGAGCCGTTCCGTGCGAAAGCCAAATTGCCTCTGGACCTCAACTACTGGTACTTCCACACCATGCACCATGAGTTCTGTCACATCTTGACACAGAAGAAGTACTACAGCACCGACTTCCAGACCATCTCTGCCGGTAAATATCACTCTACCGACTGGATCAACGTGGAGGACGAAGATGCTGTTAAAGAAGGATTCGTTACTGGTTATGCCAGTGGTGAATACAATGAGGACTTTGCTGAGGTTTATGCCAACTACGTCACTTCAAGCGATGAGTCTTGGAAAGCACGTCTTGACAAAGGTATTGAATATACTGTAACAGGTCTCAATGCCAAGGGTGAGACTATCCAAGTTGCGTTCTGGGGCAAACCTACTAATGCTCAGTTGGCAGGTGCAGGTTTTGCAAGTGTTAAAGGTGCCAAGATTACATCACGTGAAGGTGCCAATATCATCAATGCCAAACTTGAAATCGTGCGCAGCTATCTGCAAGACAATTGGGGTATCGACCTTGAGAAGCTCCGCGCTATCGTGCTCCGCCGTTCGGCAGAGGTTATGAATATGGATTTAACAACTCTTAATTAAGCAATCCGACTATGAAAAAGATCTATAACATTCTGTTCGTCCTGCTCGCTGGTCTGTCGTTCGTGGCATGTTCCAACGAAGTGGATGACGTATTCGATAAGTCGTCTGCCGACAGAATCCAGGAGGCTATCAATGCCGACATGAAACTGCTGGTTGATGCACCTAATGGTTGGCTGATGGAGTATTATGGCGCCAGCAAGTATGGTGGTTACAATATGTTCGTCAAGTTCAATGCTGACAACACCGTAACAGCTGCCAACGAGTTCTTTGAAGAGGGCACTCGTGCTACCTCTCACTTCAAGCTTGAGCAGAGTCAGGGTGTATTGCTCTCATTCGACGAGTATAATGAAATCTTCCACATCTTCTCTGATCCTGCCAATATGTTGCAGGTAGGTGACAAGGGTAAGGGATTTGAAGGCGACTTTGAGTTCCGTGTCATCAAGGCAGAGGCAGACCGCTTCGAACTTCAGGGTAAGAAGCACGGTCAGAAGATTGTGATGACTCGTGTGGCAGAAGACCTCAACTGGGACAACTACTTCAAGGCAGTAGATGCCATTGACAAGCAGTTGACCTACAAGACCTATGCCATCGAGTTTGGCGGTGAGGCTCCGCTGACCATCGTAAAAAGCAATCGTACCTTCACCTATCACGATGCTAAAACCGATAATGATGTGGTTATTCCTTTCATCGTTACCGATCAGGGCTTGAAATTCAAGAAACCAATTGTGATTGGTACTGACTCTATCACCATGCTGACTCCTGCTGCTGACGAAACTTGGAAGACTGACGGCAAGGGATGGACCGTGAACTATGTATTGCCTACTCTCGTAGAGCAGCTCACCGATCCTAACACATTCTGGTCGTTCAAGAAGGGCGAAATGAGTAAATTGGCTGCTGCTTACTTTGCAAAAGCTGAGGAAGCCAGTGCTGCAGAAAAAGAGGATGTAATATTCATCGCATTCGGTGTGAATCCTAATGCTCCTAATCTTGGATGGGGTGTATTCTTCCGCAGTGGTAACTATATAGGAACGCTTCTTCCAACAGTAACTCCGCTTGATGGTACTCATCTCTCATTGGCTATGAAGGGTTACGACGGAAATGGTCAGTACTATTTTAATAAGGGTTATAACTACATCACCAATGGTATTCTCCGTGGAACCTTCGAATTGTCAACCGACGATCCTAAGAACCCCTCATACATCCGCTTGACTCGCACCGATGCTAATGCTCCAGGTGAATGGATGGATGTATTCCCCGGTCTGAATTATTACGATCCAGGCAAATAAGAGAATCTCTCTTTAAGTCTATAATGAATAAAGGTGTGACTCCTATATGGGGTCACCCTTTTTTTCTTGCCTATATGCCAGATTATCATTACCTTTGTCTTGCACTATCAAACACGATACTCAAACACTGAAAGATGACACGCGAAGAAGCACTTGCTCAAGGCATTAACCTATGTGACACCAAACACTCCATGAAACGAAGGGGAGTGTGGCACAACTATCACCACCAAGGCATTTATATGGTGACCTTGGCTGTTGAAGGGAGAGTGCCATTGTTAGGACGTCTTGTTGCAGATGAAACAAATAAAGCCCCTGATGAAGTACGGGCACATGTGCAACTCTCAAGACTTGGGGAAATCATCCTTAAGGAGGAAGTGCAGAAAATCTCTCGGTTCTATCCTATGGTAGAAGTATGGAGAATATGCATCATGCCCGACCATATCCACATGATAATAAGGGTGAAGGACAATATGCCACCAGGTAAAACCTTGGGCAACGTGGTGCGTGGCTTCAAAACAGGGTGCAGCAGGGCGTGGTGGAAACTGATGCCTGATCCTTGGGGAAAAGCCCAAGGAACGGAAGCTCACTCCCAAAGAACTGGAGGCGCAATGCAGGGAACTAAAGGCGCAACCCAAGGAGCGGGTGGCGCAATGCAGGGAGCGGAAGGCAATGCTCAAGCTTCCGTTTCTTCGGCTTTTCCAGAAGACCATCGCCCAGTGCTTTTCGAAGCTGGCTACAACGACAAGATCCTGCTACACGAAGGGCAGCTTGCCAACTGGAAGGCTTACCTCGACGATAACCCACGACGTTTGCTTATCAAACGCATGTATCCAGATTTCTTCACCGTGCGTCACGATATAGAGATCGCAGGAAGGAAATGCCAGATGATTGGCAATCGCTTCTTGCTGGATGTGCCCGACAAAATGGCGGTTATTGTACATCGTCGATATACAGACGAGGAGATTGCCCGTCTGCAAAAGGAGTGGTTGGCATGTGGCGAACGGGGTGGTGTGTTGGTAAGTGCTGCCATTGCACCGAAAGAAAAGGACATCTTGCGCAAAGCATTGAACCTTGGGTATTCTATCATCTTGTTGCGCGAAAACGGTTTCCCTGAGCTATACAAACCGACGGGTGAGAGTTTCAATGCGTGTTCCATGGGACAACTGTTACAGATAAGTTCATGGAACTATCACATGGATCGCAAGAAGATTACACGCGAACAATGTCTGGAACTCAACATGATGGCAGAAACGATTTGCCGATAAATCATGATATTAGCGAAGTGTGGTACTTCACGATTTGCTGCACAACAGGGTGATGACGAAGCCAACCATGAAGATGACACACGTGCCGAGCACGATAGAGAGATAGGGATGGAGATGTGGGCCAGGCAGATTGAGTGGGCCAGCCAACGATATCCAACCGATGACGAGGATGCCCGAAAGACAACCGATGAAGGCGGCACGACGACCGATGTGTCGCGTGCAAGCCAAGAAAAACAATCCTAACATGCCACCAGAGAAAATGCTACTCAACGTCCACCAAGCATCGATGATACTCTCTACCTGCAACATGGCAAGCGCTACCAGGGCACCCAAGACGCCCACGACAACCGAAGCGGTGCGCAATACAACGAGTTCGGGACCCGATGCCGTGCTGGTGTTGCCCTTGCGACGACGCCAATGGGGCAATAAGGGACGGAAATAGTCGGTCAGAATGATGGTGGCTGCCGATGTGACACTGGTCGATACGGTGCTCATGCCTGCAGCAAAGATACTGGCAATGAGCAGACCGCGCAGTCCCAAGGGCAAGCTATCCACTATGAAATAAGGGAATACATAGTCGGGCTTGGCAGCAATATCGTCGGGCAGATAACCTGTGCCCGACTCGTAGAAAGCATAGAGCGATGTGCCGATCATGAAAAATAGCGCTGAGACCGGTATGAAGAGATAGCCACCGAATAGGGCAGAGAAGCGTGCATCGCTGTCGCTCTTGGCAGCATGATAACGCTGCACGTAGTTTTGATCGATGCCATAATTCTGCAGATTGGTGAAGATGCCATAGATGAGACATACCCAGAAGGTGCTCTCGGTGAGGCTTGCACCAAACGAACCCAACGACAGCTTGTTGCCTTCGGGCGAATGGGTGGCAATGTCGATAATCTGCATAGGACCATCGGGCAATGAGAATATCAGTATCAGCAAACACAATAGTGCACCTCCGATGAGAATGAAGCCCTGTATGGCATCTGCCCATATCACCGCACGCAAACCGCCCAGCATCGAATAGATGACGATGGCAACGGTGGTGGCGATGATGACCACATGGAGATTCCACCCCATCAGGATATACATGGGTACTGCCAACAGATAGAGGATGCTACCCATACGAGCTATTTGTGTGAACAGATAGCATGCCGAAGCATAGAGACGAGCCCATGGACCAAACTTCTCTTCAAGGAAACTATAGGCTGATACCGAACCGCTCTTGCGGTAGAAGGGTACGAAATAGCGCGCAGCAATCCAACTGGCTATCGGTATGGATAACGAGAAAACGAAAGCGTTCCAGTTGCTGGCATAGGCTTTACCGGGATAGCCGATATAGCTGATGCTCGATACATAGGTGGCAAAGATAGACATGCCCACTACCCATCCGGGCAGCGATTTGCCGGCAGAAGTAAATTCATCGGCAGAACTTCCTCGACGGAAAAAGGTACAGCCGAAGATTACAATGCCGATGGTGAATAGCAGAAATACGATAAAGTCGATAATATGCATAGGGTATAGTTAGTGTTGTGGAATCTGTTGTGAACGATGGTGACTGCCGCCTTCCAACTGTTCGCTACCTCCGTAGGGCAGTTGCAGCGTGGCATGGTCACCCTGCGGAATCATGATGTCGATATAGAAAGTGTGTCCTTTAATTCGCCAATCTACGCTTACGGTGCCGTGTGCCGATGCCGTAGAACCTTTACACCAGTGGATGTCGCCCACGGGGTGAGGTGCTATCAGCAGATTGTTGCCCCGTCGCTGTATGCCCAATAGGTCGGGTATGAGGAAATTTTCAATATGAGCCATCATGAAGTGGTTCATCGATGCACCATGCTTCGGATTCCACTGTTCGGTGAGTGTTGTCATGCCTTGCTTGATCTGATAGCCATAGCCCGGTACCTCGTCGTGGTTGAGCATGCGGTAGAGCAACTCCCGTTGTCCACCGTCGATGAGTGCTTTGAAGAGATAGCGGTTGCCTATATCGCCCGTGGTCAATCGGTCACCATGCTGATGGATATCAGCCACGAGTTGGTCTAACACCGCCTGACGGTCGCCATCGGGAACGAGATTCATACAGAGTGCGATGGCTTGGGCACACTGGCTGCCAGAGGCATAACGATGGGTTTGCGGATTGTAGAATTCGCGGTTGAAAGCCTCTCGGATGCTATCGGCACGTGCTTCTCCCATCAGATGGTTCCACCAGTAATAATGTGCGGTAGATACCAACGGCATGGGAGTGTTGCGTGCAAAACCAGCACGCCAAGGACCATAGTCATACCAATCGCCAAGTCCCATGCGCAGTATGTAACATGAGTCTTGCGATGCCAGATAATCGACATAGCGCTTCATCGGCTTGTAGTACTGTCGGATGAGACTATCGTCACCATAGTATTGCTGATAGAGAAACGGCAGAGCGATAAGTGCACCGCCCCATTCAGGCGATTCGAGGAATGGTTTTGCCCAGTCGCCGGTAAACACGGTATATTCAGGAGCAGTCTCAGGCATAGCCCCATTGGGGTGTTGGGCATCTGCCATGTTCTGCATGGTCTGTTGTATCATCGTTTTGCAGTCGTAGTTGTAGAGCAATGCCTCGCCGTTGAGCCAGTCTTGTTCGAGCCATCCCAGTTTCTCACGGTGTGGGCAATCGGTCCATACCGCCTGCCAGTTGCTGCGTATGGCACGGTCGATGATGCGGTGGGTGGCATTGATGCGAGGGTTGCTACACTCAAAACTGCTGATGCGTGGTGCTGCATTATAGACAAAGCAAGATCGGATATGGCGTAAAGTCTCGATGTCGCCCTCCACTTGGAGGTATCGGAATCCATAATAGGAGAAGACGGGATGCCATGTCTCTGTGCCCTTTCCACTAAGCGTGTAAGTATAATAATGTGGGCGACCGGTTTGCTTCTGATTGCAGCGCAGGTCGTCGGTGAGTGTTTCTGCTGGTGTAATCTTGATGTGTTGCCCACGCTTTCCCTTGACGGTAATCTCAGGAAATCCCGCAAGGTTCTGTCCCATATCGAACACCAATATAGAGTCGCGACGCAAAGTTTGCGCCACTTCATAGTGTTCCATCACTTTGACAGGATATGCCAACTGAGGACGCAGTGTTCCTTTGGGTGACTGTTGCACCACAACAGGATGCCATGTGGTGGAGGAGATGCGTGCATCGTAGTCTTCGCCACCATACAGACTGTTGAAGGTGATGGGCGATAGACTCCACTGCCATGCGGTATCGCTGACAATCGTCTCTTTACTGCCATCGTGATAGGTGATGTGTAGTGCCAGCAGTAGTGTGGGTGGTCCAAACGAAACCTTTAGTTTGTGATAGCGTCCGCCCTGCTCGTTGTAGAATCCGTTGCCCAATAGCACCTGAACGGTATTCATGCCACGTTGCAGACAGGTATCTACTTCATAGGTATTGTAGAACACCGTCTTGTCGTAGTCGCTCCATGCTGGTGAAAACTCGGCATCGCCCACTGTACGACGGTTTATGGACAACTTGTAGCATCCCAGTCCGGCAATCTGCACGGTGGCATGGACAACTCGTTTCTTGAGCTGGAAGTTGCGCGCGATATAGATGCTGCGGCGCGACAATGTGTCGGCAGCGTTCCATAGTGCGCGAGTTTGTTTCAATATGCCTCCCGTGTAGTGTCTGCCTTCTGGAATTTTTGCCTGCTGTCGGGTGATGGCACCAATCCATTGTGCCTCGCCGAAGCAAGTTGGCGACTGGGCAGCCACTCGAAGGGTGATGGCGAACAGTAGGAAGAGTATGTGGCGTTTAGTCATAATGCGTTGTTGATAGTGATTTTGCCGATGGTGTCACGTTGTCCTGCCAACTGTCCGTCGATATAGACGCGCAGTCCTTTGCCCAAGTGGTAGCGAGATCCGTCGCGATCCCAAACAATGGTAATCCAGTGACCGTGATAGACTACGTTGTCGAGACAGAAGTAGTTCCATTTGCCTTCAGGCAACAAGGGACGCACCTCTAATGTCCCGTCGGTGCGTGGACGCAGACCGCAGATTCCAGTGATGACCAAGTCGCAGAAGGTGGAATGGTTGTAATAGCGGCTGCGCTCTTGATCGCCTTTAAGCCAGTAACCCGTAGTCTCATCGAGATATTCGCCGATGTAAGGGCGTCCGCGCATGTGTTGACTTTCTACATATTTCTCCATTTCACGGAAGTAGAGCGAGTCGCCCACTACAGGGTCGGTATAGTCGTTGATATAGTTTGCCATGGCTGTAAGCGTCTGACTGGTGGCAAAGGGCCACACGGCACCATCCCATTCACATTTGCCCACACCGTGAGTACGGAACAAAGGATGGCGGCGCTCGGCAGTAGTCAGTCCGTAGGGAGCAGAGAATCCCTTGGCGTCAGCAGCCTGCAACCATGCCACACCATAGCGATTGTCATCTTTCGCCATGTGGGTGTACCAAGGCAGGAAGCCGATAGCCTCCCGAACACATGCCGAAGAATCGACGCGGTGGGTTTCAAAAAACTGTTGGTCGGTGTTCCACAGCAGGGTGTGTGCAGCCTCTTGTAGTGAATCGGCTTTGGCATAATAGCGCTCGGCTTTTGTTGGGTCACCGCTGAGTGCTGCAATATTGCCGATAGCTTGGGCATTGCCAAACATATAGGCATTGATGCTGGGACGCAGATATTTCTTCCTACGTCCGCCGCTGATGGTCTCTTCCATGGCATCCTGCACGTCAGCCTGCCAGTAGAGTTGCTGTCCTTTGACCTTTCGGGTGTGGGTAGATTCCCAATGGTTGTATTCCCATTCGAGAGAAGGCAACATGTTGCATATCCAGTCTTTGCGTCCATCTACGGCATAGCGTTGCCACAGGGCATATGGCATCCACGAAGAATAGTTGGCAATCTTCTTCATCGGTTCGCCATTGTTGCCTTTGTACCAGGTGTTCATGATTTGGTCGAGGTAGTCGGTTTGGCGCAACCAACGACTCTCCATGATATGATGGCCTACGCCAGAGGCAATCAGATTATACTGATCGGCATAGGAGCGAGGCACCAAAAACTCGGTCATGGCATAGCCCACAGGAGTGAGTCGGATGTGCTTGCGGAGTGTCCACCAACGGTAATACCACATCTCTTCGAATTGCTTCTGCGGACAGTCGAACAGCGGTACGTTATTGGTCATCCACTGCCATGCCTTGCTGTTGGGTATTGCCTGAATGATATTTTCATCCTCCATACTGTTGAAATCATCCACATAGTGCTTGTAGTCGGCATAGCGTAATGCCACGGCATGGGCATCAGCATCGTCGGATGAAGTCTGGAAATGGCTGATGCGATAGGTGGCAAGCGGTTCATCGTCGCCTGCATGATCGAGTGTGCCATACCAGTCGGCATCGGTATCGATATCAGGGAAGGTGCGGCGTGCACCGGTGCGGAAGAGAACACGCTCGATATGTGCTACGGGTGAGAAGAACATGCGCTGTCCTGCCTTCTTGCCGTTGACATAAACCTGTATCATCCGGTTGTCGGTAGAGAGTACGGCTTCGATATGATAGGTCTTGCCAGCTTCGTATTTTCCCAAATTGCCGTAGCGTGCACCACCTTTACAACGCATCTCTCCTTGTGGTGTCAGTTCGATACGCGAGCAGGCGGTACCCTGTTCGTCGAGAAATTCTATCTGCAGGAGACCATGGTCGTTTTGCAGTGCTTCGATGTCGAAAGCCACACGCAGACTTTTCGATGCAGGAATCTTACGTTCTATGCAGGCATAGTCGAAGGGATTGCTGTCTGCCATGGTGAGCCATCCGTTGACCAACGAAACCTCGGCACGCTTAGGCGAATAGATGTTCCACTGGCGGAGTTGGGCGAGTTGTCCCACGTTGAATTCCCCATCGTGGGCATGCGCTGATGCTTTGGTCTGTACTGGCACGGGGATGTGGCTCACCCAGATATCCTCCTTATTCATAGAGTAGGTCAGCCAGAGGTCACCATCTTTGGGCACTCCGTTGCCTTCGAGAATTCCTCTGACATACTGTGGACCATAGCTCTTATAGTTGCCACCGTAGCGCATGGGCGGCACTTCGCCCACCACGAGATTGAGCGTAGTATATTCCAGTCCGTCGTTGGAGAGGGAAATGCCCAATGGCCAACGGTATTCCGATGGGTTGTAGATGGTGGCATAGGACCCGTCGGAAAGGCGTTGTCCCCATATCTTAGCATTGCTGTTGACAAAACCGCGAGCACGTGCCACAGGTTGTGACCACGTCAGACCGCCATCGTCGCTGATACTGGTCAGCGCATGTTTCCATAACGCCGCTAAGCGTCCGTCTGGCAAAGTGTAGTCGCAGTATGCCTTGTAACCTTTGTTGAGGGGGATGAGCGGATCGTTGCGGTCAGCCTCTTCCACCCATTGCATGCGGTATCGTGGATTGTCGAGAATCTCTCGGCACACCTTACGTAAGTTTTTGTCGGCTTGGGTGTAATAAGGAAATGGCAGGGCACCTTTCTTGTTTGCCAATGGTTTGCAACCATGGTTGAGATAGATGAAACAGATGGGGCCCAACGAACCATCGGCTTTGACTTCGCGAATGACACGGCCGATGCCGTTGCCATCGTTAGGATCGTCTTTGCGGTCGAAAGCCACACCGTAGTTGCCTAAGGCATAGAGGCGATGGTCTTTGCTGACATACCAACCTACACGTTGATGCATGATGGCTACCAGATTGTGGGCACGTTCAGAGCGTCCTGGTTTCTGGAATCCTTCGGGCACCTGTATTTCAGGAAAGAGAATCTCAGGTTCGCTCCATGTATAACCATCGGCAGACGTCTGATACATGGTGCGTGAGGGTGGTATGTGTTCGTCGCTTGGATCGCAAAGGAAGTTGAGATGGAACTGATTGTTCCAATATGCCAACATGGGTTGGTGGTTGTAGGTCCAACCATCGTTGTTGGCTTTTGCAGGATATTCGCGGTTGGCTTGCATCACTTGGATGTTGTGTACACCAACCACGGGCGACAAACCGCCATCGTGGCGGTAGGGGGTGCTCAGGGTGCTGCCGGTGTAGTGGATGGCATCTGAAGCGTTGAGCAAGTTGCGTACAATGGTTTCTGGAGCACGGAAAATGGTGCCGTGCTTATGGAGGACAGGCACGCTGACCTTGTTGGAAACATCTTCAAAGGTTTTGAAATCGGTGGTGAAATGTGCACCGAAATCCTTCAACCGATAGCGATCATAGTAAATCAGCCATCCACCATCGACCTTAGCGGTGGTAGGACCTTCCATCAGTTTGCCGGTAAAAGGTTCGGATGCTTTCGACCATGGACCGTAAGGTGACTTGGCATAGGCCACCTTGATATCGCGTTCAGGACGTGTATTGTCTTTGAGCACCATCACATAATCGCGCTTGCCCCGTTTGACGAGGGTGGCATCAATACAACTGAAGCCTGGGTCTATCATCAAGCGAGTAGGGGTGAAGGTGCGGAAATCCTTGGTGGTGGTATAGTACAGACGATGGTTGTTGTTCTCATCCTCTATTCCTCGTGGAAATTTGCCCGGCACACACGATGCCCATACGATAACAGCCTGTTGGCGGTCGTCGTCCCAGAAGAGTTCGGGAGCCCATACGTTGACGGTGGTGGTGTCGGTCATGACCTCGATGAAACGTTGCTTGCTCCAGTGCTTTAAGTCTTTCGAACAAGCATAGCCGAAGCCTCTGTCGCCCTTCCAACTTGATGTCCATACGAGATGGAACATGCCATCAGGAGTGCGGATGATTGACGGGTCGCGCATGACACGTTGTTTACCTACCTCAGGTTTAAGCCAGATGCCAGGGATAGAGTCCCAATGCCATCCATCGCGACTGTAGATGAAGCGCAGTCCGTCGGTGGCTGGTTCGTGGAAAGAGGTGGATACATAGAGGTCGTGTTGTGCCTCTACTGCCATGGTAGAGAGGAAACACAAGGAGATTAGAGCGAGTAGTGTTCGTTTCATGAGTTTGTTTATACTTTACTGAACTATCGCATGTGGGGAAGTTAAGGGAAGTTAGGGAAGTTAGAGAGAAGTTAAGGGACAAATGTCCTACGTCTTACGGCAAAAGGCTATTGTCTCTTAACTTCCCGAACGACCGTAGGAAGTGATAACTTCTTTTACTTCAATCAATTCCCTCATTGCGAACTTGAATACTTTATAATATAGACGCATCAAGTGGCATTTTGTAATGCCAAAGGTCAGAGAATCACAGTTTCGCTCATGAGTCGTTCCCATTCATCCTGGGTGATGTGCTTGCCTCGTAGCGTCCTGACAGCAGACCACCCGGCATAGCGGCTGTCGTTGGTACGCAACCAATGGAACTCGTCGGCTTGACAATGGTTGTGGATCATCTGCTCAAGGTGGTGACGATAGGCAGGATTGACTACCGAGAGGTAACATTTGCCGTTCGACAGCCGGATGGCAAGCAAGAGATATTGTTGCTTGTCGGTAGTGGGAACTGTGGCAAGCATGGCATTGCGAGAGGTGATGGTGATGTTCCATCCATCGGCATTGAGCCGTCGCATCCATTGGCGGAATACCTTCCCGTGGGCAGAAGTATCGCGAGTTTGGGTGTAGGCAATATAGAAGTGGATCATCTCGTGGAGCAAAACAGACTGTCTGTCGTGGTCGCTCGTATTGTAGAACTCGCTCACCTTGATGGTATAGCCTGTGGTTTTCCAGCGGCCAGGCAACAAGCCACGCCGCACCTTGTGGCAGCTGAACTGTCCCAAGGTGCGCTTGGCATGATTGACCACAAAGTGGGGTTCCGGCAGAATATTGCCGAAATACTGGGCGTTGAAAGTGGTAAACCACTCGCGAAGCGTTTGCGCTGTCATGCTACCCCGTGTTTATTATAGTTAATGAACTATCGCATGTGGGGAAGTTAAGGGAAGTTAGGGAAGTTAGAGAGAAGTTAAGGGACAAATGTCCTACGTCTTACGGCAAAAGGCTATTGTCTCTTAACTTCCCGAACGACCGTAGGGAGTGATAACTTCTTTTACTTCAATCAATTCCCTCAGTTGCGAAACTTGAATAGTTATTCATCATACTGATATGGAACAATCTGCTGCTTAGCGATAGTTGCCCAATGCCTCGATGCTCTGTGGCAACCATACTTCCATGTCGTTTGCACCACGGTGGTTCCATGCGTAATAGGGTATGAGTGTGAGGCGCGTGTCGGAGACTTTCACCCTGCCGTCGGCATCGGTATCAACGGACTGACCATCTACTTCGATGGCTTTCACACCAAACGAAACCTGATGTTGACCGTTGATAGTGCGGTCCACTACGTTGAATTGTGGATTGGTGGGCATGAGGAAACGGAAGATGTTGTGGGAACTATTGTCGGCAGCTTCGGCACAATAGACCAAAGGACCGCGTTCTACAGCCACTCGGCCACGGTCGTCGGTCACCTGTGGATTGGCAACTACGGTACGTACCGGCATATCGAGATGGAGCGAAACGACATCGCCTTTCTTCCAAACGCGGTTAATGATGAGATATCCCTTGTCGGTCTTCACACCATCGACAGGCTTTCCGTTGACGGTAATCTGATAGTTGCGTGTCTGACAATCGGTATAGCGGTAGAGGTCGCTGGGTACTGGTGTGTTGACAGCCCAACCTGGAATACGGATAGCCATGGCAAACGCTTTGGCTTGATTCTTCTGAATGCGAAGGTTGATGTCGCCATTCCATGGATAGTCGGTCTGTTGTTCCAATACGACGGTTTTACCTCCTATTTCTACATGCGCCGTATTGCCGGTGAAGAGATTGACATAGAGTGTGCGGTCTTTGACAGCATAGACATAACCAGGGAATGACGGGATGAAACGGCATAGATTGCTCGGACAGCAGGCACATCCAAACCACGGTTGGCGCTCGGTGGTGCCATCGGCATTGAAACGATACTTGCCATCGCTCGACAGAGGATTGGGATAGAAGAAGCGACCGCCATCAACCGACATGCCGCTGATGACACCATTATAGAGTGTGCGCTCCATGCAGTCGATATATTTGGCATCGCCCTGCATGAGGAACATGCGATGGAAGAGATAAACCATGGAGATGGCGGCACATGTCTCATTATAGGCAGTAAGGTTGGGCAACTCATAGTCGGCACCAAAGGCTTCGCCTTCATGGCGTGCACCAACACCTCCGGTGATGTAGTATTTGCGGCTGACGATATTATTGTAGATGGCGTTGATGGCATTGATATAGGCGGTGTCGCCCGTAAGGGCTGCCACGTCAGCCATTCCGGCATACATATATCCGGCACGGACAGCATGTCCCCATGCTTCGGTCTGCTCGACGACAGGTTTGTGGCTTTGGGAATAGATGTTGTGGGTGGGAGTCTTTCCACGATAGTCGAGCAGGAATTTAGCCTCGTCGAGATAGCGTTTGTCGCCGGTGAGCAGGTAGAGCCGGGTCAATGCCATCTCGGCAATCTGATGACCGGGAGTGACACAGACTTGGTCAGGACGCGGACCAACTTCGCGGATGACGCAGTCAGCATAGCGGCGAGCTATGTTGAGAAACTTATTGCTGCCTGTGGCTTGATAGTGTGCGCAGGCAGCATCGACCATGTGGCCTAAGTTGTAGAGTTCATGACTGAGCACTTCCTCCCCGACCCATCGTTTCGCTCCCGACCATTGGTGTGGATGCGCAGGATTGATGGTGCGTGCGGTGTAGAGGTAACCGTCGGGTTCTTGTGCGGCAGCTACAATATCGAGGATGCTGTCGATATATTGTTTGAGGCGGTTGTCGGGATAGGTTTGGAGTATATAGCTTGCACCTTCGATGGTTTTATAGACATCGGTATCGTCGAAGGGAAATCCCATAAACTTGCTGACGTCCCATTTGGGAGTTTGCAGACCGTTGTGACCAGGGTGTTGCAACGTATAGGCAGCCATTTTGAAGTTGTCGTAGCGATGGGTTGTTTCGCATTTTTCGAAGGCCAAAGGGATGGTTACTTCGCGTGCTGCTTTGATGCGTTGACCCCAAAAAGTCTGTGCATTAACCTTTACCGCGGTAAAGGGCACTTGGGTGATGGGGTAGCCATTAGAGTTTGTTGTGGTGATGTTTTTGGCTTGTGTGCTGACCACAGCGATTGCAGCCATTGTCAGGAGTAGTATTTGTTTCATTATAATGAAGTTTAGGATTACATCTTGCAAAGATACGATTAAGCGAGCGAAATACAAAAGAAAAAGCAGTTTTTCTTTTGTACTTCCGAGCGTGAGTATCTTCGCAACAAAGTTGCAGAGTCCTTTTTCCCTCACACTTCTTCGCTCAAAAGTGATGCTGACATTATTTGTCTTGAAGGATGTTGTGCAGATCGGTCATGATGATTTGCAGGTGTTCCCGAATTTGTTTGTCATCCAGTTTATCGATGTTTTTGGGTGTCAAGGCGGTTAGCTGATCAAGAGATTTCATCTGCATCATGGTGGCAATTGGCAGTATTTTATGAACCACCTGCTTGATTGGTGTGATGGACGATTTGATATTAGGAGTATCAGCGGCATTGGTAGTAGGACTGTTTGCCTCGTCCAATATGTTTTGCAGGCGTTGCAGGTGTTCGTTGAGTGCAAGTTTTACATTCTTGATGATTTCCAGCGCAGCCTCTTCATCATCATCTGCAAAGGCTGTGAGTTGTCGGAATTGTTCGGGAATGACTGTATTAAGTTTTTGGTCAGACGGTTTTTCTGATGTATTGCCGTTGATGCCGATTACCGCTTGGAGTGCTTCGGTATGGAATGGTTTGAAGAGACAATCGTCAAATCCAGCAGTTTTCAACTCGTTGGCAATACTGCTGTCGTGGGCTGTCATGGCAATTACTTTCATATTGCCGTGGTTCAGATGTCTGATCATCTCCATACCGTTCATCTCTGGCATTTCAATATCCATGAGCATGATGGCTGGTTGTTCGTTGTGTAAGGCAGTAAGTGCTTCGGTCACGTGGTTGCAGGCGATGACCTTCCACGACTCATCCAATACTCTGTTTAGCATCTCTTGTAGGAGTTGCAGTTGCAATTTATCGTCGTCAAGGATGAGTATTTTGTGGTTGTTGTATTGGGCTTTTGAAGAAACTCTGTTGGGACTGTTGCTTGCATCTTTTTGAATCGTGTTGTCAACGGATTCGTCATTTTTTTCTTCTATGGGGATTGATACTGTAAATACAGAGCCTTTGCCTTCTTCGGACTTAACGACTATTTTTCCACCCAGGAGCGTGACCAGTTCGTGGGTAATGGACAGTCCGAGTCCAGCACCGGCAATACTTTGTGCATTCTTCAGTCGTGTAAAGGCTTGGAAGATGTTTTTTATTTCTTGCGGTGGAATACCTTTGCCCGTATCTTCAACAGTAATGGTGAGATTATATTTTGTATTAGCGTGGTTGGAAACTCTCGTAACGGTTGCTGTGACACAAACTTGACCTTGATCTGTGTATTTGATGGCATTGCTGACCAGATTGTCTAAGATCTGACGAATGCGGAAGGCGTCAGCGTGGTAATATGCATCTTTTGGATGGGTGTTGTCTTTTATTTCATACGACAGACTCAATCCCTTCTCTTCCGCTTTCAATTGCATTCCTTTCACGCTTTGCTGAAACAGTTGAGATGGGGAGAAATTGACCGGATGAATCTTCATGAGTCCGTTTTCCAACTGATGATAATCGAGCAAGGAGGCTACGAGATGTGAGAGATGGGTGGCAGAACCCTTGATATTGTTCAGACACTCCTTGCCACGAGGATGGTTGACATAGGCTTCCATCAGATCGATGAAACCAGAGATAGAGGCTGCGGGAGCTTTGATGTCATGGGTGATGGTGAGCAGAAGACGCTCACGTTGTTGCATGATGCGGCGTATTTCCTCATTGGCATTCTCCAGATTTTCCCTGTATGTACGTTCTTTCTTCGTATCTCGCCAGATGTACCAAACCAAGATGACGGCAATCAGGATAGTGACCAAAGCCAGTAATCCTATCTGCCATAATAGTTGTTGACGAGTGGTAATGGCTTTGTTGATAGCATGTTGCATGGTTTTATGCTCACGCTGATGGATTTCGTTGAGTTGTTTGGAAGAACGGAGCGCGAGTTTTGTGTTGAGCATCTGCAAATCCGCCATTTCTTTATTGACGGTTTTGTGGTGGTGGGCAGAGGTCACTTTCTCTTTATTGTCGATTTGTTCAAGGATGTCAGCCACATTTTCTGCCACGTTTACTGGAGTTGTGACCGAGTCTAAGGTGGCATGTATGCTATCAGTCTTCACGCTGATGGTTTCCGCATGTTCTTTCTTGAACGCATCGGAAAGACGGTTGAAGAATCCCTTGCGTGTCTTGACAACCTCTACCGTGGTGTTTTTGGCTTGTTGGGTTTGGCGCATCTTTGGATGTACCACGATAGATTCCTCACCATTGTTGAGGCTTCTCACTTTATCGCGCAGATAGTTTGTTCCACCATTCCCATTCATAGCATCAGAGAGTTGTTGCAGATTGTGTTGTTCCTCTTTGAGCAAGGCAGATATAGTGCTGTCGGCAGCATCTCTTTTTTGCATATATTCGCGCGAAGCTTGATTGATGGCGACAACCGACTTGGTATTGCTATAAATCAAACTGATGGCCAAAATCAGTACGATGGCAACCACACCATAGCCAACGGCGACTTTGAAAGGGATGTCGTTATGAAACATAATTCGGATGTTACTTGTTTTCGGATGCTAAGATAATACAAATAAGTGATTCGGCAAAATTTTACCAGTATAATTGAGAGGAAATACCTATGAATATCTGCTACTCCCTATGTACGTCCCATTCGCCTTCCATGATTGTCTGAAAGAAATGGGACTTACTTGGAACTTACTTGGGACTTGTTCGGGATGCATTCGGGATGCGTTCGGGATTGGCTCGCTTGTTTTTTACATACACAAAAGTGTAATTCTTAGGCCACACTCTTGAGAAATACACTTTTGTGTCAAAGGCTTTTTTGTCATTTCCTTTACTTTTGCCCTCAGAAAAACATAAGTAAAGGGATTATGAACAAGAAACTGATTATAACAGCGTTGTGCCTCTCGGCTATGACTCCGATGATGGCGCAGAATATCACCGGCAAGGTGATGAATACCAAGGGAGAACCTTTGGCGTTTGCCAATGTAGTATTATTGAATAGAACAGACTCGGCTTTCGTCAAGGGCGCAGTGAGTGGAGAGGATGGCAGCTTTGTTATCGACTCTTCCTGCAATGGCGGAATCATCAAGGTGACATCCGTAGGCTATAAGACAATCTGCAAGGATTGCACTGATGAGAATGTGGGCATCATCAAGATGGAAGAAGACAGCAAGATGCTCGGCGAAGTAGTCGTGAAGTCATCCCTGCCTAAGACTATCCTGAAGAATGGCGGAATGACGACAACCGTTGTCGGCTCCGTACTTGAGAAGGCAGGTACCATGGAGAACCTGCTCGACCGCATCCCTAACGTTTCTGCCCAGAATGGCAGCATCAAGGTTTTCGGACGCGGTGAGCCTGTTATCTATATCAATGGACGACAGATGAGAGACAAGAGCGAGCTGGACCGTTTGCATTCTGATAACATCAAGTCGGTGGAAGTCATCACTAACCCTGGTGCCCGTTACGCAGCCAGCACCAAGGCGGTCATCCGTATCACTACGAAGAAGATACAAGGCGAGGGCTTCGGATTTGATGCTACAACAGAAGGATCGTACGACGAGAAAAAGAACATTGGAGGATATGGCAGGCTGAATATGAACTATCGCAAGAATGGCTTGGATTTGGGCGCATACGCTTTTGGAGCAAAGCAGTACCAGCCAAACAATCAAGACTTACAGCAGAAGACTTATCTTGACAAGACCTGGAACCAGAAAAGTGAGATAAGACAAGTAAGTATAGTAGAAGCCATGAACTTCCGCCTGGATGCCAGCTACCAGTTGGATGCCAACAACTCTATAGGTGCCAACTTTGGCTTTCTGAGAAATCCGAAACAGACCTGCGAAGCCAATATGACTACTGCTATATTGCAAGACGAAGATCAGACAGAAAGCTCTTACAGCCACGCTAATTTCTTCGAGCAGAAGAGCACACTTTCAAGCAATGTTTACTATGTAGGAAAGATTGGCAAACTCGGCATCGACTTCAATACCGACTGGCTTTGGTCGAAGAATAACGAGGACGTTGTTACAAAAGAGCAATATCAGGAAGTGGGGATGGACGCGCAGAGCCAGACGGTTCATAGCCTTACTGACAAGAAATATCGTTTGTTGGCTTCCAAGTTGGTGCTTTCCTATCCTTTGTTGGGTGGTGAGTTATCTTTGGGTGGTGAATATTCCAACACGCATCGCACATCCAAGTATCAGGTTGTGCCAACCAACTTCGTGTCGGATGATGACAGCCGTATAACAGAAAGCATGGCATCTTCATTTCTGGCATATTCAAGGGATTTCGGAAACGTAAGCATGGAAGCAGGACTGAGATACGAATACATCGACTTCAACTACTATGAATACGGCAAGTATATGCCAGAGCAAAGCAAGTCGTACGGCAATTGGTTCCCATCCATCAGCTTGTCGATGCCTGTAGGCAAGGTACAGATGCAGTTGAGCTATGCTACCGACATCGACCGTCCTCCCTATCATGACTTGCGCAGCGGCATACAGTATGACAACCGCTACACGTATGAAACGGGAAATCCATTCTTAGTGTCTGAGATAAGCAAAAATCTTAACTATGAATTGGCTTACAAGTGGTTGACTTTCAATATGACCTACAGCCATACTTCGCATACGATGATGTCGAATATGGAGACTTACAAAGACAATCCTGCAATAGGACTGCTTAAGCCTGTGAATGGAAAGGCATATAATCATGTAGAAGCTTCCGTCAACTTATGCCCTTCGTTTGGCATTTGGCATCCTACATTTACGGCATCTGTGGCAAAGCAGTGGCTTGATATGGATGCACATGATGGCAAAATATCCAACAATCCGATGGCAGTATTCAACTTTAATAACACCTTCGACACCAAGTTGGCAATGTTAACGTGGATGATGTCGTATACCACTAAAGGATATGATAGAAATATATGTTTGTATAAACCAAGATTTTGTACCAATGTATCTGTATATAAGTCTTTCTTGAAAGACCGTTTGTCGTTCCAGCTCTTTGTCTATGATTTGTTTAGAACTGACATGAGCCACATGATTGCTCATTTTGGCAAAATGAAGGACATGATTGTTGATATACAGTCAAAAAGCAAAGTGTCTCTTACTGTACGGTATAAGTTCAACACTACAAGAAGCAAATATAAGGGTACGGGTGCAGGAGAAAGCCAGAAGAACAGAATGTAATCTGTCTATCAGCAGCATTCAGTAATGGTATCCAGTAATGGTGTAATAACAAAAAATCTCTCTATAAATGAACAACCCAATAAAATTGTTGATTAGTGGTGCAGACATGGGAGGCTTGATAGCTTCCTGTGCCTTGCGCCATGACTTCCATAAAAGCCCTCGGCAGGAAGATAGATTTCATATCTATCGCATAGAAAAGGATACGCTGACGATGGAAGATGTGGATGCATGCGACTTGTCGGGCATCCGATATGCGGTGAATGCAACCTTGCATGACAACGAAGCCTCTTTTGCTTTCGATGAGAAATGCAAGGAGCAGGGCATCACCGTTATCCATGCCGTCAATCTTGGCAAGGCTGCCTTTCTCGCTGTAGAGAAACCGAAAGGCTATCCATTCAGCGAAGTAGTGAAAAAAGGAACGGATGATTTCCGGTGCTCATTAGGCAAGTATATCTCGCAGTACGGTATGTTCTGGCAGATGCCTGTGCCTTGGATAGATGAAGCCATCATGCATTATTCCAATGAGTCTTTCCCGCAACTGGGCATCGGGGCATATATTGCCGCCGGCTATTGTGCCAACATTCTCGCAAACCTTGCGGAAGGCAAGGAGGTGAAATACTTCCCCAAGTTCTATCTCTCGCCATTGTTGGAAGAGGTATGATTCTTATATCAGATGTATCAGGAGTATCAGAAGTTTTAGGAGTTAACTTCCATCACTCCTGACATCATATCATCTGATAGTTCGTGGCATGAAACAGCGCCTCGGCAATGTTCTTCACGCCCATCTTGGCGAAAAGGTTGCGCTTGCAAGCCTTTATCGTATCCACCGACTTGCATAGTCGGTCGGCAATATCATTCATCGTGTAACCTTGGGCAGACAATCTCAAAACATCTCTCTCAGTCTCGCTCAAGGTTATGCCTTCTTTCTTTTCCCACTTGTGGCGCGAGGTGGAATATTCATAATAGCCGCGCTCGCCATTCTTCTGCATGATGATATGTCCCGGTTCATCGGTAGCCGCCAACGATACGGTGCAGAGGGCAAGCCAGATTCTTCCATCATCAGAAAGAAGTATCGGAGTGAGTTGATGATGAATCAATCGGCTATGTCTGCCATTGGTAAGATGAAAGTCGTACGAGATGGTATAGTCCAGACGGTCGTCCACAGGCAATTCGTTGAAAAGATTAAACCCTTTCTTGTTCACTTCGAGCAGCATCTGCAGGTCGGCATCCGGAACATGGTCGATATACATCTGATAGCCTGCCTCCATCAATTGCTCCGGTTCCAATCCGCAGAGATAAGCAAGGTTGTCTGATGCATAGATGAAGTCCTGATGAAAATAGTCGATGATATAGACACACTGGTAGGTGCTGCGGGCAAAAGCCTTTGCCGCATTCACCAATAGTTCTATCTTGGCGTAATCTTCTCTGTTGATATGATTCACCTCGTTGGAATGGAGGAAGAAATCTTCTTTTTCTTTATTCATTAGCTATTCTGAATATTACTCTTTTAAACTGTTAATCTTGGCACAAACACGCTGTACATTACTTGGTTATAACAAGAAAAAGCACAATCTTTGTAGCGTTGATTCCCGGTAGCCTCTGATTCGTCAAGCTATAGGGTCTTGTTTTTTATTACGTTTGGCGTACAAAAATACATCTTTTTCTGCGATTACGATAATGCCACATGATATAATTACAGAAAATTAACCGTAAAAAGTTGATAAAACGATAACGTTTTTGTTGTATTTGTGCAACACGAAAAGAGTTGTTAGCGTATTTTTTAGATATAAAAAAGGAGTATGTCATTTCGCAATGACGTACTCCTATGTTGATTGAACATCACGTGCTTTGTTCACGCTTGCCAGAAGAATGTCTTACTCAGCTACAACGGTTGTGTCGGGCTGTGTTGCCGGCGCATCAGGAGTTGCTGGAGTTGCGGGTTCTGCCTTAACGGTATCTTCTGGGATGACGCTGTCAATAGCTGTTGCGTATGATACATTCTCCATCTTGTTGCTTGCGAAAACGTTGCTAACTGAAACCATAACCATAGCTGTGAGAGCTGCAAATACTAATTTTTTCATAATCTTGTTTTTTTAATTGTTAATATAATGTTTTGTTTCTTGCGAACCTGTTTGTTGCATTGCTTATTGCTTTGCGAGTTCACTATATTATATCACAATTGTCGTGCCAAACTTTGCGTAATGGATGTAAGTGATTGATATGCAGCGTGTAAGCTGTTATAGGGTGGATTGTGGTATGTGTGGAAAGTGTGGCGATGGTGTGGAAAAATTCCACAAAAAAGTGTGGATATTCCCTTGGGAGTATCCACACCTATGATTTCATGCCACACTTGATTATGCCACAGAAGAAGTTTCGTCCTTCTGTTACGAAAGCGTTCAGCCTATTCCATACTTCTTCATCTTATTATATAAGGTCTTACGGTCTATGGCAAGAAGTAGAGCTGCCTTGCTCTTATTGCCATCAGCCGCTTTAAGTGCATTTTCTATCCTCTGGCGCTCTGTTTCTTCGTCGCGGAGCGTGATGGGTTCTGAAGGTTGAATATGGGACATACTTTGTTCCAATTCAGCCACTCCGATATGGTCGCCCTTGGTCAGCAAGGTGGCTCGCTTCATCACATTGTTGAGTTCACGAAGATTGCCCGGCCAGTTGTAGGCTGCAATTTTTTCTGCCGCTTTCTTGTCGAGTCCCACTACATTCCTACCTAATTCTTGGTTGGCAATTCTTATAAAGAGGTTGGCGAAAAGGAAAATATCGGTGCCACGGTCCTTCAGCGCAGGCATATAGATAGTAAACTCGTTGATGCGGTGGTATAGATCTTCGCGGAAAACACCATCAGCCACCCTCTGCGCCAAATTCTCATTGGTGGCGCAAATCAGTCGGATATCGATATTGATTTCTTTAGTGCTTCCCAATGGGCGAATCTTACGCTCTTGAAGTGCACGAAGCAATTGCACCTGCACCTCATAGTTCAGATTACCCATTTCATCTAAGAACAGCGTGCCGCCGTTAGCAGTTTCAAAAGCGCCCTTCTTATCTTGGTCAGCGCCCGTAAAGGCTCCTTTAGTATATCCGAAAAACTCAGAGGCAGCAACCTCTTTAGGTATTGCACCACAGTCAATAGCGAAGAAAGGCTTGTCGGCTCGTGCACTCAGTTCGTGAATACGTCGGGCAATATATTCCTTACCCGTTCCGCTTGCACCCAGAATGAGTACCGACATGGGGGTAGGGGCTACCAACGAAACAAAACTATAGAGTTGTTTGGAGGCTTCACTCTCACCTTCTATGTATTTGGATTTATCGTTTTTCTTAGATATTGTCGTAGATTTGCTGTTTGCAGAAGTAGCGACTGTAGTTGCTGCAGTAGAACCGGCAGTAGCTGCAACATCAGGTTGTGAAGTATGCCCCGACTTCAACGCATCTTGTATCTTTTCCAAGAGAATGTCGGGTTGGAATGGTTTGGCAATATAGTCCGTCGCTCCCGACTTCATAGCAAGTACTGCATTCTGTACTTCAGCATAACTTGTCATGACAATGAAAGGAATCGGCATGTTGTGTTTCTGAATCCAGTTGAGTAGCGTCAGACCATCATGATCGGGCAATCGAAGGTCAGACAATATCAAGTCTTTCTTGCTGTCTTCATTCAACAATTGCAAAGCAGCCTTAACCGAAGTGGCTCTTACCACATCGAATCCCTTCTTCTTCAACCATGTTTGAATCAGCGTTCCAAACGCCAAATCATCTTCTACCATCAATATCTTTATCATACGCTTTCTATCTCTTTTCTTCTAAAGGATATGGAGTATTCAACATGCAACTGCAAAATTACTCAATTCTTTTGTAAAAGTACACTTAATAAATCCAAAAGATTATAAAGCGGCAGGATTCTTACTCCTATAAAACACCAAATTGCTGATAGACAAATGCTCTCTCGTACACGTGTATTATCAATAAGGTGCGAAACGACATTGTAGCCGTTTCGCACCTTATTGTTTCCATCGCTTATTTACCTCATTCGACGATGTGGGAGATCGTCTGAATAGGGTCAATAAAACAGGATAATGCCAGCAATGGCACAGCATCCAATCATCTTGATAGGATTGATTTTTACTACCTTGGTGCCAAAGAAAGTGGCAAGAAACAAGGCGACGCTGATATAAAACTGCCATGCATCCTCTGATGGAGTTGAGAAGTTTTCGGGAGTCATCAACAGTAATGTTGCTGCTGCCAATAGTCCGACAACGGCAGGACGCAGTCCCGTAAACACCGATTGCACCGTATGGGTATTCATGTAGCGCATGAACATACGACTGATTAGAATCATCAGAATGAGCGACGGCAATACCAAAGCAAACGTGGCAACCGCTGATCCAAAGACTGCCATACTACTACTATAGCCTGCATTGCTTACGGCAGTATAGCCGCAATAGGTGGCAGAATTGATGCCGATTGGTCCCGGTGTCATCTGTGAGATGGCAACGATATCGGTAAATTCCGATGACGACAACCAATGCCAATGTTCCACCGTCTCATGTTGGATAAGTGACAGCATGCCGTAGCCACCGCCAAATCCGAAGAGGCCAATTTCGAAGAATGTGATGAAGAGGTATAGGAATATCATGCTTTCTTATTCTTTTGTGTCAAACCATAGAGATAGCCGCCCACACCCGCAAGAATGATAATCCAGATAGGCGATACTCCCAATAGCCATATTGCCAGTGCCGACACGATGGGAATCCATAGTGTGTAGCGATTGAGATGGGCACTCTTAGCAAGATTGAAAGTTGGAACGGCAATCAGAGCCACAACGGCAGGACGTATGCCACGAAACATAGCAGCCACAACCTTATTGTCTTCAAACTGATGGAAGAAGATGGCTATGGCAAGAATGATGAGAAACGAAGGCAGAGCCGTACCTAATGCCGTGACCAGCGCTCCCCGTGTCTTGCGCAACTTATATCCGATGAATATCGCAATATTGATGGCAAAGACGCCCGGACAGCTTTGGGCGATAGCAATCAAGTCGAGCATGTCTTCCTTTGACACCCATTGGTGCTTGTTGACAACCTCTTCCTCTATAATTGGAATCATGGCATATCCACCCCCAAGGGTGAACATGCCAATCTTGAAGAAGGTACTGAATGTGCTCCAGTATATGTTACTCATTGTTTTTCAATCCACTTGCGGGCATTGACAAATGCCTCAATCCACGGTGTTACCTCATCCATGCGACGAGCCTCAGGATACCATGCGCACTGCCAAGGGAAGATGGCGCGCTCCAAGTGTGGCATCATGCAGAGATGACGTCCGTCCTCTGAACAGATACCTGCAATATCGAAGGCTGATCCGTTGGGGTTGGCTGGATAGCCGTGGTAATTATACTTAGCAATGACATTGTAGGCGCTCTCTGGTTCGGTCAGAGCAAACTTGCCTTCTCCGTGGGCAACCCACAAGCCGAGTTTATTGCCGCTCAGCGATCCAAACATGACACTGTTGTTCTCGGGGATAGCCAATGAGATGAATTCACTTTCAAACTTATGAGAGTCGTTGTGCAGCATCTTAGCTCCCTTAGCACCGGTCAATCCCAGTTCTACCATCAGCTGACAGCCGTTGCAGATACCGAGTGAAAGAGTGTCTTTGCGAGCATAGAACTTGTCGAGTGCCTCTTTTGCCTTGGCATTGAAGAGGAATGCACCAGCCCAACCCTTAGCAGAACCAAGTACGTCGGAGTTTGAGAAGCCACCGCAGAATACAATCATGTTGATGTCTTCCAGTGTCTCGCGACCACTTACAAGGTCGGTCATGGTCACGTCTTTCACGTCGAAACCTGCCAGATAGAGTGAGTAGGCCATCTCGCGGTCACCGTTAGTACCCTTTTCACGGATGATGGCAGCCTTTATGCCTGATGGAGTGCGGCGATCTGCCGATAGTCCATACTGAGCAAGTGTGCCGGTGAAAGAGTCGTTGAATTTCATCTCCAACGGTTGCTTCTTATAGTTTTCATAGCGCTCGGCAGCCTTGCCGTTGTGGCTCTGCTGACGATCGAGCAGGTAAGAAGTCTTGTACCAAGTGTCGCGCAATGCGTCAATGTCGAAGGTATGCTCGCTGTCGCCAGCTTTAACAACGATGGTGCGGCTCTCAGGAACGGCATAGCCAATCTTGGCAAATGCCACGCCTTGTTCTTCCATATAGTCGATAAATTCCTGTTTGTGGGCATCGCTGATTTCCACAACCACACCGGGGTTCTCTGCGAAGAGTGCCTTCACTACATCGCCATCGGCACAGAGGTCGTGCAGATTGATGTGGAGACCGCCCTTCTGGTTGGCGAAACACATTTCCAATAATGTGGTGATAAGACCGCCGGCAGAGATATCGTGACCAGCCATAACCCATCCTTTCTCTATAAGGCCTTGTACTGCCATGAAAGCATCGGCGAAGTATTCGGCGTTTTTCACTGTTGGCACATCGCTGCCTACCTTGCCGAGGCTCTGTGAAAAGGCTGAACCACCGAGATGCTGCTCGTCGAATGAGAAGTCGATATGATAGAGAGAAGCGTTCTTGTCGTTGACGAGAACAGGGCTTACCACCTTGCGGATGTCGGAAACCTCGCCTCCAGCGCTTACGATGACGGTTCCTGGAGAGATAATCTTCTCGCCGTTGGGATACTGCTGTGTCAGCGACAGCGAGTCTTTACCCGTAGGAACATTGATATGGAGGTCGCAGCAGAAGTCGCTCAGTGCCTTTACAGCACTGTAGAGACGTGCATCCTCACCCTCTTGTGAGCGGCAGGGCCACATCCAGTTAGCACTCAGCGACAGCGAATCCATGCCATCGGCGAGTGGTGCCCATACGATGTTGGTAAGTGCTTCTGCTACCGACAATACGCTGCCAGCCTCTGGAGATGCCAGGCCAGCCTGTGGTGCATGGCCAATGGCGGTGGCAATACCCTTACGACCACGATAGTCGAGGGCTACAACACCACAGTCGCTCAGTGGCAACTGAATTTCGCCTTGACACTGCTGACGTGCAATCTTACCTGTCACGCTACGGTCAACCTTATTGGTCAGCCAGTCTTTACAAGCCACAGCCTCCAACTGGAGCACGCGCTGCAAGTATTCGTCTATCTTGTCTTGAGTATAGGTTACGTTTTCATATTTGCGCTCTACGGTATTGTCGCGCATGATGGTTTTGGGTGAGTGGCCAAACATTTGTGCCACGTCAAGGTCGAAAGGTTTCACGCCATCGGCTTGCTTGAATGAGAAGTGGGCATCGCCTGTGGTTTCACCTACTACATACATTGGGGCACGTTCGCGTTCAGCAATCTTCTGTACGTGGTCGATATGCTTTTCGTCGATGAGCAGACCCATGCGCTCCTGACTTTCGTTGGCAATGATTTCCTTGCTCGATAGGGTCTTGTCGCCAATGGGCAACTTAGCCATGTCTATCTCACCGCCACATTCCTCAACGAGTTCCGACAGACAGTTCAAGTGGCCTGCACTTCCGTGGTCGTGGATTGACACTACTGGATTGGTTTCTTCTTCACAGAGTGCGCGCACCAAGTTGTAGGCACGCTTCTGCATTTCTGGGTTGGCACGCTGAATAGCGTTCAGCTCGATGCCGTTGCTATAACGACCGGTATCTACTGACGATACCGAACCGCCACCCAGTCCGATGCGATAGTTGTCGCCACCAACCACAACAACCTTGTTGCCTGGCTGTGGTTCTTTCTTCAGACAGTCGCGCTTGGTGCCGTATCCTACACCGCCAGCCAGCATGATGACTTTGTCGTAGGCATATTTCTCCTGACCCTCCTGATGTTCGAAAGTCAGCACAGAACCGGTAATCAGCGGTTGTCCAAACTTGTTTCCGAAGTCGCTGGCACCGTTTGAAGCCTTGATGAGAATCTGCTCAGGAGTCTGATACAACCATTTGCGAACGGGCATGAGTGTTTCCCAATCGCGGCCTTCACCCTCGATACGAGGATAGGCGGTCATATATACGGCAGTTCCGGCAATAGGCCATGAACCAACACCGCCACCCATACGGTCGCGAATCTCACCGCCAGTACCTGTGGCAGCACCGTTGAAAGGCTCTACGGTAGTGGGGAAGTTGTGGGTTTCAGCCTTCAGCGAGATGACGCTCTCGATGTCTTTAACCTGAAAATAGTCGCTGGTAGATTGGTCGGCAGGTGCAAACTGCTCCACTACTGGACCTTGTGCAAAAGCCACATTGTCTTTGTAGGCCGACAGAATCTTGTTGGGATTCTCCTGTGTGGTCTTTTTGATCATGGCAAAAAGACTCGACTCCATCTCCTTGCCGTCGATGATAAATGTGCCACCGAAAATCTTATGGCGGCAGTGCTCAGAGTTGATTTGTGCAAAACCGAAAATCTCTGAATCGGTCAGCGGACGGCCGTTCTCTTTCTCAATCTTATGGAGATACTCGATTTCCTCAGGTGAAAGGGCCAGACCTTCCTGTTCGTTGTATTCCTCCAAGTTATCAACATACTTGATGGGTTCGGGCTGGATGTTCACGGTGAAGATGTCTTGGTCCAGTCCGTGATACATACGTTGCAGCATGGGGTCGTGCTCAGCATCCTCACCCGCTACTGGGAAGTATTCTTCTATACGCAGAATGCCGCTGAGTCCCATGTTCTGAGTTATCTCAACGGCATTTGTTGACCAAGGAGTCACCATTTCACGACGCGGTCCTACATAGTAGCCTGTCAGTGTTTGGTCACTCAATAGCTCAGCATTGCCATAGAGCCAACACAGTTCCTTTACTTCGTTTTCTGAGAGTTGATGATCTGCCTGAGTGGCAATCACACTCGTCTGTGGAGTCTTAAAAAAGAGAATCATGTACTTTGTTCCTTTATAATTAGAATTTTGGTTGCGAAATTACTAATTTTTGGGCGAATAACCAAATTTATCCGTATGTTTCCGAAACTTGGTGTGAATTATCTCCTTTTAGTGTTCTCAGTAAACGTGATATTGTTTGTAAATTGACGGGATGTGGTCGGGATGGTATCGAGAGGAGTCGCATGGAATAGGGGAGTGATTCTCTGAATTCTCTCGCGCACGCACACGCGATGTCTTAAAAATCGACCACTCGACCACCAATGTGTGTAATGTATTGTTGGAATGATTGTTATGTGGTGGTCGATGGTTTTGTATTCGACCACTATCGACCACCATCGACCATCAATTTTTATATGAACAATATATTTTTCTTTCTTTATCCAACGTTTGATAATACTTTTATCCAACGTTTGATAATACTTTTATCCAACGTTTGATAATACTCTTATCCAACGTCTGATAATACTTTTATCCAACGTTTGACACAACTCTTATCCAACGTTTGATAATACTTTTGTCCAACGTTGACAATACTCTTATCCAACGTTGGCAATACTTTTGTCCAACGTTTGGCAATACCTTTGTCCAACGTTTGGCAATACCTTTGTCCAACGTTTGGCAATATTTCTATGTAATTTTGGTGAGAACGATAATATAATTTTTGTTGAGAAGGAAATATAGGTTATTGTATGCTAAATGATTGATATTTAGTTGTGTGAGGTTGCTTTTATGGTTCTCCTTTGACGATGGTTTAGTTAAAATAACAAAATGTTTTTTGACTTTCTGCGTTTCTGTTTGTCACATAATAAAAACAATTAAACATGATGGGCATGACGATAGGCTTCACCTCGGAAATAAAAGAAAAACTCCGTTTCTCTTTGTATTTCGCTCGGTTTGCACTATCTTTGAGACTTTGTCTCTTAGATAGGCTTCACCTCGGAAATAAAAATAAATCCTAATTTATTTTGTATTCCTCTCGGTTTGCACTATCTTTGCAACATCAATATACGAAGTACTCACTAAAAACTATAGAATGAAATGAAGAAGATTAACATTGTAATGACATTCGCAATAGCATTGCTGTTGTCAAGTTGTGCTATGAAAAAAGACTTGGTTGCATGTCAGGAGGAGAATAAAGCGTTGCAGACTAACTA